>SDBU01001810.1_pt1 | contig 29570 bp, 18 predicted proteins | sample 2277071 | NCBI WGS metagenome assembly SDBU01 (sample SAMN10397929, study PRJNA504765) | marine sediment metagenome | isolation source: marine sediment core GS08_GC12, 126 cmbsf | place: Arctic Ocean: Gakkel Ridge, Loki's castle | collected 2008 | reverse complement strand
CCTCACCGGCCACACCGACTCTGTGTGGAGCGTGGCCTTCAGCCCCGACGGGCAGACGTTGGCCTCGGGCAGTTCCGACAACACCATCCTTCTGTGGGACATCAGCTTGGGGTCATGGCAAGCCCACGCCTGCAGCATTGCCAATCGAAATCTTACGCCGGAGGAGTGGAAGCAATATATGGGGGATACACCATATCGTGCCACATGTCCCAACTTACCCTTGAGCGGAGGCACGCCCTAATTCCCCGCGCGCTTGACACAACCGTGATTCTCCCGTCAATTAGCACTATCGACTGCCTCCTATGCCATACAAAAAGCCCCTCGGCAAAATGATGACCGAGGGGCTTTGATACTGTCCGCTACCTCTGCTGACTTACCCCACCAATACCCGCACGCTGTTGCTCCGACACTTGGAGCACATGCGCTCCTCGTCCGCCGCGGGGTCGAAGGTCACGTCCCACTTGTTGCCACAGCGCACACAAATCATCGTGGCTGCCGTCGGTTTCTTCAGCCTGTCGAGGGCGCCGCGGATAGGGGTCTTGGCTTCTTTCAGCGCCTCGCGAGTCTGCTCTATTTCCTCTGCTGTAACGCCCGCCCACAACTCGTCCAGTTCCCGCATCACTTTGGCCCACTTCTGCCCCTCGGCCGCGCTGATCCAGTCTAACTGCAAGCGCTCCGGGCGCACACCCTGTTTCTCCAAACCGTCCCACAAAGCATCAACGCGACGCACCGCCTGACGGTTGGCACTGATGTAGTGGCAATCGGCGTAGTGGCAGCCTGAGACCAGCACCACCGGCGCTCCCTTGCGGAAAGCGTACCACACGAAATCGGGACTGACTCGCCCGGAGCACATGGTGCGGATGAGGCGAGCGTTGGGCGGATATTCCATGCGCCCCACCCCCGCCGTGTCCGCCCCAGCATACGAGCACCAGTTGCAGGTGAAGGCCACAATGGGAGGCCTCGCCCCGTCCCCATTGAGCATAGAATCTATCTGGGCGTAGATGGCCTGGTCGGAGAAGTGACGCATGGCGATGGCATCATACTGGCACTCGGCGGCGCAAGTGCCGCACCCAGCACAGGCGGCCGAGATCACCTGGGCCGGCTGCTTTTTCTCCCAGACGATAGCGCCGTAGGGACAAACCGGGGCGCACAGTCCGCAGGCTTTACACAGCGCCTCGTCAACAACGGCGGTGATGGCTTCTACTTTGATGGTGGGGGAACTCAACAGGATCTCGGCTCGAGAGGCGGCAGCGGAGGCCTGAGTCACCGAATCTTTGATGTCCTTGGGCGACTCGGCACAGCCGGCCAGAAAGACGCCCTTCGTCGGCGCGTCCACCGGCTTCAGCTTGGGATGCGACTCCATGAAGAAGCCATCAGAGGTGCGCGAGAGGGTAAGGAGCTGCTTGACCACCTCGCTGTCCTGGCGGGGCACAGCGCCGATGGAGAGCACCAGCATGTCTAACTCGTGTTCCTCCAGCCGACGAGCGGTGGTGTTCTCCACCCAGACCCGCAGGTTTCGCGTTTCGGGATCCTCCGTCACCTCGCCCGGCAGGCCCCTGATGTACTTGACCCCCGCAGCCCTGGAACGCATGTAGAGATCCTCGAAGCCCTTGCCGAAGGCTCGTATGTCCATGTAGAAAACGGTGATGTCGGTATCTGGATAGTGATCTTTAAGCAGGAGGCTATCTTTGATGGTGTTCATGCAGCAGATGTTGGAACAGTAAGGGTTGCCCCGCCCGTCCTGAGAGCGAGAGCCGACACACTGCACGAAGCCGATGCGCTGGGGCGTCCGCCGATCGGTGGGACGGACCAAATGGCCCTCGGTGGGACCACCAGCGGAGATCAGCCTCTCGAACTCCATGCTGGTGATGACGTTCTCGTAGCGGGTGTAGCCGTACTCATCCATCTCTGTGGGATCGTAGGCTTCCATTCCCGTGGCCACGATGACCGCCCCCACCTCGAACTCAACCATCTCATCCTGCATGTCGAAATCAATGCACTTCTTGTCGCAGGCCTCCATGCACTTGCCGCAGGCAATGGGGTTGTCGCCCAGACACTCCTGGATGTTGATTATGTACGAAGAAGGCACAGCCTGGGGAAAGGGGATGTAGATGGCCCGACGGGAGGAGAAGCCCGTCTGGAACTCGTCGGGCTTGACCACCGGGCAAACCGGCACGCAGTCGCCGCAGACAGTGCACTCATTCTCGTCCACGTAACGGGCCTTCTTGCGCACCCTGATCTTGAAGTTCCCTACGTAGCCGGAGATGTCCTCTATCTCGCTATAAGCTAAAAGCTCGATCTTAGGATGTCGACCGACATCCATCATCTTGGGGCCCAGAATTCATATACTACAGTCCATGGTGGGATAGGTCTTGTCCAGTTGGGCCATGATTCCACCGATGGAGGGCTCCTTCTCCACGAGATAGACCTGGTGCCCGGCGTCGGCCAGATCGAGAGATGCCTGGATACCGGCCACACCACCGCCGATGACCAGAACCGCGTCGGTGACGGGCAACTGCTCCTCAATTTGAGGGAGGAGCCAGCGGGTCCGAGCCACGGCCGCGCGCACGATGTCCTCAGCCTTGCGGGTGGCCGCCTCCCTGTCGTGGAGGTGTACCCAGGAGCAGTGCTCCCGGATGTTGGCCATCTCCAAAAGATAGGGATTGAGGCCCACCTCTTGAATGCAGTTACGGAAGGTAGGCTCGTGCAGGCGGGGCGAGCAGGAGGCCACCACCACCCGGTTGAGCTTGTGTTCCACCACGTGGCGCTTGATCTCCTGCTGGCCGGGGTCGGCGCAGGTGTACTTGTTGCCGACCGCCACCACCACGTCGGGCAGCGTCTCCGCGTACTCCCGCACCGCCTCGGTGTCCACACTGCCGGCGATGTTCAGCCCGCAGTCGCAGACGAAAACGCCGATGCGTAAATCTTCCCTAGGCATCTATACCTCCAGTCGAAAACGTGAAACGTAAAACGTGGCCCTCGCGTTTTACGCTTTCCCAATTCCTCGATAAATAAATCCCGCTTTCCGGCACGCTTTGGCGTCAAAGACATTGCGGCCGTCAACGATGACCGGCGTGCGCATCAGTCCTTTTACGTGCTCCAGGTGCAGATCAAAGTACAGTTGGTGTTTGGTGACCAGGGCCAGGCAGTCGGCTCCGCGCAGAGCTTCATCCAGATCGCGAGTCAACTCCTCGCCCTCATAGCCCCAGACAAAAGGATCGTGGGCCATGACCCAGGCGCCCCGGGCCTGCAAAGTGTGGATCAGCGGCCTGGCCGGGGTGTTGCGGACGTCGTCCGAATCCTCCAGGTAGGCTAGCCCCAGCACCGCCACCCGCGACCCCTTGACCTCTTTGCCCGCCTCAGCCAGCGCCTCCTCCACCAGGCGCGCCATGTGATCCGGCATGGCGTCGTTGATACGGCGGGCCAGGGTGATCATCGCTGTGTCCACGTCCCGGGCGCCGTATTCCTTCACCCCAAAGCGCAGCAGCCAGGTGTCCTTGGGCAAGCAATGCCCCCCCACGCCGGCTCCAGGGAGGTGCATGTAGCGATCCGGGCGGGCGTTGATCAGCTCCCGCATCTCGTAGACATCCACCCCTAGACTCTCGCACACCAGGGCCATCTCGTTGGCAAAAGCGATGTTGACGTCTCGATAGGCGTTTTCCACCGTCTTGGCCAGCTCGGCGGTGAGGACATCAGTGGCCGTGATCTCCTGCCTGACAATGGTGCGGTACAGCTCCACCGCTAACTCCGTACTCTTAGCATCAATGCCCCCCACCACGCGGGGGAAATCCACCATGTATTCCAGGAGCTTGCCCGGCATCACCCGCTCGTAGGAAAAGGCCAGGTAGAAATCCTGACCAGCTTTCAGGCCGGAGGTCTCTTCCAGAATCGGCTGCACGATATTCTGGGTCGTGCCAGGCGCGACCGTTGATTCAAGGCCCACCAAAGCGCCCTTCTGCATGTACTGACCTACCCCGGCACTGACCTCGCGCAGGGAGAGATATTGAGGCACCCTGCGGCTATCGGTCGGCGTCTGAACGTCAATCAAGATGACATCGGCGTCCCGGCAGACCGAAATATCGTCCGTCACTCGAAACGTCCCCTTTTCCACCACCCGGGCGATCAGCTCAGCCAGCCCCGGCTCGTCTCCCTCAAAAGGGCTCTTGCCCTGGTTCAAGACATCAATCTTCCAGCCAGAGCGCTTGGAGCGGCGCTGCACTCCTACGACCTTGTGACCAGGCACGTCTGACAAAAGCACCGCGCAGGGAATGCCGACGTAACCCATGCCGATCACTACGATATTTCTCTCAGCCATTTCCCCCCTCCTGTTTTGGAGATTAGAGGTTGGAGGTTAGAGATTAGAGGCCAGCATCCAGCATCCAATGTCCAACGTCCAACGTCCAAACTAAGCCAATGCCTCATCCACCAAAGTAACCAAGTCGCGTATCTCCATCCCGATCTCCTCGCTGACGGCAGCATCATCCAGGGCGCACTTGAAATGGATCTGGCACTTGGCGCAGGCGGTGACCAGTAGCTCGGCGCCGGTGGCCTGGGCTTCGCGCAGGCGGTCCACCTGGATCTGCTTGTTGACGGCCCCACAATTGGTCCAGCAACTTGTGCCGCAACACCAGGCGTTCTTGCCGCTGTGCTCCATCTCCACCAGCTCCAGCCCCAGGGCCTCGATCACCTGACGGGGCGCGTCGTAGACGCCCATGAAGCGCCCCAGGCGACAGGGATCGTGATATGTCGTGATTCGTGATTCGGGATTCGGGATTCGGAATTCACCCTCCCCTACCTTCTGGGCCAGCAATTCGGCGATGTGCACCACTTCCATCCCCAGGTCGCCCACGTGGGTGGCATAGTCAACCTTCAGCGTGCGGGCGCACTCCGGGCAGGTAGTGACGATGCGCTTGGCTCCCGTCTCTTGCAGCATGGCGATGTTCAACTCGGCCAGCTTGCGGAAAGTGGCGACGTCCCCTTCCCACAGCAGGTCGTGGCCGCAGCAGCGCTCGTTCGCCAGGATGATGGGTTCGATGCCCAGTCGGTTGAGCACCCTGACCGCGCTCTGGGCAATCTCCACTCCCTGGGCGCCGATCTTGTTGAAGAGGACATCGTAATATGGGAGGCAGCCGACGAAGTAGACGGTGTCGGAGTCGGCGGAAACCTTGAGGTCCTCGTCTAGCCACTCCAGGCGGTTTTGCTTCAGATCGGGCGCAGTCATCATCCGCATCCAGGTCTGGATAGCCTCGCCGTGGGAGCAAAGCCCCGCCTCGCCTTCCCCCCGCGCCAAAGCCCGCAGGCCGCGGATGAACTCCACGTAATGGACATCCGAAGGACAGCGCGTCGAGCAGTGCTGGCAAGTGAGACAAGACCAGAGCAGCGCATCGGTCAACAGCTCCTCCCCCTCACCCCATAAGGCCCTCTCCACCGTAAAGCGAGGCGAGTAGGCTGCTTCCCGTCGCGAGATGGGACAGACCGCAGTGCACTTGCCGCACTCCAGGCAGTAATAGGCTTTGGTGTTCTTAATTATCTGCTGAATAGCTTCCATCTACCACCTGCCGATAAAACTCTGTCACCTTCTGGACGAACGCCTCCCCTTCCCCTGCCCCCACCCAGTCCAGCTTCAGCCGCTCGTCCTCGATGCCCAGGAGATGGGCGAGGGTCTGGGTCTCTTGGAAAAGCTCCTCGGCCCGCCGGTTGCCGAAATCGTAGTGGCACTCGTCGGGGGGACAGCCCAGAAGCAAAACACCATCGGCCCCCAGCTCGAATGCCTTGAGAACGAGGCCGGGGTGCAGCCGCCCCAGGCACATCACCCGGATGGGGCGTACGTTGGCCGGATAAGGCAATCGCTTAGAGCCGGCTGTCTCCAGGGCGCTGTAGGCGCTCCAATTACAGGTGAACACAACGATGCGAGGTTCTGTCATAACCTTTCTCTTTATCGCAAAGCCCTTGCGGTTCGTTGGACTCAGGTCGTATGCAGCGGCGATTGTTGCTGATTGAGCAATGTGGAATGAGCGGTTAGACGGCCTGCCCCTGATTGCACACCTCACAGACTTCGACCACTAGGGAACCGTGTACTCATATCCCAGTTCTCGAAAGAGATCCGCGATCTTAGCTTGCCCTGCTGTGCTAGTGTGCTGCCCATCCTCCGAGATGTACCCCTTCTCTGTTGGATCCTCGTCGTGATTCGGACCGTTGAACACTGCATACACACGCGCTACAGGTATCCCTCGCTTCTTGCAGGTCTCGTGAATTGCTTCATTCACTGCCTCGAAGCACCGCTTGTGATCCTCGAAAACGCCCTGCTGCTTCCACACACTGTAGATGGGACAATAGTAATCCATGGCCCGAATGATGGTTGGCTCCCCTCTCCGCAGCGACATAATCTCGGTGATAATTCCATCATAGTCCGCCTTATAGGCGGCCAGCGCCTCCGACGAGCAATCATACTTGCCTGTTCCAGTGATGATGTACCACCCTATATGCTCCGTCGGGTTGGCGATGAAGGTGACCACCTCAGCTTCACTGATTGCCTTCCGCAACTCTTGATCGTTTCGAAGCATCTCCAGCATCTGAGTGCTGCTCAAGTTACCAACGGTGCAATCATGCACTGTCACCTTAACCCCCAGGTCGGCTTCGATATGGGCTGCATAGTACTTCGGGAAGCCCCACGCGCTGGAGTCGCCCAGCACGACGTAATCCCACTCGTTCGCGGCTTGCACCGCAGATTCCTCAGTATCCATTATTCATTACTCCCTTCTCGGTATGCAGGCTATCCTGGTCTTTATGGACTGGGCCGTCTATCTACTGATTATATACGACATGGCGGAGAACTATCCACTACAACCTACCAATTCAGCTAGCATCGCTTCGATTTGCCTGTCCGTGGAATAGCCTGCCGTGATCGCGCCGGATGGACAGTGGGCCGCGCAGGTGCCACAGCCACGGCAAGCTGCCTGGTCCACCTGGGCGACTAAAACGCCTCGCCCGTTCTCGCGCACCCTGATGGCACGGAACTCGCAGATTTCCTGGCAGGTACCACAGGCTCGGCAGCGGGCGGGATCCACCTGGGCGGCGACAGGCTCGACCACTGCCCAACCCTTGCCCAGCAAAGCGGCGATTCTGGAAGCAGTGGCCAGCCCCCAGACTTCCGGATTGGATATTGGGGATTGGAGATTGGAGATTGGAGGAAAGATGCCCAGACCTCCAACTTTCAAGCTCCAACTTCCAACTTCCAATTCGCCTGTCGGGGCCAGGACGATGGCCCCGACCTTCAGCTCCGCACCCGATTCGGACATGACTGCCGTAAAGTTGCCCAGGGAGCCGCTCACGGACAGAAGCGGGGCCTCGCTCCGAAACACTCGGAATCTCTGGGCCGTTAATGCATCAGCACAGACCGCGCCAGCTATCCCGTTTCCGACTACCAAAACGCTTTTGTCAAGGGAAACAACACCCCTGGCTCTGGTCTCATCCTGGCGCACCTTGGCTACGGCAGAGGCGACGATGTCCCTGGCTTTGGCCGTAGCCTTATCCGGCACATCGGCGTGCACCCAGGCGCACTGCTCGCGGATGTTGACGAACTCGAACCCAGCAGCCATCTGACGTTTGACGTTTGACGTTTCACGTTTCACGTTTGACGTTTGCAGTTTACAGCGTACCCGCTGGGAGGTGCAACTGTCGCAGACCTGGTCGAGGGAGCAGCACGAGCAAGCGGCCAGCACTGCCCGATCCAAGTTCTCCTCGGCGATGGCCTGTTGGATGGCCTTTGCTCCTTCTTCGTGACAGGCGAAGGGAATATTACTAGCGAAAGCCACGCCAGGCAAACGGCGGATCTCGCCTACCACCGCATCCACATCCACGACGTCGCCGATCTCGCCGCCACAGCGGCAGACGAAAACGCCGATTCTGGAAGGAGTCGGGGAGGGCAAGGGAAAAGAGGGGGCTGGGGGAAACGTTCGATACACGGCCAGGTCAGCCATGACTCTGGCAGCAATAGCGGAGGCGCCCAACACGTCCTCTGGCTCGACCGAATACACACCCTGCTGCTGCCTGCCATCCGCTAAGATTACCGCTGCCACGTCCAGGCTCAGGCATTTCCCTTGCGCGTTGTGGTCAATGGCCTGGGGTTCGCAGACCTTGACGCACTCCAGGCACTCGGAGCAGACGCCGCAGGAGATGCAGCGCTCTGCCTCGGCCACGGCCTCCTCCTCGCTGAAGCCCAGATTGGTCTCGGCGAAACCAACTCTCTCAGCCAGAGAGAGCTTGGGCATTGGCGCCCTGGCTTCTGGCTCGACGATGGGTGGGGTGTAGTATTCGATGCCACTGATGTCGGGTGGCCACAGCGCGCGTCCAGCGACCACGTCCTCGCCCCTGAGGTACCGGGCGATGGACTCTGCCGCACGCTTGCCAGCGGCGATGGCCTCGATGACCGTGGCCGGCCCCGTCACCGCATCGCCGCCAGCGAAAACGCCCGGCACATCGGTCGCCAGGGTGAGCGGATCAACGGCGATCCAGTTTCCAACCTCCAACTTCCAACTTCCAACCTCCAACACCTGGCCAATAGCCACGATGACCGTATCCGCCTCGACCGTGAACTCCGAACCGGGGATGGGCACGGGCCGCCTGCGCCCGCTCTCGTCGGGCTTGCCCAGTTCCATGCGCAAACACTGCAACCCCGTCGCCTGACCATTCTCGCCCAACACCCTGGTCGGCGTCGTTAAAAATTGAAAGGCGATGCCCTCTTCTTCAGCCTCCTCGATCTCCCAGGAATCGGCGGGCATCTCTTCGCGGGAACGGCGATAAAGGATGGCGACTTGCCGCCCTCCCAATCGCCTGGCCACCATAGCCGAATCAATGGCCACGTTGCCTCCCCCAATCACCAGCACCTTCTCGCCGACGGCGACCTCGTGACCCAGGTTCACTTTCCGCAGGAAATCCACCCCGTGAAGCACACCGTCCAAATCCTCACCTTCGACGTTCAACCTACGGCTGCCGTGAGCGCCCACCGCCACGAACACGGCATCGTAATCTTTCCTGAGATCATCCAAAGACAAATCGCCGTTTGGGCCGACGGTGGTGTTGGGCCGAATCTCCACACCCAGATCTTCGATGGCCTCGATCTCGCTTTGGAGGACGTCTCTGGGCAAACGATAGTCGGGGATACCCACCGCCATCATGCCGCCCGGGACAGGCAGGGCTTCGAAGACGGTGACGGGATGGCCTTCGCGGGCCAGGAAGCAGGCGGCAGTGAGGCCGGCGGGGCCGCTGCCAACAATGGCAATCTTGGTTGGAAGTTGGAGATTGGAGGTTGGAGGTTGGAGATTGGAGATTGGAGATTGGAAGTTGGAAGTTGGAAGTTGGAACTTTGAGCTTTGAGCTTTGAGCTTTGAGCCTTGCCTCGTTTCCCAATCCGCCACGAAACGCTTGAGGTACTCGATGGCGATGGGCTGGTCGTGCTCGGCCCTGAGACAAGCTGCCTCGCAAGGGTGGTGGCAGACGCGGCCACAGATGCCGGGGAAGGGTATGGCCTCGCGGATCAGAGCCAGGGCTTCGGCGAATTTGCCCTGGGCGATGAGGGCCACGTAGCCCTGGACGTGGATGCCGGCCGGGCAGGCTACTTTGCAGGGTGCAGGCCCGCGTTTGGCGATGACGAAAATGCTCGGCACGGCGTTGTCGGGCTTGTAGATGGCCTTCTCAGCGTCCAGTTGCACCGTCACTGGACAGACGGGGACGCACTCGCCGCAGGCCGTGCACCTGGTCAGGTCCACGTAACGGGGATGCTGCTGCACCTCGACCTGGAAATCGCCTCGCCCCCCCCGAAGCTGCGTCACCTCAGCCTGGGTGAGCAACTTGATGTTCGGGTGTTTAACCGCTTCCAGTAGCCTGGACGCCAGAAGGTGCTGAGACATCCCGGCGCCATCGCCTCCTAAAAAGGGCGATCCCTCCACCAGGTAAACTTCCAGGCCCGAATTGGCCAGGTCAAGGGCGGCCTGCACGCCAGCCGTGCTACCGCCCACGATCAATACCGCTCTAGACGTCATAGCGTCTCCAAAATCCGCTTATCCGCTGTCAATCCGCTGCGCTCTCATACTCGTAGCCCATCTGAAAAGCTTTCAAATTCAACTCCTCGGTCCCCTTGGGGACTGAAGTACGAACTGCCTCTCGCATGGCCTCCACGGAGACCACATCGGTCACAGCAGCGAAGAAGCCCAGCATGACGATATTGGCCACGATCTTCCGCCCCAACTCCTCGGCCAGGCGCGTGGCCGGGACCGAGAGCAGCTTCACATCGCCAGTTGTCTCACCCGTCTCCACCAGGTCCTGGTCAACGATGAGCAAAGCCCCTTTTCTCAGATCTGGAGCGTACTTATTGTAGGCCTCCTGCGACATCACGACTAGAATGGCCGGGTCAGTGAGGTGAGGGTAGCTAATGGTCTCGTCGGAGATGATCACTTGAGCGCTGCAGGCCCCGCCCCGCGACTCAGGGCCATAGCTCTGGGTGAAGGTGGCCTGTTTCTTATCGTGGATGGCCGCCGCCTTGCCCACTATGTAGCCAGAGAGAATGATGCCCTGACCTCCAAAGCCGGTTAAGCGAATTTCTGTTCGACTCATGATTCCTCCGTTCCAGTTAGCTACTGGAGTCTGTAGTAGCGACTTTAGTCGCTTTGGCTCCATTGTGGACGACTGAAGTCGTCACTACGAAGAAAAAACGCCAGTGTCCAGGCAGCTATCCAATACTCTTGGCTAATGCGTCACTGCTATAATCGAGAAAAGTAGGCTTCTCGATGTCCACAAACACCCCTTCGACTATCTCCCCGTGCAGCCCAATTCCGACTTCCTTGGGATCGATGCCGTGTTTTATGACACCCTTGTCATGGTAGTATTGCATCTGGGCCAGGCCTGTGCGCTGCTTGTTCCAGCGGCCATATAAGATGGGACAGGGAGAGATGACTTCCAAGAAACTGAACCCCCTTTTCTGTAGCGCCTCAAGCATGGACTTCTCAAGTCGCCGCACGTGAAGGGCCGTCCAGCGAGCCACGTACACCGCGCCACTGGCCGCAGCCAGGTAGGGAAGGTTGAAAGGGTGCTCGAAGCTGCCATAGGGTGAAGTGCTGGTCATAGCCCCTACAGGCGTGGTCGGCCCCGCCTGCCCGCCGGTCATGCCATAATTGAAGTTGTTGACGCAAATAACAGTCATGTTGACGTTGCGGCGAGCGGCGTGGATAAAGTGATTGCCGCCGATGGCGATCAGGTCGCCGTCGCCACTGAAGACCACCACTTTAAGCTCCGGATTGGCCAGCTTCAGCCCGGTGGCGAAGGGGATCGCTCGCCCGTGGGTGGTGTGGAAGGAATCCAGCTTGACGTAGCCAGCAACCCGCCCCGTGCAGCCGATCCCTGAGACCACCGCTACCTTGTCCAAATCCAACCCCGACTTCTGGAGGGCCTTGATAAAACAGGTCAAAGCTATGCCGATGCCACAACCAGCGCACCAGATGTGGGGCAGGCGGTCCTCTCGTAACAGATAGTCCATGGGATGACTATCGGGTTTCGAGTTTCGGGTTTCGGGTTTCGGGTTCATTGTCTGCTCGTTGCTCATCGCGCTGCCCTCCGAATCGCTTCCAGCACATCCTCTGGTTTGTGGATGCCGCCGCCGGCGTGGCCGACCAGGATTGCCTCGGCCTGACCAGCAGCGCAACGCTCCACTTCCAGGACGATCTGGCCGTAGTTCAACTCTGGCACCACGAAAGCCTTCACCTCCCTGGCCAACTGTCTGATCCGCTCCTCAGGAAAGGGCCAGACCGTGATCAGCCGCAAAGTGCCCACCTTTATACCTTCCCTTCGGGCCAATTCAACCGGCCAGAGGGCCGTGCGAGCGGAGATGCCATAGGAGCAAACCACCACCTCAGCGTCCTCTAAGCCATCCTCCTCGAGTTGGATTATGTCGTCCTTGTTCCTCCTGATCTTCTCGACCAGGCGGTAGATCAATCTCTCCTGGGTTTCGGCATCCATGCCAGGGTAGCCACGCTCGTCGTGGGTAAGTCCCGTTATGTGGAAGCGGTAGCCTTCGCCAGCATTGGCCATAGGGGGCACGAGATCGTCGCCGGCCTCATAGGGCAAATATTCATCGGGCGGGACAGTGGGCTTGCGGCGCGAAAAGGTCTCGATCTCTTCTGGCGGGGGAATGACCACCTTCTCCGTCATGTGCCCCACTTCAGCATCGGTCATGACCAGCACCGGGGTGCGGTATTTCTCAGAGAGGTTGAAGGCGCGGATGGTCAAATCGAAAAGCTCTTGCGGGGAACTGGGAACCAGGGCGATGATCTCGTAGGGGCCATGCGAGCCCCAGCGGGCTTGCATCATATCGCCCTGCGCTACCAGAGTAGGCAACCCCGTGGATGGGCCGCCCCGCTGCACGTTCACCAGCACACAAGGGGTCTCGGTCATGATCCCCAGGCCCAGGTTCTCCATCATCAAGCTGAACCCGGGGCCCGAGGTGGCCGTCATGGACTTGACCCCGCCCCACGAAGCTCCCAGCACGGAGATCATGGAGGCCAATTCATCCTCCATCTGGATGTAGGTCCCCCCCACCTGAGGCATTCGTGCCGCCATGCGCTCGGCAACCTCTGTGGCCGGAGTGATGGGGTAGCCGCCAAAGAAACGGCAACCGGCGGAGATAGCACCCTCGGCGCAGGCAACGTCGCCCATCATGAAGAACTCACCAGTCAGAACCCCATCTCTGTTCACGGTACCGTCACCTCCTCTACTTCATTCAAGTAGATGGCAAACTCGGGACAGAGCATCTCGCAAAGACCGCAGTTGACACAAGCCTCCTCGTCTTTGACGCGAGGTAGGTGATAGCCCTTGGCGTTGAACTCCTCAGATATCTCCAGCACGTGGCGCGGACAGTATTCCACGCAGAAATTACAACCCTTGCACCGTTCCCTCAAAATGTGGATTCGACCACGAGGAATCTCCTGTTGCTCGATATCCAGCGGCTTTCGCCAATACTTCACTTCACCCTCCCGTTATCACGTCTTTCCTGCCCACTTAGCGAACAAAAGCGGGGGAACTCCGGAGCGCATCCCCCGCCAAACTCGCCGTCTGTCCCTTCAGAAAGCTGTGACATTTTTCTCATCCTGGCGCAAAAGTATAGCACTCTCCTCTAGTTTTGTCAAGAAAACAATAGGTCAGGTATCTCGCCGGGGTAGCGAGCCACCTTCACGCCGACCGCTTCCAGGGCCGCGATCTTCTCCGCCGCCGTGCCCGTGCCACCCTGGATGATGGCTCCGGCGTGGCCCATGCGCTTGCCCGGCGGGGCGGTTCTTCCCGCGATGAAGGCGACCACAGGCTTGGTCATTTTGCTGGCTACGAAATCAGCCGCCCGCTCCTCATCCGTGCCCCCTATCTCGCCGATGAGCACCACTTTTTCGGTGGCCGCATCCTCCTCGAATAGCATCAGTATGTCTATGAAATCAGAGCCGGGAATGGGGTCGCCGCCGATGCCTACGCAGGTGGACTGGCCCAGGCCGTGCGCGGTCAGGTCGTAGACCACTTCGTAGGTCAAAGTGCCGCTGCGGGAGACCACGCCTACCGACCCCGGCTGGTGGATGTGGCCGGGCATGATGCCCACCTTGGTCTCGCCGGGGGTGATCAGGCCGGGACAGTTGGGACCGATCAGGCGCGCCCCCCGCTGATCCAGATATGCCTTCACCTTTATCATATCCAGGGTCGGTATCCCCTCGGTGATGCAGACGATGAGGGAGATGCCTGCGTCGGCGGCCTCGTAGATGGCGTCCGGCGCAAAGCGGGCCGGCACGTAGATGATGGACGTGTTGGCACCGGTCGTCTCCACAGCCTCCTTGACCGTATTGAAGACCGGCACGCCGGCCACTTCCATCCCGCCCTTGCCCGGCGTCACCCCGGCCACCACCTTGGTGCCGTAGTCCAGCATCTGGCGGGTGTGAAACTCACCTTCGCGTCCGGTGATGCCCTGGACTAAGAGACGAGTGTTTGTGTCAACCAGTATGCTCATTAAAGAAGCTCCTCAGTTTTATTCTTTCGCTATCTCGCGGCGGATCTTGGCCGCCACCGCCTCAATGGCCATCGTCATTCTCACCTCCGATGGCCGGGCCAGGCGGAGCCCGTCGCCGTACCACCGGGGGATGATGTGCATGTGGAAGTGGAAGACCTCTTGCCCCCCTGCACGTTCGTTGCTCTGGACCAGGTTCATCCCGTCGGGCTGCAGCGCCATCTTGACCGCCCTGGCTACTTTCACCGTCGTTCTCATCACCGCCGCCGCCGTCTCCCTGTCCAGCTCGTAAATGTCGCGCACGTGCCGCTTGGGGATGATCAGGGTGTGGCCGGGATTGGCCGGGTTGATGTCCATGAAGGCCAATGTTTCATCGTCTTCAAAGACCGTCTCGGCGGGAGCCCGGCCCTCAATGATGTCGCAGAAGATACACTCCACTATCGCTCATCCTTTGGATTTTGAGCTTTGAACTTTGGATTTTGCAATTATGTCTGCTCTCCATAGGCGAACGCAGCCGCCACCGCTTTCTGGGCTGCCTCTTCCAAAGTAGCAGCGGTTATCATCTTGGCTTCAGCCAGAATTGCTCTGCCTTCCTCCTCGTTGGTGCCCACCAGGCGAGCAACCATGGGCACATCGGTCGGCACTTCGTCCAGGGCGGCCAAAATCCCCCTCGCCACCTCGTCGCAGCGGGTGATGCCGCCGAAGATGTTGAAGAGCACGGCCTGGACGTTTTCATCCGAGAGGATGAGGCGCAAGGCAGCCGCCACCTTGTCGGCTTTGGCCCCGCCGCCAATGTCCAGGAAGTTGGCCGGCGCGCCGCCGTAGAGCTTGGTGAGGTCCATGGTGGCCATAGCCAGCCCCGCCCCGTTGACCATGCAGCCGATGCTCCCGTCGAGCTGGACGTAGCTGATGCCGTATCCCCGCGCCTCGCGCTCCGCTGGCGTCTCCTCCTCCAGGTCGCGCATCTCGGCCAGCTCCGGGTGGCGGAAGAGGGCGTTGTCGTCCAAAAGCATCTTGGCATCTACGGCCAGCAGCGTCCTATCCCCAGTGACCACCAGGGGATTGATCTCGGCCAGGGAGGCATCGCTCTTTGTGAAAGCAGTATATAGCTCTTTGGCCACCTTCAGGAAGCCCCGTATCAAATCGCTGTCCAGGCCGATTCCGTAGGCCACTCCTCGGACCTGGTAGCCCTGCAGGCCCAGGAAGGGATCAACAGTGACCTTGATGATCTTCTCTGGAGTCTGGCGGGCCACCTCTTCGATCTCTATCCCGCCCTCGGACGAAGCCATCATCACCGGCCTCTTGGCCGCGCGGTCAATGACTATGCCCAGGTAGATTTCGCTGGCAATGTCGGCCGCCCCCTCAACCAGAACACTTCTAACGGGCAACCCCCTTATGTCCATAGCAAGGATTTGAGCAGCGATGGCTTCCGCTTCCTCAGGCGTCTCGGCCAACTTGATGCCGCCCGCCTTTCCCCGCCCCCCCACCAGAACCTGGGCCTTTACGACCACCGGCTTGCCCAGTCGCTCGGCGATCTCCCGCGCCTCCTGGGGAGTGGTAGTCACTCCACCCTCCGGGACAGGTACGCCGTACTGGGCGAAGATGCTCTTAGATTGATACTCCTGAAGTTTCAATTGTCCTCCTCACAATAAAGCCCCGCCATTGGCAGGACTCAAGATCACCCCAATTATACCACACTCGCCAGATTTTTCAAACCGACCGCCTTATCCACTCTGACTCCACATCGCAACCGCGTGCTCACGGCCTATGAGGAGATGAGGTACACTACTATGCGATAGGTTCCCTCCTCCCCCTCAATGATTGCAGAAGGGGCCAGGATTTGGGGGTAGAATTGGCCGATCAACCGTGATAGCTCATCAATGGCCTGGGCAGGGTTGACAAATATGTACCCAACCTGGCCAGCTTGAACCTTAGCTGGCAAGACAGACTCCATACTGCTCACGGCCTCGCCTCGTACAGTATGGCAAGCCCACGAGTAGTTGCTGGGTACGAACACATAGTCCAAGAGTTGGTGCTGATCCCATACGTAGACATACGTATCGGGTGTCAGGGATGCCACGTAGTTGCACAAGGCCAGGACCCTGTTTTGGTAGTGCCGTCTCACCTGAGGATCACTGACCTGCTGTTCGAAGAGCGTAGTGAAGTTGAGAACAAGGGCAGCGATAGCTAAGAACGCCAGAAAAGCGACAAACGATCTTTGCTCATTCTCACCCCAATGCCGATCTACCCAGCCACTGAGATCTCCTACCATAAATGAGATGAATATGAACACCAGGGGGATGAGGGTGCTAAAGCGCCCGATATACAGATTGGGCGGGAACGTGCCTACTACCACTACAACGGCGATCCATAGCAGGAACCATAGTCGGTATGGCCGAAAGAACGTGAGAGCGCAATAGACAATGCTCAGGACAAACAGCACCCCGCTGACAGGATCCAGCATCGGTTCGCCAGGCAGGTTAAGAGCAGCGTAAGTTGCGCCCTTGTGGGTGAACATCAAGACAACCCCCTTAAGCCGGTCAAGGTGCTGCGGTGTAAAGGTTGGCAGCTCAATCCCACCGCCTTTGCCGGCCAGGTGTCTGGGGAACGCCTCGATGAAGAACCTGTCACCTTGTCCGATGGTGAGCGCCAGAAGGGGACCAGCAACTATCAAGAATGCCACAGCGAAAACGAGCGCGGGCTGCCAACTACGACCACAGATTCTACGGAGTCGCTCACGGAGCTCACCACGACGTCGCATCTGGCTGATGACTGCTTTGAAAAACCTGCCCATGAAGAAAAGAATGACGAGAAATGGTATGACGCGATAGCCTGTGTACGCATAGAGCATATATCCAGAGATGATGCCGAGCCAGAAGAAGTATTTGGCGCCTTTTGTCTTGTCACTTTTTACAAATAGATAGAGAAGCAGAACCTCGAAGAAGATGGGCAAGAACAACTCGTCAGCAATCCGACTTACGACAGCGTGCCAGCGCGACACCGCCAGCAGGAAGGTTCCAAACAACGCAACTCTGTAATCCACTATTTCCCGCAGCAGGAAGTAGAAGAGAAGTACTGTCAGGCAGCCCAGGATGAGAAATGGCAGGCGGAGTGTCAGGGTGCTTTCACCCCATAGCGCGAAGGACAGGGCCGGCAGGTAGGTTGTCAGGGGAAACTCGAGGGTGCGGTAACCATGCCTCAGTGCCGCGAAGGCATTGCCCCCTGTTTGAGCTTCTTCAAAAGCTACCCCATTAGCAGGTGGGAAATAGCCAAAACGATAGAGCCTGAAGAAAAGGGCCACACCAAAGATCAAGCCCACCCACAGAATCTCCCAGCGGTGTGCTCGCAACTTGCGGCCCAGCGCTACAAGTGTCTGCCTTACCGGCCGAAATCGTGGCACACCACTACAAAAGGCCAGCCACAGACAGAACAGGCTCACAGCGTAGAACAATACCGCTGTGTCGTAATACCTTCGGTCGTGATACAGCATCCATGAGCCACGGAGGGCCAGGGCAATGGAAGCAGCAAACAGGAATGTTCTGACTGTCAAGGAAACCCAAGAGCGACGCCGTCCCTTTGCCTCTCGACGATCCTTGCCTCTGGACCCCTCCGGCGCGGGCACTAGCAATGGCTCTTCTCCGACACCGGCTTCCTCCCGGTGTAACAGCCATCGCAGGAGCCACCTCCCCCCGACTATCAGGAGGAACAAACTCACCAACACCACCAGCTTCTTGCGCATCCCCTTCACACGCAACCTCTGCCTCTCACCTAGAAGCACCTCCTCACTCGCTCCAGGGGGCAAACTTCTGGATGCGGTGATTGTGGCTATCGGCCACGTACACACTCCCATCCGGCCCTATCCCGATCCCCATCGGCCGCCGAAACTCCCCTTCCCCTCCTCCCTCTCTACCCCAACCTCCTATCAACTCTCCCAACTTCCCATACACCAGCACCCGATGGCGCGGCAGATCCGTCACATATACCCAATCCCCACTCACCGCCACGCGGTTCCCTTCCGCTGTGTGACTCTCCGGTATCCCCCACGCCCTCACGTACGTCCCATCTCTCTCCAACACCTGCAACCGCCGATTGTCCACATCGGCCTCGTACAACAACCCATCCTCATCTATCGCTAACCCCACCGGCCCATTCAACTCTCCCGGCCCACCCCCCTTCCGCCCGATCTCCCCTACCTTCAACCCTTCTTTACTGTACTTCACCACCCGTGAGGTTCCTGTGTCCGCCACGTACAGCACACCTGCCTCATCCACCACTAACCCCCTGGCATGGAAGAACCCCGACTCCGGTCCCCCCACCTTCCCCTGCCACTGCCCTTCCCCATCAAACCGATGCACCCAGTTGGTGTACGAATCCAGCACCCATATCTCCCCCCCCGGCCCTGTGGCCACCGCCAGGGGTTCCACGAAGGGCTCGTCCCCACCCGTCCAGGCAGCCAGGAACTTGCCGTTTGAATCGAACTTCTGCACCCGCTTATTGCCCAGGTCGGCCACGTAGACGTTGCCTTCCCCATCCACCGCTACGTCCGCCGGCTCCTCAAACTGCCCCGCAGCGGAACCCTGACTACCCCACTGGAGGATAAATTGGCCAGTGCCCAGCTCACCAATAGGGATCTCCACCGGCAGCGGTGTGGCAACTGCCACTGGCTGCTGCGCCACCGGCGTCGGTGTCACCTGCTCTGCCACAGGCGGGAGCGTGATGGGGGGCGATGAAGCCAGATCTACCGTACCTGGCGGAAAGAGCACCTGGGCCGGTAGGAATTCCATGGGGCCACGAGGCGGCTGCCAGAAGACCTCCATGGTGACGCCACCGCCATCCTGGAAGTACTTTATATCAATATCGTGCGGGCCAGCTTCCAGGTTCACAGTGTTAGAAGCCCGGCGTGAGCCATGTACACCACCATTGTCTACCACCAGTTGATCGTCAATGTACACGTAGGAGCCATCATCGGACAGCGTTTCAAAGACGTAGGCACCAGATTCGGGGGCATTGATTATTCCCTGCCACCACACGCTGAACGAGGGGAGCTGTAGCTGCCGATGAACGGCGATGAGAGGATCTACCATCTCGTACAACACCGGGCCATCCCAGGCTGTTCCGCGGTAGTAACGCGCCAGAAGGCCCTGCTGGTAGCCCTCGACTGAGACGTCGGCCTCACCTGGCACCGTCAGGGCCAGCAGCCCCACTCGTCCCAGTTTGTCGGGGTCCATGAGCCTCGCATAGGTGGCGCTGGGAAACTTCTGCTGCAACAGAGCCATGATTTGACGGTTGCGTTCAGTGGGCTCCAGCAAGAAGGCCAGCGGCTCGTTTCGGGGGAATTGATTGAAGAACAGTACTGCCGTAGGCTCGAAGAGGCTATAGGGACGTTGAGAGGGTGACTCACCGGGGCGATAGGTAATGAAACGCACTGATCGGGCCACGTAGTAGCGATCGCTAAGAATGACGTGATAGTTGTCCAGGTAGGGCCTGGTGAGTTTGCCCGCCGCCAATCCATCTTCGAAGAAGCCGTGCATGAAACGCCGTGTGGGCCCGATGTAGTCACGATAGGTGCCACGTGCGATGACAAGCAGTATTGGCACTGCGGCCGCGGCGAGCAGCCACTGGCGGCGTTTTCCTGGAGCAACCCACGCAGCAACCCGCGCGATTGCCGTCAACTGCTCCCAACATACGCCCAGGAAAAGGCCGGCGAACATGTAGGCTGGTGGGATGGCGCCGATGCAACGGTTGCCGTTGGGCATGGCCAGCACGCCCAGCATCAGTGTCAGAATGGTCCAGGTCAGCAACAGAAAGTGGGCCGGCTTGCGCCAATTGACCAAACTGTATATCACGCCCAGCACGAAGAACACAGATATGGGCGAGTCCATGAGCGGTTCATTGATGAAGAAATCGTTGCCGTTGCCCCGATAGTTGAACAGCAGCAGCGCCGCTTTGACGTTGTCCCACAGTGGAGAGAGATTTCCCACCTCGCGGATTCGCCAGGTGACCATGACCTGTTGGCTCCGCGCCATGACGGCTACGGGATGCTTGAGGATGTATACCCCCATCGGGATCATGCCCATGGCGAAGGCAAGAGCGAGAACCGCGAGACCCTGATAGTTGCGTCGCAGGAAACCGCGCTCGGTGATGAGCTTGTAGAGGATGAAGAGGCCCATGATGACAGGGGCGACACGGGCGCCTTCGTAGGTATTGAGGCCCAGCGCCAGGGCCAAGCCGGCCCACACGAAATCCAATTTCCGCGCTGATTTGAGACCGCGCCAGAGGAAGTAGAAGGCAAGCACCTCGAAGAGAGGCACCATGACAACCCGCCAACCCACTTTGCTGAAGGTGATGTGCCAACCTCCCGTGGCCAAGAGGAAGGTCGCCCAGAAGGCGCGCTCAGCATTAAAAAGAAATCGAGCGAAGAAATAGAAGGCCACCACAGTGGCCAGGCCCACCACGACTGCCGTCAGCTTGACGGCCAGAACTGTAGGGCCGACCAGCTTCATGAGGCCGGCCATGAGGTATATGAAGAGACTTTCGTGACCAGCTCCAATGCCAGTCATGTACGGTGTATAAGGCCGGCCCTGAAGTACCTCCAAAGAGAGGAGAGCATTGATGGCCGAATCGTCGTGGAGGGCCGGCGGCACCTCGTCCAGGTTCCATAGACGGAAGAAGATGGCTACCAGCATTAACAGGCCAAACAGCCACAGCTCCGGCCGGCGCAGAGCGGCCGTGGCCCTGGTTCGGAGGACAGGCCAGCGGGTCGGGAGGCTCGCTGCCTTGGACCGCAGATGACGGAGCCGGGCCAATGAGGGCCACCAAAAGGCTAACACCAGCAGAGCCAGGCTGAGCAGCCACAAGCTCAGCCCCTGGTTGGATCGCCCCAGATTGAAGTCGCGCAGGGACAGCAGCCCAACGAGAACAGCGCCGGCCAGCGTAGCGATCCTGGGCCAGCTCTCAGCGATGATACGCTTTGCCGATTCCCTCAGGCTCAGTGAATCCAAAATCGCTCTGCGGGGATTGCCAAATCCCCGCTCAGGAGTGGGGCGCTTTGGCAACGACCGGTAGGCATAGGCGGCCAGCACCATAGCCGCGCCGTACAGGATGGCCGCATCGCTCAGTTGAATCCGCTGATCCACCCTACGCTGGCCTGACAGTGCCAGGAAAAAGGCAATAGCGAGTAGTAACAAAGGCTTCATTTGAAACTCATCAGATCACCACCGCCCTCGGCGAAGAAATGCAGAGCGGCAAAAGCCAGCGCCAGGCCTGTCGCATCCAAGAGCCTGCTTGAGAGTTGGAGTTGAGCCTTTAGGCGGTTTTTTGGGGCCAGCGAACCGGCTAAAGCCTCAACTCCAGCGGGCTCGAATAGAAATTGCACACTCCTTCACTGAAGTCTCTCGCTCTCGAACTTCTGAACGCGGTGGTTCAAGGTATCGGTCACGTAGAGGTTGCCCGATTCATCCACGGTGAGGCCCACGGGGATGCGGAACTGCTCCAGGCCGCCCCACTGGCCCAGAAGCTCGCCCCCACGGGAATAGCGCCGCACCTGGTGCTGCTCAGAAACGGTGACAAAGAGGCTACCGTCGGCGGCCAGGGCCAGGTGAGGGCCGTTGTAGGCGCTGGCCAGAGGTATAGCCCACTCACCCTGATAGCGGCCGAAGAGGTCCCAATGCTGAATCCGCAGGTTGGCCACGTCGGCCACGTAGAGGTCGCCCCCCGGCCCGATAGCCACGTCGGTAGGCTCCAGGAGTTGGCCGGGACCGCTCCCCTTATCCCCGAACTGGGTCAACCGGTTGCCCTGGATATCGTATTTGATTATGCGACAGCCCCCGGTGTCGGCGATGTAGATGTTGTCCTGGGCGTCAATGGCCATTCCCCGAGGATGGAAGAGCTGGGCCTCCGGCCCGCCGAAGCGGCCTAACGACTCGCCATCGGCTGTGAAACGATAGATCCATCCCGGCTCGGAGTCGAGGACGAGCACCTGGCCCTGACTGGCCACGACTACGGCCAGAGGCTCGACGAAGTTCTCCTCCCCGCCGCTCCAGGCCAAGAGGAATTCACCTTGACTATCGAACTTCTGGATACGGCGGTTGCCGGTGTCGGCTACGTAGACGTTCCCCCCCTTGTCAACGGCGATGTCGCGAGGCTCGCTGAACAGCCCCTCGTCCGCCCCTGGGCCACCCCAGATCACGGGCTGGCCCAGAGCCATCTCCTGAGGCTTTGTGGGCAAAGGTGGCGGTGTCGCCGCGTGTACCACGAGCTCAGGGTAAGCCCCCTGGGGTGGAAGAAGTCGCTCCGAGGGTATGATCTGCTGCCCGCCACCGGGGGGCCTCCAATAAAGATTGATGTGGGAATGGCTACTCTTGTCCACGTACCGCACGGTGATGTCGTGCCAGCCCGCTGTCAGGCTGATCTGCCCCTCGCGGTACTGGTTGGGCAGGTGAGTTTCCACCACCGGCTGGCCGTCAACGTAGAGCCAGGAATCGTCAATGGACTCCAACCCGAAGCCATAGCTCCCATTCGTGGGGGCTTCCAGTTTGCCCGTCCACTCCACGGTGTAGGGCCTGCGCAGCAGAGTGACGTGAAAATAAAGGGCCAGTGAGGGGTCAATCTGTTCCAGGGCTGGCTCTCCCGCCCACTCCAGCCCTCGGTAGTAGCGGCCCAGGAGGCCGTTGTTGGTCACCGGCGGTGCGGTGTAGAGAAACTGTTGAGGAATCGGATTTGGCGGCTCCCCTGGTGGCTGCCAGTAGAGATCCACTCGTCCAGCCCCGCCCTCAGCTTCCACTCGCAAAGCATGGTTTCCCTTGGCCAGGAGAAGCTTGGCCTCGCCAGGCTCTTCTAGCAGGACGTTCTCATCCAGGTAGACCTGGCCTGCGGCAGGAGCCACTAAGCCCAGGTTATAGGGCCCATATCGCGGTACGTAGAGTATTCCCTCCCAGCGGGCACTGAAGGGCACTGGCAAGGGCGGATCGGCTTCCCAGTCGAAGCTGAGCTGGGAATCTTTGCGTTCCAGGATGAGCTTCTCTTCGTCTTCGCTTCCCTGGTAATAACGGCCCACTAATCCCTGGATGTCCTTGATCTGTCCGGGCGTCAATTGGCAAGAGTATAGCACAGCGGGGCCGCCGTAGGGAGATTGGAACTCCTCAAAGATGCCCCCAGGATAGTATCGCCTGGCCTCCAGGAACAGGGGACGCCTCTCAGGATCAAAGAAGAGTACCGCCTCTCGTTCCCCGCTCTCCCGCAGGGGCATAGTGGCGTTAGTCTCCAGGCGGTTGTACTGGGCTACGTTACTGGCCAGAAAGCGCAAGACGGGGTGGTTATGATATAGGGAGATGACGTGGAAATCGTAATCGGGACCCATGTCGGCCATGCGGCGGGCGGTGAGGGTCTCGGCGGTGGAGAAGGCGTTCCAGACGGCGAAGTCCCTGGCTTGCACCCGGAAATAGGTGTGCATGTTCTTCCAGCCGATGTAGGCCAGCAGCAGGCAGCAAGCAGCAGTCGGCAGCCAGGCCCAGCGCCTCACCGACTCATTCCATTCCTTGGCGACCAGATACAGAGGAACGCAAGCCAGGACGTAGGCCGCAGGCATGGTGCCAATGGCCCGCAGGGATTGGGGAGCCTCGAACTCCAGGGAGAGGATCCCGCCGCACAGCATCACCAAAAGCCAGGCCACCAGCAGCAAGTACTTGGGCTGGAGTCCACGGTACAGGCTGTAACCCAGTCCCAACACCAAAAGAGCAGAGGTGACGAAATCCAACATCGGCCTGCCGGGCAGGTTGTGGCGGCCGTTGGGGTCACCGCGATAGTTGAACATCAGGAGATGCTGCTTCGCGCTTTGCTTCACCACTTCGATGGCCTGAGAGCGCGTTTTCCCTTTGAATATCGAGGTGACGCGGGTGCGATCGGAGAAGGCCTGGGGGTTTTGCCAGGCAAATTGAGCCACCGGAGCGAAGACCAGAAAGGCCGCCAGGACAAAGACAAGGATGCCCAAGTGAAAACGCCGCACAAAGCCCCTCTCGACAATGGCCTTATGGATCAAGAATAGCCCGACAACGGGAACGAAGATATAGAAGGCGGAATAGAAGCAGGCCCCAAAACCCATAGCTACGCCGCCCAGAGCGAAATCCAAGTTTCGGCCAGAGCGCAATCCTCTCATCAAAAAGTAGAGTGCCAGAAGCTCGAAAAAGGGAGCGGTAATGCAATACATCCCGATGCGGCTGAAGTTAACGCCCCAACGGGAGATAGCGATGAGAAAGGCCAGGATCAACGCCAGTCGCCGATCACCGAAGAACTCGCGGCCGAAGAGATAGGCGGCCATCACCATAGCCATGCCAAAGACAGCGCTGACAGCTCGAACAGGGACAATGCCTATGCCAAAGAGCTTGAACGCAAAGGAGATCAAGAACATGAAGTGAGATGGGGAGTTGGTAGGCCGCATGTAGATGGGGCGATAGGCGGGATCGCCCAAGAGGCGTTTGGCTTCCAGGCCGTTCACTGCCTCGTCGTACCAGACGCCGAAGGGGAGGGAGTCCAGGTCGTAGAAGCGCACAAAAGCAGCGATGAAAAGGATCGCGATCAAGATAACGATCTCTCTTTTAGGAGGCCAGAGGCGTGAGGAGAGCTGTCGGAGATTCCACTGCCTCGGTGTGAACTCCATCGCCCAGAAGGCGGCCACGAAAAGGACAACGCTGGCCATGTAGAAGAACCAGGCGGTAGTGGGGGGAGCATTCCGCCCAAAGAGGCGCAGCGAGAGAAGCATACAAACCCCAGCCAGGGCCAGCAACGCCAGGCCCCAGCCCAACTGGCGGGTCGAGATCGCCGTTCGCGTCGGTGGAGAACCCTCCGCCTCAATGCTCATATCTCTCCGGCGGCTGGCATAGACCAAAAGCACAACCGCCACGACGTAGAGGATCAAGGCATCGCGAATGGCGTCCGTTCGGAAGCGGCTCTGGGCGAAGAACCCCAGGCCCACCGCCGCCAGGGTCAGCACTAGATTGGTGATTTTGCGTCGGTTTTGCATGGTTGGCAGATGGCAGATAGCTGATATTGGGTATTGGCTATTGGCCAATTGGGGCGAATTTCATCACTCGATGGTTGGCCGAATCGGTCACGTATACGTTACCTTCCCCATCAACGGCGATGCCCGTGGGCAGGCTGAAGGTTTTGCTGTCGAAGCCGTATTCGCCGAAGGTGGCTACGAATTCGCCGCTCTGATCGTACACGAGCACCCGGTAGCCCTCAGGGTCGGTGACGTAGACGCGATCCCCAGCGGCGGCCAGGTAGGGCTTGTTGATCACCGACTGGCCATACCAGCCAGTTATCGGCCACTGGGTGACGAATTCGAGGTCTTGGTCAAACTTCTGCACTCGCTGGTTCCAGGTATCGGCCACGTAGATGTTGCCCTCCTCGTCAATGGCGATGCCCACAGGCTCGTCCATAAGGCCGTCCTCCACCCCGAACCCACCCCATTGATCGAGGAACTGGCCATCGGGGCCGAACACCTGCACCCTCTTGTTCCCCGTGTCGGTAACGTAGACATTGCCCGCCGTGTCAATGGCTACGTCGCGCGGGCCCCAGAATAAGCCCTCATCGCCGACCGCTGCGCCGCCGGTGGCTCCGTAGCCACCCCACTGCCGCAGTAAGTTCCCCTCAGCGTCGAATTTCTGGATGCGGTGGTTCCAGGTGTCGGCCACGTAGACGTGACCGGCAGCATCCACGGCGATGCCCCAAGGTTCCTTGAACTGACCTGGGCCATCCCCTTCGCTGCCCCACTGGGTGAGGAATTTGCCATTGGAATCAAACTTCTGGATGCGATGGTTGCCGCTATCGGCGACGTAGACGTTGCCTGCTTCATCCACCGCGATGCCACGCGGATCCTGAAACTGGCCACTGCCCTTACCCTGGCTGCCCCAGATCAGCGCAGCCGTCATCTCGCGCTTACCCTTTTCATAGGGATCCTCTATCAATTCTATCGGCGCCGGGCCGACGCCGTAATCCCAGAGCTGGTTGATCACGTCCTTGCGCACGCAGAAGTAGAACTCGTCCCTGTGATACCAGTCGTCGGCAGAGCGGGGGTACTCGCGATACCACAAGATGTTCCACCACTCACGCCGCTTGGCCGGATCCCGCAAAATAGCCATGATCTTGCCTGGGGTCCAGTTCTTGTACTCCTCCATAGGCCACCAAATCTGTCGCCGTTTGAACCAGTAGTAATTGTCGCCCAGAAATGGCCTGACCTTGGAGTCATTGGGCGGGCCGACGAGGACTATCGGCGCGTCCAGGGCCTGTTTTGTAGGCTGAGCGCCAAAAAAGGCCAGATTAGGGTATTCCTGCAAGTACCACTCGAAGGGCCAGGTGGATTCGTTATCGTAGGCCACTTTGATCTGCTTATCGCCCACCGTGCGCCGCGAGATGTCCTCGATCTCGCTCATGGTCAGCGTAATATCGGGAGTGCCGTGAGCGTAGACAATGAGCTCCTTGGCGGTATCGTAGTTTATGTAGCTGGCCATCACACTGAAGCGAGCGGTGAGAATGCAGAGGAGCACAAAGACGGTGACGAAGATCACCTGCAGGCTGCGCTTCGTCCCCAGGCCTCGCCAATAGCGAACCACACCCACCACGAGGATAGCGCCCACCACCAGAGCCGCCAGCCACTGCAGAGTCTGGCTCAGTTGAGCCAGCGACCTCCCCTGGAAAGGCCCCGCCGTGATAAGAGCCGACCCAGCGAAGAGAGTGAGGATCAACAGCAGGGCCAGGATGGGTCCACCGCCCCGCCAGATCCTCCGCCAGTCAATCCGCTCCAGGACCTGGCCGACAAAATGCCCGGCCACGACCATCATCGGCAAGACAAGATGCACGACCAACCAGGGCATCTTCTCGCCGGCCCAACTGTAGATAACCAGGCTGGTGATCAACCAATAGAATAGAAAGGGAACAACAGGGGCTTTGGAATTTCGTATTTCGTATTTCGTATTTCGTATTGCAAAGCCGATCCCCATTAGGCTAAAGATCAGCGGCACGAACTCATACATGGGCATGAGGACGAAGTAGTAAAACCAGGGTTGGCTGCCGCGCTGGACGCCATGTTGGGCCAGCCAATAGCCCAGGGAACCGACCACCCCCGTGGCCAAGCCCTGGCCGTTGGTGAAGAAAGTGGTGTACAGAACGATGAAGATGCCATAGAACAACCCCGCCGAGATGAGCCAGCGCTTCCAGTCCCACCAGACGCCAACTATAGCAGAGATGGCTAAAAGGGTAAAAAAAGTTACGCCGGAGCGGATAATCCCTGCCTGGCTGTAGTCCAGGGGATCGAAGCCCAGGAGCTTTACAGGAAAAGCGGTGAGGAGAGGCAAGACCAGGGTGGCCATCACCAGGGCCAGCTCGAAGGCCGGAGTACTCTTTATCGCTCGCTGCCTATCGCCAAGCCATCGGACCAAGAAGAGCAGCACTAGGAAGGAACCGAGGATAAAGCCAGTGATAAAAGTGTTCTCCTTGGTGCAAAAAGAGAGGGATAGGATCACAACCAGCAGATAGAGGTGAAAGCTCTGGCGTTCCTCCAGGTATCTGAAAACGGCGAAGATGAGCAGCAGGGTCCAGACGACGATGTAGACATCGTTGCGGATGTAGCGGGAGTAAAAGAGGAGAGAGGGCGAGATGAGAAACAGCACCGAAGTAACCAGCGCCCCCGTCCGTCCCAGCCACTTGCGAAACAAGTAGGGCAATGCGACCAGGATCACGCCGAAGAGGGCGGGCACGATGCGGGCCGTGTAGTCGTTCACGCCAAAGAGCAGGTGTATGAGAGCGTTGGCCTCGAAGAGAAAGGGGCCGTGGCTGGCGGGATCGTGTCGGTAGCCCTGGCCGGCGTACAGCTTCCAGGACCAGTTGGCGTGCCAGCTCTCGTCGTGGCTAATCGCCCGCGCTCCCAGGTCCCAGAAGCGGGTAGTTAGGGCCAGAACGATAAGAAGCAGATAGAAAGCCTTTTCCCAGTTCAGGCTGAAAAGAAGCCGCATGGGGGTGTCGAGAAAGCTACTTTTTTCATCGGATGGAGATTTTTGCATTGGAGTCACCTCTCTAGAGAAATACTTGTTTACTGCACCTTTCATGCTACCACGAAGACGCCAAGGCACCAAGATTAGGGCACACCCGGTCTACCGATATAGGGCAGGAAGATCTTAAATGCCTCTGGCTTTGGAGTAGCCGTAGTGGTCGCCGTAGCCGTGGGGGTGTTAGTCGAGGTAGCCGTAGGAGTGTTTGTGGCTGTAGAAGTTGGTGTGCCAGTCGGCGTTGGCGTGCTAGTTTCCGTTGGTGTGGCTGTGGGAGTTGGCGTAGCTGTTGCAGTAGGCGTGGGTGTAGGAGTGGGTGAGCTGTACTTGCTTACCCCACCACCATAGGTGCCGAACCAAATGTTCCACTCGTTGTCTATGGCGATGGCCTCGATGTGATCCCTTGCCAGCCCAGAGTTTGAGGTATCATAGGTCGTCCAGTTAGTCCCATCGAACTTGCTCACCCCACCATAACTGGTGCCGAACCACTTGTTCCCCTCGCAGTCTATGGCGATGGCATTGACCGCCGTGCCTACAAGACCACTCTCTCCGGCAATGTAGCTTGTCCAGGTGCTGTCATCGAATCGGCTGGCCACAGCAGGCCAACACGCCCCCGGACACCACTCGTCTCCGATACACCCTCCAAACCACTTCACATTGGCGCTGTCTATGGCGATGGATTGGACATGGTTACTCGCCAGACCAGAGTTTGAGGTGTTGTAGGTTGTCCAGGTAGCACCATCGAACTTGTAGACCCCATCCCAATCGCTGCCAATCCACACATTGCCGGAGTCATCTATGGCGATGGCAGAGACAGAGTTAGACACTAACCCAGAATTCGAGGTGTCGTAGGTCGTCCAGGTACTCCCATCGAACTTGCTCAGCCCGCCCCCAGTGCCGAACCACTTGTTCCCTTCCCCATCAATGGTGATGCACCGGACATAGTTACTCGCCAGACCAGAGTTTGAGGTGTTGTAGGTTGTCCAGGTAGCACCATCGAACTTGCTCACGCCGTTGGAGGTACCGAACCACTTGTTCCCCTCCTGGTCTATGGCAATGGCGTTGATAGGATTGTACGCCAATCCTAACTCTACAGCATAAACAGGTGTGCCCGCAAAGACATCCTGCCGTAAAGGTGGGGCGATTTTAATAGAGCCGGACTCATGCAACGAGCGGTAGCTGATGTGTGGATACTCGCCCTCATCCAGGGCTAGGGAGGTGTAGCGGCGCTCAAAGCCGTCCAGCCCTGGTTCCACGGTCTCGATGTGCCAGCCAGAGGCGGCCTGGTAGGCGTACTTCAGGTCGCTGTTGGTGTAGTCATAGTAGCTGATGTGCGGATACCCGCCCTCATCCAGGGCCAGGGAGGTGTCCCTGCCGACATTCCCTTCGCTGTCCACGGTCTGGATGTGCCAGCCGGAGGCGTCCTGGTAGGCGTACCTCAGGTTGCCGTTGGTGCGGTCGTAGTAGCTGATGTGCGGATACCCGCTCCCATCCAGGGCCAG
>SDBU01001809.1_pt1 | contig 29575 bp, 56 predicted proteins | sample 2277071 | NCBI WGS metagenome assembly SDBU01 (sample SAMN10397929, study PRJNA504765) | marine sediment metagenome | isolation source: marine sediment core GS08_GC12, 126 cmbsf | place: Arctic Ocean: Gakkel Ridge, Loki's castle | collected 2008 | reverse complement strand
CACAGTGCGTTTCCTAATTTCAGAAAGAGAAAAACACAAAAACGTTCAATTTATCTTGCTGTGCTTAAGCGTGGGAAATATCCTGTAGTGTCTGTAACACAGGGAGGCATAGAAAGACAATGTTATGTTTCTCGTCTAATAGCCCAACAGGTATGGCCGGACAAAATGACGAAGAGGGTTGTCGTTCATCACAAAAATCAGAACAGCCTCGACAACACAGTTGAAAATCTGGGAATAATGACATTAGGGGAACATTCATTTTTACATAATATCAATAAACATAAATGTCCTCCGTATGAACAAGACAAGAATGATGTAATTCAACTTTATCAAGATGGTTTTACCCTAAGGCAAATAGGTGAAAAATATCATTGTCACCGTAAAACGATTTCTCGTCGTTTTAAACAATGGAACATCCCTCGTCGCCCACAAGGCACACGAGGTGTAAAATGAATTCTCACAACAAATTGGCTACGTATGAAGGTGCGTGGCGTTTCTCTGGTTTGCGAACCCCCAGTCTCGACCGTAACATCTTGAAGCATCCCGACAAAACCAGGTTGGGACTGGGGCATAAATTTAAGGGTGATAGTGGTGTAGCTAAAAACAGTACATACTATAGAGGCAAGTGTACTGATAGGACTATGGCGCATAATGTCCAGCTCACAGCAGAGCCTCAGCACACCTCTGGCCAAGAGTGTAATGAAAGTTGCAAAAGCTACCCTATCACCCTATTTTTGAAATCAATCCCCCTTTACTCTACAAACTCCGGTGGCCGACCGAGCAACTGCTCACAAGGCAGGTTGTCCACCGGAGATCTCCCTGAAAGGAGCTACAGCATGAAAGTGATAATCGTATGTGTACTCTGTCTGACATTTGGCGTGACGCTTTTTGCGGCGACCTTTGTTGACTGGAGTGATCCCGACTCACGCAAAGCAGCGCAGAGCAGGCTTGACAAGATAGCCGGAACACAAAGATATCTAGACAGTATCAACAGTCTTTCAGAAGCACTTCATAGTTCCAGCGGTATTTCATTAAGTCTTTCCTACAAGTCATATGGGGGTTGGGCACATTCTTTCTCTCTTCTACGTATTTCCGAGTCTTCATCACAAAAAGAAATTGCCGCCGCCGAACGCTTCCTCAGCGAACTACTCGAAATCACACAGTCAAAGCTCGATAGCTTGATAGAGATAAACTGAAAGGAGCTACGGCATGAAACTTATAGAAGCATTGACAGACGAAGATAATGACATGCGCGTTACATGTGGTGATCGGTGGCTTGTTGCTAAGTGGACAGTTGCGCAGGGTGGTATATTTACCATTTACGAGCACAAGAAATATCAGAAGTATACACGCACTATTGAGGAAACCCCTTCTGAAGATATAGCTGTAGACGCACTGAAAGGAGCTAACTGATGAAAGTGATAAATATAGACACGCTATTCATTATCACAATGGCGGGTGTGTTCCTGAACCTTGCATACCAGCAGGGCAGTAAGAACCCGATAATCAAACGCAGAGCTTGGGAAAAACGAATAGAGGCTCTATGCCCTAAGCCTCGAAGGGAGGAATGTGATGGGAGTAAATCCAGATACAAACAGGATTGAGCCATTGATAGAAGCTGATGATGAAACTTCAGAGCGTCTTGCTGCTCTCAATAGAGAGTTGAGGGATTACCATGTTGACATCCTACGATTAGATGGGTCACCTGTTCCGAAACACTGGACGATTCTAAAACAAGGCGAACTCATAGACATTAAGGGGTACACTTTCAAAATCGTCTACATTGGTGAAACGTCAATTCTGCTTGAGCCGGTATCACCAGTAATCGTCACACAGGAGTCCCCATGCGATACGCCTGCCGGGTGAAGCATCAAAAGTGGCTGCGAGACCTGCCCGATAATCTCATGTTCTTCGGGGTGCTGTGGCAGGACTCGCTCATATCTTCAGAGTACCAGTTGAGAGAATTATCACAGTGATAACGGGAGGATGAAGATGGATGGAAAGTTAATTCCATGTCGTTTCTGTGGAAAGTTCTATCGTGTGTACATGTATCTTGTAGGAGATCAATCTATGTGTCCTACCTGTTTACGCAGGGCTAAAGCAGAAGCAGATTCGCATTCCAAAACCGAATGCGGTGCAAAGGAGGAGTGATGGATAAACTCAAAGTAGACAGAGGAATACTGGCTCAGTTAACTTCGAGTGTGGCAAATGTAGAGGGTCTCATCATTGCATTAAATGATGGTGAATATGACAACAGGCAAGACCTCATGCTCAACTTAGGGGATCTCAGAACACGTGGCAAACAGATAGCAAGATGGGCGCAACAAGCTATCAACGAACTTGGGGAGGTGTGATATGGAATTTGTGAAATGTGCCGCTTGTGGAGCACCCGTAGAAGTTGACGATACCAGCGTGTGTACGTTATGTGGTTGCGACCCTACAAAAGAACGTGAGGCGCGAAATGAACCCGATTTGTCCTGAGTGTAAATCAGATCAGACTTATGAAATCTATCGCGGTGGCAAGTGGTATCGGAAATGCGTTGACTGCGGTGATGTCTGGAGCGAAGAACAGGAGGTCAGTGATGTTAACGAGTAAGCAATGTGATGCGTTTATGAGGGATCAACTCAAAATCTCCGTTGGTTGCTATCACGACAGTTACAGCCAGAAGGATGGAAAGGCAATCATTCGTTGGCAAGTGATTACGGAATACCAACAGTATGGCTATTCCGAGAGTCGTGAACAAGCCATCACCGCCTACCGTGACAAGTATCACCCCGACTGGACACCGTCGAAGATACACGACGCTGAAGATGAGTGGAGTATTGAGAAGGCGATACTCTATATGGGAAACCATCACCTGGATGTTCGACTCAATAGCAATGACTTTTGGGTTGTTAGCCATCGAAAGACTGGCTACGTAAAAAGCTCTGTTTTTATGTGGGCTATTTACAATTGGAAACTCAAGAACGACCCCGACAAGCCGGTCGAAGATGCTGAGTCTCGAAGCAAACCGACGAGAGAAGGGAAAGCGGTGGCGTTGTTGATAGCAGTGCTGAAATCGCGTGCTGTAATAACGTATCAGTACGCACCTGACGATGCACAGAAACTCCTTGATAAGATCGACACCTTTCTCAAGGAGGCCGTCGAAGATACTGACGACGAAGGAGGAAGTGACCGTGCTGAGTAACCGAGAGATTGCAGGGAGGGCGGCTGCTCAATGTGCCCGATTTGCCAGTGAAGTAAACTTGGGACTGAGAAAGCCTGAAGACGCGTCTTTCATTCCAACCATCCTCTCTGCTATTGACGAAGTAACAGGGGACATCAGAAGAAAATACAATATTGCATGCAGGGCAATCAACTCCATTTACGATGCGAATGAGAGATATGAGGCATTGGCTCTTCAATTTTACGGGGAAACTGGTATGATGGCACCGGGGAAAGACGTGGCTCCTGGTAGTTATCAAAAGAGTTTTGAAGTAAGAGCAAAGGCATGGGATGAGTGGATGGAGAACCGCTTCCCCCAGCCCACCGAGAGCGGAGAAACCACACAGGAAGATAAGAAGGATTGAATATGTCAATACTCAAAGAAGCCAAAACTACACAAGCCTGTCTGAAGTGCAATATCTACGGATGGGCAGGATCGGGAAAGACCTACGCGGCGGCACAGATTGCCATAGGTCTCGCTAATCTCGCACAATCGAAGAGACCGATTGCATTCTTTGACAGTGAAACCGGCTCCGATTTCTGGATCGAGCGAATTGAGCAACTGACCGGCATAAGGCCAGTAGTTGCCAAAACACGGGCTTTTTCTGATCTACTTCAGGGTCTTGAAGAGGCTGCGGAAACTTGCGACATCGCCATTGTCGATTCCGCCACACACTACTGGCGTGAACTGATCGATGCTTTTAAGCGGGCTAAGGATATGCCCGCTGACGGCAAGTTAGCCTTTCAACACTGGGATCACCTGAAGGGCGAATGGCGCAAGTTCACCGATCTATTCGTCAATAACCGCTTACACATGATCGTCTGCGGTCGCGCTGGAAATGATTGGGACTACTTCAAGAACGAAGAAGGTAAGATGGAGCTTCGCAAGACCGGCACGAAAATGAGTGCTGAGAAAGAGTTTGGTTACGAGCCAAATCTTGTACTGGAAAACGAGCGAATCTCCAAGATGGAATGGAAGGAAGACCCGACGGCGAAGGGGGTCATCTACACTATTACCGTTCTCAAGGATCGTTGGCCTGACTCCACCATCGTCGGTAAACAACTTGAATTTGACCCTGACAACCGCGATGGTGATAATCCTGTTTTCGAGGCATTGCGTCCACATATCGACCGTCTGAATCTTGGCGGTGAACAACTTGGTCTCGATACGTCCCGGACTTCTGAGGGAATGTTCCAGGATGGTCGTGGTGATTACGAACGCAAGAGAAGAGACAAAGCTATCGTGCTCGAAGCGATACCGGCTTTCATATCTTACAATATCCTCGGACAATCGGCAGCCGAGAAGAAACGTAAACAGGAATTGATTCAGGATGCTTTTGGTACGATGTCGTGGAAGTCGGTCGAGGAGCGGTGCTTGCCAGAGCTTCGCGCCGGGTTCAGGTCAATAGTCAACGATATCAATGCGGATCGGGAAAAAGACGGTGACGACCCGATTGATATGCCGGTCGAAGCGTTAGATCCACCGGAAACATCAAAGGAAAGTGAGGCAACAGATGAGTCGAGTACCGAACACGAGTAAGGCACGGGAATTTCAGGTTCACGCCAAGGGTGGTCCATACCCATTCAAGATTGTCAAAGTTGAGGAATATACATCGAAAACCAACACGACGGGTTATCCCGACAAGTACAAAATGTCTCTCGATGCGATAGGTGAGCCGAAGGATGGTCACTGCAATATGGTCATCTTCCCTGCCAAGAGCGATACCAGCTTCATGCTCAAGATGATTTGTGAGGCTGTGGGGCTTCCAACTGAAGGCGGCTATGATTCCGATGATTTTCTCGACAAGACCTTTCAGGCAGAAGTCGGTCATAATGAGTGGCAAGAAAGAACCTACGCGAACCTTAACGCCAAGACAATCGCGGAATATGAAGATGAAGACAGTAATTTGCCTTTCTGATGAGAAAAGAGTTGCTTTTATATAAAACATTGCGTAGGTTGAGACATGGCTAATCGTAAGGACAATCACAGTGGATAATAAGTTCCTCGTCGGAAGTAGGCTCAATTCTGAGTCTTTGCGTTTAGCCATGCTGCTTCCGGCGAGGTTTTGTATTGGGGGTCAGTTATGAAAACCAAGCAATGTTTCAAGTGCGGTGAGAATAAGGACATTTCGGAATTTTATCCTCACCCTATGATGAGAGATGGTCACCTTGGTAAATGCAAAGAATGTGCCAAGAGAGATATGGCTAAGTACAGAGCTAAGAACCCGGAGAGGATCAGGGAATATGAGAGAAAACGAGGGAAGTTGCCGAGGCGGCTAGCCCTGGAAACAAAACGAAAACAACGATTCAGGAAAGAATATCCCGAGCGATGCAAGACTATGTGGAAGGTTCAGCAACAAGTAAGAAGAGCAGTAAGGAGCGGTAGGATAGAGAAACCTACAACTTGTTCTGTTTGTGGTGGTAGCAGGAGAATAGAGGGACATCACCCCGACTATTCAAAACCATTAGAGGTTGAGTGGTTGTGCTCAGCCTGTCATAAACAACTACACTTTTCTAAGAGGAGAAATGATGCCAACAAAGAAAGACAGGAAACCGAGAACGAGTTCGCTTGAGATCGACAAGAAGGCGATTGAGCGGTTGAGAAAAAGAGTCGAGACTCTCAGGGAAACACAAACACAATATGAGGTAAGGGGGAATGCCGATCCGGCAGTTCTTGCAATTATTGGAAAAGAGTTCAGGGACGTAAACAAAGCCTTATCTGTAGTATTGGCCTATCTTCAGCATGGTGATAACCCACCAGAATCAAGACCAATCAAACACTTACCCACCCAACCGGACGCCAGCGATGAGTGAACAGGGGATCGAACCGTGTCCGACTGATGGTTGTGACGGTTTGTGCAAGATGAATGTTGGCCATAGTGGATTATGGGGACAGATTAAATGTCAGGGATGTGGCTATAGGAGTGCCTTAACCGAAGACCCTCAAGACGCTATCCATGACCACCATAGACGTTGCGCACTTGTCCGACTCGGCAAGCAAGCCCCCGACTTCCTCCGCCAACAGAAAGCGTTGGTGAAGGCGTGTGAGGCGGCACTTAATTACTTGCCTACAAAAGATGGTGAATTGAAGAGTCCTATGCCGGGCGATCCTGATGAAAAAGTGCAACTGAGTATCGCCAACCAACTCAAAGCCGCCCTCGCCGAATGCAAGGAGCCAACGTAGCCATGAAAACGAAGTACAGGTTTATTGAGTTTGAGGATATGTCGAGTGGTATTTACCTGTGTAAGAACCGGAAGCATGGGGATATTCTCGGTTATCTGGAGTGGGAAAGACTGTGGAAGTGCTTCGTATTCATGCCAGACGAGTATACTAAATTTTCTCCCGACTGCCTTGCTGACATCCAGCATTTCATGGGGCAACTGAAGAAAGGAGAATGATGCCACCAAAATATAAACCCTACATTCCCGACAAGGGCATGATTCCAAAACTATACGGAAGGAGAACAGCTACAGAAGTACAGGCGGCTGGACCTCGATGGAAACTGTTAGCACTGTTCAAACCGCCTGAGCTTGACCGTGACCCATATTGTGATCAGTATCGCAGATTGCTATATGAAGCTATGGCAATACCGAGAAACCTTTTCATGGATGAATTTACACTAAAACCAGAAAGGAGCCAGGATATGGCTTGTGAAGTATGTGGAACAAAGAATGAGACGCGCACAGCAACAGAAGCAATACTGCCACAACTCAGGCATGTCACCGTTACGCTAAGTACCGGCGGTGCTATCAGAGTAAATCAGGCGTTTTACGTTTGTGATAACTGCTACCCCAAAATTAAGAAGCAGATTGCAGAAGTAGCTCATGTTATTCTCGCGCTCGATGAATGTGAACATGTCGACTGAGGGGACGCCCAACTTCAACCAAGCGGAGGACAAGCCAATGGACTAAGCAATCGTACATCAATGTTCATAGTGGATTAAAGAAACACACAGCCCCGGTTGCAACGGAACTGCTCTCAGACGACATGGAGGTTGTCCGGGGCTGCATGAAAAAGGAACAAATGATGGATAATGCAAAGACAGGACAGAAGACACCGACGCTTGGGGAAATTCACAAGAAAATCTATGCACTCGATGAACTTGTAAATGAGATCCAGGCACAGGGAAGGACGATAAAAGATTCCCTATTGGGTTCATCGACGCAAGTTGAGCCTGGACTCGACAAAAATCCTGAGCCACCAATGGGGAAATTAAACGAGATAGAACGAACTGTCGATGCAGTGCAGAGCAACTTGGCATCTCTACATAGTAGTATTGGGCGGATCGTCACGGTGCTCGGCTGTGATACCCCCACCGGCGCATAACCGACAGAGGAAGGAAAGCATGATGGACGAAGAGGACGAAAAAACAGAGGGAACAGCAGAGCATACACCGATGGGCATTGCTATATGTACTCAATGCGAAGAAAGTATGCGGTGGCCTAAACATCAGCCCTTGCCAGACGATGAGAAATGTAGCGATTGTCAGTGCTGGAATAAGCTGCTTGATGCACAAGATGCACTCGCCAAAGCAATGGCGATATTCCAGAAAATTCAATTTCCTGACAACGAATGACCCACACGGCACACAGCGAGGGTGGAAAGTGAAACTGAAAGGAAATACAACATGGAAATAGAACCACAAATTCTTGGTCGGCGCATCCGATTCTTCAGAACAAAGATTGGCATGACCCAAAGAGAATTAGGCGCATTAAGCTGTCCAAAGGCCAACAACAGTGCTATCTACGTTAGTTTTATCGAGCAGGGTCGAGTTCGCCCAGGGCCGAAAAAACTGGAAAAAATCGCAAAGGTGCTTGGTGTTACAGTAGAATCGATAGTTCAGGAAATAGTATCGCTTGACCCCGCTCGAATCAACTGGGTTAAATGTGAACAGAGAATAGGGACACTTACTGATCGAATAGAGCGTGCAAAGAGGGCAAAAACGCCACCGATGGAAGCTACCTATACAGACAAAAAACATGACTCTCTTGATTTAGATGCGAACGACCAACTTCTCTTCCTTTCTCGAGGGAAAGCTGATATGGATATTGGACATATCAAGCGAGGCGTGTATTACCCTGGCAAAGATTTGAATATAAGGGCGACATGACCGAGGAAAAAGGACTGGGGATAAATCGTGAGAAAAACCTTGTTTCTATGTGTTGAGAGGTTTAGATTGGGGATGTGCAAATGATGAAGGATAATCAAATAGAGACATAATCTGCTGAGTCAGGAGTGATTCCTCCCGAATCCTTTGTCGTTTGCACGAACTCCTGATTCAGTTTTGATTGGATTTGGTGATGGATATTGAAGATGCCGAAGCCGCTATAATTTCAGCTTGTTTGAGCTTCGATCATGGTATTACGAAGGCTCGTGAACACATAGCACCTGAGCATTTTTCCAATATCAATTATCGTAAAACCTATCAGGCTATGCTCAAGTTACATAGTGAAAATACTAAGATAGACCTGATTGTACTTCCTGAAAAGCTCGGACGGGATTGTAGTTTTCTGCCTGAAATTACGATCCTTTTAACCCATCACGGAATACCTGCAAACATTCCTCAGTATGCCAGGATTATCAAAGATCAGTATGTGGGTCGGCGACTCAAGGATATAACGACCAACGAAAATCTAACAGTTGAAGATCAAATCCGGCAGATAGGGGGGATTGATAGCGAGACGGCTTCTCTTGAAACTGAGCAGTTCTTCACCACAGATGGTCTTGTGGATGTAGTCAACGACCTCTCACGGCCTCGTGACGTAGAGTTATTCAAGACGGGCATAGGTGACCTCGACAATCGTATCAGTGGACTACAACCGGGCGCGGTGACGGCAATCCAGGCTCTCTACAAGACAGGTAAGACCAAATTCCTGATCCAGATTATGAGTAATGCACTCAAACGCGGTGACGGGGTTGGATTCTTGAGTCTCGAAATGTCGGCAGCTCGGGTAAGACACTGGTTCCTGTCTCATTTGTGTCGGATCAACAGCTTCTTTTTCCATGATCCGCTCAATAGTCGATGGGCTGACGACCGGCAGATATTCATGGATCGGATAATGGATGCTCAAAATCAGTTGACAAAGATGCCGTTGTTCGTGAATGATATTCGCCGACCTACGATAGACCAGGTGGAAATTATCGTAGGGAATTGGATACAAAAAGGAGTCAAACTGGTTGGAATCGACTATTTTGAGCGCATGGAGACTGGGACCGAATGGAAAGACGAGGGTGCCGTAACTGCGCGACTGGCTGATATGGCTACACAGTATAACATTGCCCTGATATACATAGACCAGTTGAATAAGGCAGCGGAAGCTACCGGAGACATATCATGGGCTAATTCTCGCGGGTCGACAGCCCGGAATGCTGATGCTGACCTCATAATTCAAATGGTCAATGAGTCACGGAAAGGCCGTAGAAATGAGATTGATCGGATGTCGAAACTGAAACTGAGCTTGTTGGGACGTGAAGTTCCAAGTGGAATAACTGTGCAAGTAATGGCCGATCTGTCAATCGGAGAATTTAGAGGCGCAGAGATGAGTTACACAACGTGAAAGTTTTTTGTTGCGGTGGGGTTTGAGATGTAGTATGTTGACTCTTGTGAGTATGTGGAAAGACATATCAAAATGACAGATAGCTGCTTGGCTGAGAGCGACCCTTCGTAGGTCTTTCTACGTACTCACATCGCTCTCGGTCGGGCTTATATTGGGATTGAATTATGGGAAAGATGCCCGCTTTTCAGTTTTATCCGGGCGATTGGATACAGGATACGCGGATGTTGACAGCAGCTACACGAGGAATATGGATTGACATGCTTTGTGCAATGTGGCGATCTGAGGTTCGCGGTACCATCTCCGGAACAGTTGAGGAACTAAGTCGATTATGTGCTTGTTCTCAGCAGGAAATGATGGTAGCTATTAAGGAATTAGGTTTACATAATATTGCAGACTTTGTTACATGTAACGCAAATGTAACAGATTGTAACAGCATTGTAACGGTTAGTAATCGCCGCATGGTAAGAGACGAAAAGGAAAGGGCTGCAACACGTAAGCGGGTGAAACGCTTTCGTAACGGTCAATGTACGGATGACGGTAACGCAAATGTAACACCCTCTTCTTCATCTTCATCTTCATCTTCATCTTCTAAGATAATAAAAGATACACTGTCGACTCGCAAAACTCGTCGACGTGGAGTGTCCCCAAAACACCCCGATCACCAGAAATTCATAGACCATTGGTGTCAACAATTCGAGGCCGAGCATGATGTCAAATATAGCTTCACTGGTGGGAAGGATGGAAACCTGGTCAAGGCTTTACTCAAAGATTATTCGTATGAATTTCTCATCAAGATGGTTGAACGGCTTTATGCAACTTCAGATAAATTCATTCGGGAGGCAACCCCTACACTTGGGTTGTTCTACTCTCAGCGTAACAAATTAGCGAAAGAGGTGAAGTCATGGGAATAACGGCACACAATAAGAAATTACTCGAATGGTTCATAGGGCACGCTGAGGACTTCTCTGTTGAAGAATGGAATATGTTTTTCAATCAAATTGGTATTGCAGCAAGGAATGTGAATGAAGCATCGAATGAGCTTAAGCCCGAATCTCAATGGTACTTATCAAACTTCTTGGCAGCATGTTCACGAATTAGCACCAAGCGCGGCGGAATGAAATCAATCAAAGACGTGATGGCTCGTCCTGAGCCTCGAAGGAAGGAATGAGTGATGGATGAAGATTATGCTACTTGCATCTACTGCGGCATAGGGATTACGGACGGCAGGAATTGTTGTCGGGAATGCAAGATGAATGAAGTGAGGGAAGTCGGAGGGCTTACTGCTCGCTTGAACAACATAGAGGATAGTTTGGGGGAGATACTGGAGCTACTCAAGAAAGAGGTGGAAGATGAAACATAAACTCACAACAGGACAGAGCGGTATTCTAATAACGTTAAGCAGCAATCCCAAAAGACAGCTTGTAGAGCGTTGGACTGTGCGTCCTGCTGGAAAGAAAGTGACTCATTGGCGACTTAAAACACCCGGAATGGTTGGTGACTTTGTTCATAAAGGTACAGCAAGGTCACTACTTGCACGCGGGTATCTCAAACCAAACGGTTTCGCAGGGTTGGGTGACTTTACAATTTCAAAGACAGGAATCGAGGCACTCAATGAAAAAAGTTGAATCGAAGTACAAGAACCCCGATAAGTTTATCGAGCGGTTGAAGACACAGCTTGATGAAGCATGGAAAGCAACAAGAGAAGCTAATGAAGATCAAGGAAATTGGGTGCTGACTTTTAGTAAAAACACCGAGTTTTCTATCAACGCCACAAGTAGACGCTTAGGCGAATTCCGCACCAATGATATAGTAATTATCACAGGGCGGATAAAGAAAATTACCGAGGAACTTGATAGTTCTGAGATTGAGTATGACAAGATTACAGTCCGTCGCAAGGAGTCACAATGACAGTTGACCTTCAAAACATCTGCACCGCGCCGCCGAGGGAGTGGTTGGCGATACATAAAGAGACGCTGGAAATAGCTGAGGTTCTTGCATTGTCGGTTTTCGACAAGGTAAACAACTGTCGATGGGTTACAGTTCCACCTTCGGGTGAAGGCCAGTACGGGAACAAGGAACGCCAGTGGCGACTTTCCGACTGCCACCTCTGCGCCTTCACCGGGTACATAGATAGCGAGAAAGAGAAGGTGTACGGTGGGCACCTGTATACCGCTAAACATGATGGTCATGTTCTTGAGGGTATCTATTTGGTGTTTCACTGTCCCAAAAGAGCAACATGGATATGCCGGAACATCTGTAACACAAGCGAACATTATCTGGAGTGGGTGAGAAGCTATGAATACACTATCATCGGCCACATCCACATCCCGTCAGAGTGGCCGGAGGAGGTAGCTGAGTTGTTGCCCAAACCCAAGAAGCGCGGAGGTTGTGGTGAGTAAACTTGAATTTGTACAACGGATGGTTCCCAGGGGATACCAAATAGTCAGTGAAGTTGCAATTAGGTGGCTATACAAGAATCACCGTGATGTATACGATGCTTTTACCAAACGTGTATCGATTCCACCAAAGAAAGGAGCCGACGATGAGCGATGAGAAGGTGAAGATCGAGCCGTCGAAGACCCCGATCATCGAGGGGTGTCCGTGCTGTGGCGGTGAGTGTGTTCTTGATAGTTCCAGTCAGGCTATATTGTGTACGTGGTGTATGTATCGTTCCGGTGTTTCCAGTCCTTATGATGTACCTACAATAGACGAACTTGTTATAGATCACAACCAACACTGCGAGTACGTCAAAGCAGGCAAGAGAGCGAAGAAGGTGATGAACGATCCGCGGCTTGCCAAAATCTTCGAGAAGTATGATCGTTGTGTTCTGCGGCTCGACCTTGCTGATGCGGCGGAGAAGTTCTTGGAGAATCCGCCAACGTGGGAACATGATGGAGATATGAAGTTGCTCGAGGATTCCGTAGGGGAGATATTCGAGGCTGGTGTCCAGGCTTGCCTCGACTTCTTTCAAAGTCCTGTCGGAGATACCGAGCCGCGAGGTAAGCTTTGCGAAGGAAAGGTGGAAAGTGGGGAGTGATGGATAGTTTAACGGTTTTGCGAAATATAGCCGCACATTTAGATGTGATAAGTTTCTCGCTCTTCATCATTATGCTACTGCTGGCCTGTATGCTATTCTTCAAAGATATGGGACGAAAGGGCTAACATGAACTACGGACGCTTGGACAACAACCAACGCAAGATCGTGAAGTTATTACGTCAGCACTGCGTCTCTGTGCAGTCGCTCGCCTCAGTCGGCTATGGGTGCCCGGATATTATGGTTGGGTTTCAGGGTCACGACTGGAAGTTTGAGATTAAGAATCCTGAACAGCCGCCATCTAAGCGCATATTGACTAAACATGAGAAGATATGGCGTAGAGACTGGCGCGGTAGTAAGCCGCATACTGTTTTGACTCTTGACGAGATAGTAGAAATAATCGGTTGCATAGTATGACGACAAGGAGTGACGGCGATGACTGAGAAAAAAGTGTACTCGGATGAGGAGATTGGCGATGCTATGAAGCTGTTGAAAGCATTAGGAGATACGACAACACTCGCCATTCTCCAGCAACTTATGGATGAGAGGGATGCGGCGTATGCGGCAATTGTTGAAGTTATGAAGGAGTTCCATGCGGTACTCAAAGACCTGAAGGAGTTGGAAACTGAGGTGCAGGATGCAATCAATCATAGTGTAGATAGTAACCAGTGGTTTGAATTGGTGGATTGGGAAAGGTCAAACAAATGGAAGAATATTGGAAATTCTTGATTCTCTGTGGCCTGTTTCTTGTTGAGGCGATAGTTGTTGGATTCTGGGCATTTAAGAAGGGTCTTGATAAGGGGTTTATCTCTGGACGATTCCGAGAACAGTTAGAAAGGGAAAGATCGGAGAAATATGAGAAAGGAGATCAGGGATGAAGTGGAGTGAAGCGGTTGCAATCTTTGCATTGTTTATCTTGGTGGTTCTTGCAGGTGCGTTATTGTTAGAGCGTGGAGGGCTTGTATCCGAGCGCGACGCACTGCAAGAAGAAGTGCGAGCATTACAAAGGGAAGTGGTCACAGTCACCAACTTTGCAACCGAGATAAATAAGCGATGGTTGGTATGTTTGGGATTAGACGGTGTTCCACCTGACACAACCAAGAAATTTGTGCGTCCACGAGATATATCTGGTATGGATACCATGCCGGTGATTGAATCATGCTCACTATTCATAAGGAGCGGACGATGAAGTTGATTGATTACGATAGCTGGAAAGACGAGAGTGCTACAAAGCGCAGAATTGCAGTCGACGTTGCTCATAGCTTGAGTATTATTGCAGAAGCATTAACTAAAATAGTCCAGTCGGAAAAGCAGCAGAGAATAGAAGAAGCACTAAAAGATCGTTGAATAAAGCCCCGCCAAGTGAATGACGGGGCTTAGGGGGTGTGTGGCTGGATGTTAGGCGGGATATGTCTACTGGGTACCACTTTCCTTGCTCAGTCGTCACCTTGCCTATCCGGAGTGCGGTTTTGCTCTATTCCATTCCAAAGTGGTTCTTTGCAACTCATACAGTGAATATCACAATCTGTTTCGGGATGAGTAGGGATTTGACTATGCTCCCAATTCCCAAGTGGAATCACTTCCAATAACCTGTTAATCATTTCGAGTGTGCAGATATTATTGCAAAAATAATCAACATCTGAAACATCGCCGTTATTGTCTTTGTAAATGATTTGATGAATCATCACTTTCCTCCCAGTTTTATGGTTATATCTTGTAATGCCTCTTCTTTCTCGATTTCTTCGATGAATTCGTGAAGTGAAGCAATTTCAGGAGTGGCGATAGCCTTGATTGCCATGAATCTGCTTTTCTTAATGCCAATCACAAGGCTTTCGACTTTGCGCATTGCATCAAGCGAGTTCTGAGCTACCGACATCAACGCATTATAGTATGACGGCCACAACTCGTCGATCTTAGCCTGGTCAAGTTCCTTGTATTTCTCTTTCAGCTTTCTAATTTCACGTTTCAGTTCGTCGGGTGACCAATCTGTGTATTGTGCTCTCGGTTTCCCCAGTGCCAGTTCTTCGGCTGTTCTTATCTTTATCATGGCTTGGCCTCCAGTTCTTTTCTGTGCCGCTCAATGTCCTGTATCATTCCCTTGCAATAACGAGTGAGCATGCGGGCAAATCGCGGGGCCGCATCATATGCCATGCTTGGACTATAGGCGGGCAAGGGCACTGCATGTCTACCGACTTGCACTGTAGCTTTAATTTCAAAACTGATAATGTGTTCCTTTGTTTGCTCTATGTCCTCAAGTATTTTCTGAAAGGCTTCAATAGCCTCATCGTGCCCTTTAGCTTCATACTCAGCTTTAGTGCGAGCTTCTTCTTCTGTCATTTTGTAACCTCCTCCACTCCATCATTATGTGGCCAGTTTGCTTGATTGGCGCACTCGATCAGTACGCCGTTGATTACGGTAAGAGACTCAGCTTGGGCAGCGTAGACCTGCAAGCTGTCGGTCTGTACTGTCAAGCTGTCGATATCTTCAGCATACCCGATTGTCAAGCTGCTGATCGTTACCAGGACGAGGATCAGCGCAGCGATTAGGTTCTTCTTCATTTCGGATCTCCTTTGGTGATAGCAAGTTGGCATGTCGTTTTTGCATGAGAGCAAGAAAGAAATTCATTTGATGCACACAGGTCTTTTGCATTATCGCGAACCAGCTTGGCAAGTCCATTCATTGCTGCACGGGTTTCTTCCAATGCTGCCAGCAGGTCGGGTGCGGCTGCGATGAGGTTAGCGTTGGCTTGTGTTTCCGCGCCTTCGTCTTGACAAGTGTGCGGGCCGTCAATCATTTTGCAGATAGGGTATAGAGTGCTACCGCCTTTTTCTATCTGCATGCGTCCGCAATTTTCGGGGCCAAAGATCGACCCCTCTCCATTGCCTGTACCGATGTGCCACGGTCTCGGCGTGTGTTTTTGTTCCTTTGTTCCTGTCATAACGTCCCTCATTTGTTGGGGTTAGGATAGATTTGTTTGATTTCATACTTTGTGACCTTGTGCAATGTGTAGCCGGGATTATGAAGGCAGAACGTCTTTGCTTCATCAAGCTGCCATTCACAGGGATCGGTTGCAGATATTGTCGTCGAATCCGGCGCACCAAGCCAGCGCATAGGGTCTTTCTTATCGGGTTTACTTACTGCATACATCATTTCAAATCTCCTGTTGGCTTTGTTGTCACACTTACAATAACGCCCATAAGGTTGTGGGTTTAGCGATTAGGGCTATGGTGAAATTCTTTGTAAGTCTTATAGTAACCCCGAAGTCCGATAAAATCACAAAAGCTGCGGGGCATAACCCATACCGAGAAGTTTCGGTTTATATGACCCTTGAATTCTGGCAAGCTCTTACGAGTTGTAGCCTTACCGTCGATTCTATGAACAGTTTGGTTGTTCAAAGACTTCTCAAACGACTTTGCACTTTCCTTTGTCTTGAAAGTAAACTCAAGTCGTGTTGGTTCGAGTGCATACATACTAACCTCTTCTGTTTGGTTTGTTGTTGTCACACTTACAATAACGGCATAAAGAGATAGGAACCAATTTGTTTCGAACCAATCGTATAACTCATTGAACCACAACAACAGGGACATTCGAATCCAATTATGCAAGTTATTGCATGGACAGTGGGAGTGTTGGGAGACAAGCACTTAAGTCGGTGTCGGAATACTTAACAACATAACTCAAAGAGTGTAGGTATTTTAAAAGATTGTTGTTGCGGATTGAATTGAGACATATATATTACCTGTAGATGAAAATTAACAAGGAGTTTGTTTATGTCTCTTTTCATGTCCCTTCAGAAAGATCGGCCACATCACTTGAATTGTGCAAAATGTGGTGAGAATAAACCAGTAAGTGAGTTCTATGCGAAGAGTAGTAACTTCCCAAATCTGCGAGCAGGATATTGTAAGGATTGTTGTCGGGAGTACCAAAGAGAATATCGGGAAAGGACAAGCCAGGTAAAAGAAAAGCGTTGTAGTTATTGTAAGGCAGTCCTCCCGATCTCGGCTTTTTCTTCTGCTGGTCAGTCTTATTGTAAAAGCTGTCGAACTGAATACGGCAGGAAAAGGAGCAAAATTCAATGGCTCACCGATCCTATCTACGAACTGAAACAGAAAGCGTGGAATATGGCTCAACGATTAAAGCGTAAACCCTGCGAAAACTGTGGAACAGAGGACAAGATTGAACGACATCACTCTGATTACACTAAACCCTTGCAAGTTGTTTGCCTATGCAGAGTTTGCCACGCAAAGATTCATAGGCGTGCCAAAACGTACAATTCTGTTGTTGTGCTATAAACACCCGAACAATAACAAGTTGAAAATAGTTCTTGTTATTTCCAAAAACTCTATATATATGAGGACTGGAAGTCCGAATATAGAAAAAGCTATGCTTGAACCTATTCGACGCTGAGTCCGCGAAGCCGAGAAATCTGCTCAAAGAGTGAAACCTACTACGTATATGACTACGTATATTAGAGTGAGCACTGTCCACTATTGAAGAATAGTCTCTACCCCATTGAAGAATAGTCTTCAATCAATAATACAAACTATTCCTTGAACTTTTATCTTGACTTTCCTATCTGCCTATATATCATGTCATTATGGCATATGTTGAAGCTAAAATCACCGAACAACGTACTAACTCAGTAAGGAAAGCCGATAGAACAAGGCAAAAGCGTAAACGAAGAGGTAAACCGGGGCGACAAACTGTCGAACATAAAGAACGAGCTAAGCAAATCATGGAACGCTATCAACATAATCCCTTTGACTTCTTCTGTGATATCGATCTGCCTACTCTAACAGTGCTACAAGTAAAGATAGTTAACTGTATGATGTTGCCCGATACTCACTGTCTTACTAATGGCCAAATCGCTACTCTGTTAGGGATACACCGTGACACGGTTGACGGGTTCCGTGACAGCAAGAGATACTACCAAGCCATAGCTGAATGCACGGTGTTTGAGAAGAAGCTTGAAGTGTTGGAAGCTCAGAGTATGGTTGCACTTGAACGCAATATCGTTGAGGATAGAGACAACGCAGCGATCAAGATGGTCCTGGTGATGCGTCAACGCCTTGACGAAGCGCACCGCAACGTATTCCAGATATCAGCGGAGACGATACAGATAGGGATTGGTCAGAGTCTGAAGAACCTGCCAGAGGCTAAGTACACAGTCATAGAGGATAAGGGCACTCAAAGAGAGGTCAAACAAGGTGATAGTGATACATAAAGACTGTGGCGAAGAAGTACGTTCAGCCCTATGCGAGATCACCTGGAAACCTGTTTGGTGGTGTGGAGTATGTGCGAAGGTTTGTAATGACAGTGATACCTCAACACGGTGACACCATAGGGATAGGGGACGGCACCCAGGCACCCCCCACCCACCCCTCTACTCTTGTTAATAGGTATAGCCATGAAAAATTACATAATTCCATGATTAGAGGTAGTGCATGCCCACTTTAACACATTTGGGGGCTAAGAAAGCGACGTAGTGATGACGAGTCATGAAGCGGACAGGTTTATGTTGGAGCATCCGGAGGTAGCGGTACGGGTAGAAAAATCGGCATGGCGCATTGGGAATAGGTGTTATCCCTGGGTGGTATGGAATATGAAAACAAAAATACCAGAACTTCAGGCACATGGTGAAACTCGCGAACACGCCATCAGTGAGTACAGACGCATCTATCATCCTAAGAAGCCTCACTGTGCCGCTACGACCCAGTTGGGACGTGTCCTTGCAGACTCAGCGAAGTACCGCGAGATCATTGAGGAGTACAGGCGTTACGTAGCGGCTCCAATGTCGGATACTATAGAAAGCGTAAATAAGACTAATTTCATCTTTACTTCAAAGTTATGGAAGATCATTGAAGACGACTACAATCCCCACTGCGACAAATGCCATCAGGAGTTAAAACAATGATTTGGCGCGACGGTGACAAAGTACATCTGCAGCAAGGTTGGAATTCGTGTACTGTTGACCTTTCACGCGGTTCGCTTGAACAAGGTATTGAGCAATTCCTCTCCTTTCTCTACTGGCCATCTCCTGCTCCCCGTCATGCGTATCAATCTTTCCTCCTCGACTACATCGAGTACCTGATCGAATCCAGCATCGACCGACATCTGGCTGAAGAGGAATTGTATGAGCAGGCAAGACGATGGTATCAAGCTCATAACTATCGGATTTCCTTCTTGAATCCCGAATATCTTTACAGAGTATATCCTCATGTTTGATAAGGGTCTATTCAAACATATCGTCGAATCGGATTTACCGGAATCAGATGTTGAAGAATTGCGGAATTTTCTTATGCCAGTGAGAAAATTTGAGTTCGATACATTTAGACTGGGTACAAAACTTTGGCGTATGCTTCCTAACGGTGATTGGGTAGAGGTGCGTTGATGTCAACTTACTTCAGTCAATTCATGGATGGGATTCACGCGTCTGAGGATAGTGCTGCTCGGTGGACACAGTTCTGCCGTACCGCGGATCCTATTTATAAATGGGCGATGGTCTACGTGCCTCACTTGATCGGGAAACCTTTTTCACCTGTGCATAGTGAGATCTGGGCTACACAGCGTCAGGTGATATACGATCAGTTACCGAAGGATAAGAAACGGGCTGTCATAGCGATGCCTCGGTATATGGGCAAGACACATAGCACGGGGGTGATTTCGTCGCTTTACTTCTGTTGTGAATCCGTATGTGAGAATCCACATGGCCGTTATGAACCGCAGGGATGGAAAGACCACGATTTGTTGTATTTGACTGGTAGCGAATATCTGGCTAAGAAGACGATGGAGCCGGTGATACACGAGTTAGAGACGAATCAGAGAATCCTTTGTGACTACAATAAGTTGATTGATAAGACCAGTGAAGGTCTTGAGATGTGGCTCACCAATGGCTTGTGGATGGCCTGGCGTGGTATGGGCAACCGTGTCAGGGGTTTACATCCGGCAATTCTATTCGGTGATGATCTTGAGGACAGGCAGAATGTGACCAATGAGGACACTCGTGCCCGTTTTTGGGCTGATTGGGATACTGTAGATATGATGATGAAAAAAGGACGCTCATCGTTCTATATCGGTAACTATATTCACTTTTTCTGCTTCTTGAAGCGTGTTGGTTCTATGTCTCAATCACTTTCAAAGGTATTTTCGGCACTTGTAGCGGATAAAAAGGGTGAATACACGTCGATTTGGCCTGAAATGTGGCCTACACAAGAACTTCTCGATGAATGGGATGAAAAAGGCGATATATTCCTGACCGAGAAGATGAATCAACCCGTTACAGAATCAAATTCGCCTATTCGCATGGAAGATATATGCTATTATGACCGAACTCTCCTCTGTTCAACAGATAATCAAGCCGCGTAATCAGTGGTGGTTTAAGTCCACTTCGCGACTTGTAACGGCTATCGATCCCGCTATCGGCCAGAAACGAACATCTTGTTATACGGGCATGGTTACTCTCGGTTGGGATATCTCCGTAGAGCAACCGGTTATCAATGTCGTGGATGCCCGTCAAGGCCATTGGAAACCGACGCAGGTGTTAGATCATGCGTACACAGTCTACACGACCTACGAGCCAGATGACGTGATTATTGAAGCAGTAGCTTTTCAGTATGTCTTTGTTTCACTACATCAAGAACGCGCAGCCAATCGAGACTACTCTATGCGGCTTCACCCTATCGAACCGCAGATGTACGGCAAAACCAAGGGCATAAGGTTGGCGCGAACTGCCAAGTTCTTCCAGCAAAAACGGGTGGCGTTCGATCCTAAGTCGGTTATGCAGCAGAAATTGATTGAGCAGATTGTCACTTTCTCAGGTAAGGATGATGGTCAAACTGACTTGATGGATGCGTTCTGTATGGCTCTCAATCATTTAGACATGAAACATAAACCCCGGCGCATGGGCGTAGATACCGGTCAGTTTGAACCAATTCGCAAACAAGGCCGAGTCGTAGGCTGGCGGAAAAGGGTGTAACCATATACACATAAGGGAAATACGCTATGATCTGTTTTCATCACAATGACCTTGATGGTCGATGCGCAGGGGCTATTGTCAAAAAGTTCTACGATGGTGAGGGAAGAACCGAGTTCCGAGAGATTGATTACAAAGACGAATTTCCGTTGTCAGACGTTCTTGATGATGAAGAAGTCTTTATTGTAGACTTCTCGATTGAACCCGAAATGATGAAGCGACTACTTCAACGAACACAAAAGGTAATTTGGATCGATCATCACAAAACAGCAATCGCTAAGTACGAGGGATTCGGCACAGACATTAGCGGTATTCGCTGTGTGAAGGTATCTGGTTGTGAACTCACGTGGGAATTCTTTAAGTCTGGCACTCAGCCTCCGCCTTGTGTTGCGCTGATTGGCGACAGGGATACATGGCAGTGGAAATTTGGTGATGATACAAAATATTTCTACTATGGAATGCAGGGTATGGAACAATCAGTAAGTGCGTCAATCTGGTCATTACTATTAGCAGAAGGGGCATTGACTGACACATCCCATGAGCAAATTATGAGAAATGGACACGCTTGCGCCAAATACCAGAAGAATAGAGACGCCGACCTGATGAAATTAGCCTTTCCTGTTACATTTGAAGGTCACAACTGCATTGCCCTAAATGCTCCGAGAATCAGTTCCGAGACATTTGGCGAAAATGATTACGACATCATGCTCGGATTCTATCGTGCGGCAAACAACTGGACGGTGTCACTCTATTCAACAACAGTGGATGTAGCGAAGATCGCAGTTAAGTACAGCGGCGGAGGGCATACGGGCGCAGCGGGGTTTGTCTGCAAAAAGGTTCCGTTTCTAAAATGAAAAGCAGTGTAATTCTCTATACGTACTCATATACGTAGCAACTTTCTGCACATATCACGCATCTTTTTTTATTATTTCCTTGACATTTCAATAAATTGAGTATAGGGTATACTCAGTGTGTGTCAATTTTGACACATATTAAGACCAGAAGGGTCTTTATGCCTAAAGTCAGACAGCGCGATCCACTCACTCATTCTGACCATGAACTGTTGCGTATCATGGAAGATGACTGGAATCGATCCGATAGCCATTATCAGGATCAGTTCACGGAGATGAAAGAGGACTGGAAGCAGTTTCTACTTATCAAAGATAGCGACAAAACTACTACAGGTGAACAGGGATCATACGATCCGGAAGAAGGGGCGCGAGCTAATTTCAAGACCGGCTTGATGCGTAAGCATCTATCTACCGCTTCTTCGCTTATCATGCGGTCATTAACGCTTTCTGAGAAAAACTATGCCGAGTGGCTTGTTGCAAAACCGCGTAGTGCCTTTGCCGGTGAAAACTTGCAAACCGTTCAGAACGAACTTGAGATGTATAGACAGTATCGGTCTATGATGCTCTCAGCCGAACACATGGATTTCTATGATAAGTTTGAGGGATTCGTGACCCAGGGACTCGTGTTCTATTGGAGTTTCATGCTGCTTGGTTGGCGACGTGAAGGCCGATGGGTGCCAAGTGAGTTGTCTGAAAAAGATCAAATGACTGAAGATTTCAAGGCTAATGCTGAAGTCGAAGGTGAAGCCGAGGCACCTAAACGCAAGATTAAGTACGATATGGATAGGGGCATGGTCTGGAATCCCAATTACATTGACCGTGCTGATTGTACCATATTACATACAGCTAATACCCGTCCCGATCCTCGTGGTGGTATGAGCCTTTTAGACAATACTTATGTGATGGACGAACTGCGTATGTCGTGGTATGAGCTTAAAGACAAGGAATACGATGAAGATACTGGTGAAGGTATCTACTTCAACCTTAAAGAACTTGAAGAGGCTGTACCATTTGATGATTCGACTGCAACGAAAGAAGAGGAGATGCGGGAAGATTTGGGGGAACAACCCGCTGATGGTGTGACCACATCCGATGAAAACAAAGAGAAGGAATCGTTCAGGAATACAGTAATACTGCGCCGTTACTGGACTCATTTTGGTGTAGTGGTTGCCGATCAGACTTTCAAGGTCATTATCGCCAAACGTCGTTACAGCAAGATGCCACTCTATCCATTTAGGTATTCAATCGATTGGACGAAATTCGATGCTCAGTCATTTGCCCGCTTGCTCCGCAACGTAGATGAAAACGAAGACATGCTCACGAACTATAGATTGGACAATCTCGGTACGGCTATCGATGGAATTGTGGTTACAAATGATTCGATGATTTCTTCCGAATCCCGCGGTAAGCCGAGACATGCCGGTTCAGAGATTAAGTTCGATGGAGAAGTTCGAGGCAACATTGATATTCTTCGTACCAATGACGTGACTTACGGTATACTCGAAGATCGTAGATTCAATGAGACGGTAGCAACCGGTTTGGGGGGCATTACAGAGAATGATTCAGGGCAGATGTTCCCCGGTGGACGCAGACTTGCCACTGAGATCCAGGCGGTTCAGGCCGGTAGTGCTAATCGAGGTGGTCAACTTGTTGAGCGAATAGAGCAGTCGATCATTACACCGATGATGAATGACATGACACTGCTCGAAGCCGATAGAATGGGTACTGAATTTAGAATTGAGACAATCGAAGAAAAGGGTGAATTCGCGTTTCCGTTGATAGATTCTGAATTTATCAATCGTATGGTTAACAAGATCAGATTCATTGCCAACGGTAGTCAGTTCGTCAACCAGCGTGAAATCGAAATGGCTGGTATAATTAACTTCTCAAATACGTTTATGCAGAATCCTGTGGCGCAACCATTTCTTAATATACCCGCATTGCTTTCGATTGCCGCCAAGCGCGTAGCCCATCTGCCCGACCCTGATGTGGTACTTTCTGACCAGGCTAAGAGTAAATTCTCCATCCCACCTGATATGGAATGGGTGTTGATTAAAGCTGGTTATGAACCGCAACCACAGTTAAATGATGACGACGAACAACATATACAGATGCACCAAGGACAGGAGCAGCGTGCATTGGTTGCACTTGAGGCTAACGAGATAGATGAAGCCACGCTTATGCGGCTTCGGGAGCACATGGCTTTGACTCAGCAGCGTATAGCAGCAAAACAACAGGCTTCAGGTGCGCAGGCTGGGCCGGTAGCTACTGCACTGCCAGGTGAGCGTGGTTCACAAGAAACGGCAGGCACACTTTCAGCGAATAATCAGAATCTACAACCAAAGGGCGTTAGACCGCCCGTTAGAGAAGGAGTAACAGGATGAAGAAGAATATAATCGTAGCTGTAATACTTGCTGCGCTTATTGGTAGCGTCTTGTCATGGAGTTCACTATCGGCTATTTCACCTCGTGATTATCATGTTATTCAGATGATAGATTCGGGGACTGTATTGACAATGTATGATGATGCTCAAGATGATGCTAACGTGCGAGATTCCAATATCAGTGCAACTTACCGACTTGAATTCATACCACAGGTGATACGTTGTGAATATGGTATTTCGTATCTCAACGTAGTTTGTTCTCTCGGTATCGATAATGATAGTGGAGCACCGTTTTGGACGTTGGAGACACGCGATCACCCCGATCAACCATGGCGATCGTGGACGCTTGATTCTATGCACAATGTACGTGATAGCTTTTTCAATCTGACAAATGATTTTGCGGATCAGGACGATACGGTGTGGGGTAAGTGGATACGAGCCATAGAACATTATGAGATGGATTGTGATTCCGCAGCGAATCCCGGTAGTGATGAATATGATACTGTCTGGTTTAGTGGTTTCAGAATTTTCTATTATGGGAACATACATTGAATGAAACCTGAAGAACTACAAAGAATCAAAGAGCAGTTCCCCAATACGGTTGGTGCAAAGTTTGTGCTCGTGCCGTGGATTAAGGGAATTCTCTGTAACATTGAAAGGTCATGGCACAATAATGATGCCGTGTTAAGAGAGGAGCAAGCCGTTGAAAAGAAACTTCTTGAACGATTGGTGAAACATTTGAAACTTGAACTTAATCCAGATACTCCGCAGACGGTAATCGGGAACACCGAAAGGAATTCCGATACTGAGGCGGGAACTTGAAGGAGAAAGTCTGATGACTGAAAAACAAAAAACAGAGGTATCGACTGAGTCTCAAGATGAGACTAAAGACGACTTTTGGAACTCCAGTTCCGGGGATGAAGATGTTGATGCTATAGCGGCTGTTGTGGCGGAATCTGTTAAGGAAGATGACTTAGAAGAAAAGGAACAGGTTGAAGAATCTACTTCCGCTTCTGAACCCATTGACGAAACAGAGAAAGCTAAAGAGACCGAAAAAGATGATTATGCTTACAAGTATAAGAGTCACAAAGAAGCTGAAGATGCTTATCGGGAGCGACAGGCCGCTGCGGACAAAAGTGATGCACGTGTCAGAGAACTTGAAGCTGAACAAGTAGATCAAGGGAAAATGGCTGACTTGTTGGCGGGACTCAATGATACACTTGCTAATGTGGACGATCCTGATGTGCAAGCTGCGGTACAAGCCATTAAAGAAAAGGCTGGTCTAATGGTACTCGACAGAAGTCGTGTAGACCCTAAAGCAGCTACAGAACTTGAGAAAGTTCTTCAACCTCTTTCTGATCGGATGGCTCGACTTGAATCGGGACTGACGGCTAAAGATAAAGAGTCTGAGGCCGTTGAATCTGAGGCGCAGATTGCACAGTTGGAAAAGGATTATCCGTTTGCATCTACTATCCAGAAAGATACTAAGGCGTTACTTGTGCAGCATGAGGACGGTAAGTTGACTGACGATCAACTTCTTTTGAAGGTTGCTGAGATTGGTTATAATGCTCGTCAAGCAGGTGACAAAGAAAGAGGTAAAGTCAAAGACCGGACTGGTTCTGATGCCGGCGGCACGCCGGGCAAGACCTCCGATGCTGATGGCAAGAAACCCTCGGATGCGGAAGTGATGGAGAAAGCAGTTTTGGCTGCCGTGGATCAACAAAGGTCGTATATATAGTTGATACCCCACATAAGGGGTAATTGAAATGCCTACAGTTGCACTGGTTAGAGCAATCAGTGACATCCTTTCCGGCTCCAAAGTTATACAAATGGAGCGGATGCTTCCTGTTCTTGAGCAAGACCTCTCGAAAGTGGCAACGCGAATCCTGGGTTCTCGGATTGGCCGGAAGAGTGTTCGCGCTACTACATTTTTCCATCGAGAAGATCAGATCGTACCTTGGGAATTCCAGGGTACTGCTTCTGGTGAGTCCGGCGCGAGTATAACATTCGCCAACGATTATGTGTATATCATGGAAGGCGACCTACTTAGAAATGAGACCAATCCTACACATGAAGTTGTTCTCGTTGATGGGTATGCCACCCGTGATACTACGGTTGATGTTGTTCGTGGTGTCGGGTCTACCGTTGCAACCTCTACTGGGGCTTTAGATGTATGGATTCGCATAGGTACTGCACATGAAGAGGGGAGTTCTGCTCCTGATGCACTGATGACTAAAGAAGTTCAAAAGACTTCTTACATTCCGTTTGAGCGTAAGGCAATCGAATTAACCACGCAAGCCAAAAAGACCGAAGTTTATCATGGTGATGACCGTCTGCATCAAGCAGGTAAGAAGATGATCGAATTCAAACTCGATCTCGAAGCCATGATGTTTTGGTCTGTCGGTTCTGCCGATGCATCGGGCGGTGCGGGTACATATCCGCAACTTTCGTCCGTTGGTTTGTTTGATGAAATTTCTACGAATACGGGTGTGGCGAGTACACTGACATTCGCGGAATTGCGTGATTTCTTCGATGCTATGCGCAAATATCATTCGTCTGGTAAGTTTGCATGTGTCTGTGGTAGTGATCTAATGAATATCATATCTGACTTTGCATACGATGCTATTCGGACGACCACTGACGCCAAGACCTTTGGTGTCAATATTAAGACGTTGATTCTCGGTCCCTCCGAAGTATCTCTGATAGAAGAGCCGCTGTGGACAGGGCCGTTGACCGGTACTACACTTTTCGGTCTTCCCGAACCGATGCCGAAGTTCCTGAAACTGGTTACGTTCGCAGATGAAGGCTTGAAGTGGAAAATCAATGTCGATACAAACGATGACAAGTATATCTGGAAGGATTCCCTGACTTCCCAAATCGGTCTTGAGGTTTGGCAAGAGAAGAAGATGGGATACCTCGAAGGTATAATAAGCGGTTAGGGGGTGAGTGATTATGATGCCGAATAGTATAAAAGCCATCGCGTCGCTCTCCCATAGCGGCACACAGACTGATCTCTGTGAAATGATCGAGATATGGCATGACGGGTCTCCGACTGAGGCCGGAACTGCCGTAACTGCTGCAACGATTGGAGTTTCAACTGGGACAACTCCTGTTGCCATAACTCTTGGCATTAATGGTGCGGCGGATGCTCGTATTGGTTCCACTGGTGTGATAGATTTGCTTAGTGCAACATACAACACGGCTGGTGAATGTTACGATCATATCAACTCGGTTCAGGGTTGGAATTGTCGTCTCAAAGGCATGCTTCGTGCCGGACTTATGAGTGACGGGACTCGATCTTGCAATCTTGAGGTTACAGCAGCTACAAATTGCTACAAGAAGCCTGTCATTATATTGCGTGATAGTAATATTGGTTCAAAATCTGCCGGTTTTGAGCATGGCTGGGCTTTGTCGGCTCGTGAAGCTCCGACATATTATGGACAGAAGGGTAAGATAAGAGGAATCGAATTTGAACACAGGAATCGAATCACTCTTGCCTATATGTCTGTGACGTTGACCTTTGCGGCCGATACTGCGATCTTGTATGTTTATAAGATCAAGGGTAACGTTGAGACTGAGATTCATCAGCAGGCGGCTGTAACTGTTACTGCGAGTACATGGACACCGGCTAAGGAGATTGTCCTTGGCCCCGATGAGCACATTCTCGTGTTAGCTGTCAATGTTTCTGCTGTTACTGCTGCTTCTGTGGACATACACGGAAGAGCAATTCAGGGTGCAAACATTACTGTGTAAGTGAAACCGTGGGGCGGTGTAGTGCCGCCCCACACTGAAAGGAAACATTCGTGCCTTATTTTAGAACACCGATTAGAGCCATAGATAGGCAGATGGTTGATGGGAAACTTGTGGAAACTCCCGTACAAGATATGGGAAAACGTATCCAGATTCCAGGACATCCCAAAACACATCATCGAGACCCGGTGACTGGACAGCGTACATTTCTTCAACTGAACAAAACAGCCAAAGGGCCATTAAAGATGATTTTCAAGTTGGGTGTATGTTATATACCCGATCCTGAAACTGCATCAGGGCCAGAACTTCGTGCTGCTGGTTTTGGTTGTAAGGAAGCTGCTGAAGCCGTTCTCAAATATGCGATGGACAAGGAGAATGGTTGTTACGGGCCACAGTACGGCATTGATCCCAATGATGCAGATGGGTACTGGTTGAAGAAGGGATGGTTGGAGAAAGGTCCAATTATTCAGACACTCGTACAAACTGAAAAAGCTGAGAAAATGAACAAAGCATTTTCCGAACAGAAAGCTGCTGGCAGGGCTGAAGCTGGGACTACCGGTGATGTTTCTGAACAGGTAGCTGAAGTGGCAGCAAAGGCTCCGACTAAACGCTTGGGTCGCCCTCCGGGTCGACCTCGTGTTACGCATGGGGCTAAGGGCGTAGGAGGCTAATCTATGGCAAGTTTCACATCGCTCATCACACAGATAAGTGGCAAGATACCTACCAAGGAGCGCAAGGCTTATGAAAAGATTGTGCGTGAGTGGGTAGAGTCATCTATACTCAAGATTTCAAAGTTGGCGAAATGGGATTGGCGTAAGTATTTGTATGAGTTCTCGATCACTACATCCGACCATACATACGATATGCCTTCTGATTGTGACATGATCTCATCTGACAATGGTGTACTGCTCAATACGAGTGGTAATCCTACTGGAAATCCGCTGATCTTCATGCCCGAAGATCGATTCAATGAGAAGTTCTTGAGAGATCAGGGTGATACGGAAAATGCCGCAATACCGAAGTTCTTCATTCCATTGACTCAAGTATCTGGCCTTGGCGCAATCAAGATTCGTATTTACCCGATTTCTAACACAACCTACACCGGACGATTTTACTACTACACCAAACCATCTACGAATGATGCCACGAATATGCTTGATGATTTGATACTTAGCGATGTGTACAGCAAAATGCCAAGGGAGTTTGAGGAGAACCCGATTGGATGGGCGCAGAGACACGAGTTTTTAGTGGCGAAACTTATGCCACAAGAAAAAAAGGCATCGGGTACGACTCCCCTGATAACTCAGGATGCAAGACAACGGAATCACAATCTTTGGATAGCAAGCAGGCAGAGGACAAAATGAAAAGGATTGCCACAATACTGTTAGCGATATTCACGATGCTGATTGGTTTCATGCTTCTGTCTTTCATGTGCGGACAAACCAAGGCTGACAACTTAAACGGTCAGGTTGGTTTCCAGTCGGTACTCTACAACATGCTTCACGCATCGAGTACACATGCTGACTGGACTGAAGCGAAGATTGACGAATGTATCAACTTAGGCATTACGTTCGTTGAGGGTGTGTCAAAAGCCAACGAAGTCCATGATACGTTGACATTCAACACCAACGAAGATGCCGATGCTGATAGCGGATTCTGTTATGCGTTGTCCTCCGATGCTCGATCAGGTGGTGTTCTCAATGTACTCTACTTCAATTCCAATACAGCAGAATTGATTGCCCTGGCTCGGCGTAACATTGAAGACTTCGGCAAGGATGCAATCTCAGGTAAATCGCCATCCAAGTTCACCTATATGTACTCG
>SDBU01001808.1_pt1 | contig 29592 bp, 37 predicted proteins | sample 2277071 | NCBI WGS metagenome assembly SDBU01 (sample SAMN10397929, study PRJNA504765) | marine sediment metagenome | isolation source: marine sediment core GS08_GC12, 126 cmbsf | place: Arctic Ocean: Gakkel Ridge, Loki's castle | collected 2008 | reverse complement strand
GTTTATTAGGGTCTCCTATTTCCCTAATTTCTGGCTTTTCGATATATCTTGATTCAATGATTCCTTTGCACCACTTATCTTTGTTGTTTCTATAACCGTAGATATAATTCTTCTGTTCTGTGCTCGCTGGTTTGAATCTTGTCTCCCCGACTATTTCTTCTGCTTTTTCTTTGCGTTTTTCTTTTGTGTCTAAATCTTGTTTCATATCCTTGTAGATGAAATCAACATCTTCCTGAGCATACCTAAAGCGATCACCTAATTTTACTATTTTCGCTACTACAAATTGTGTTATGTTTTTAAGTGCTGACTCACGAGCCATCCTCAAGTCTTTTTCTTTCCAAACCTTATCATCAACTTTTCCATTACCATTTCCCGGACTCCCTGAACTTACTGAACTTACTGAAGATTGTACAGTGGCTTGCATTTTCCCCACAACCTCAAAATCACAATTATTTATTGACCTTTTCAATTTTCCGGATCTTTTTTCTGTATATTCCTTACCTAAAGTACCTTTAATTTTTATAGAAGAACCTTTCGATACCCCATCTCCCTCTCCATCAAGTTTTAACCAACAACCCTGCTCGCCTGTATCATCTTTCAATACTATAAATTGACCCCATACGGTCGTGCCTTCAAAATCATTTGAGTTTGGGGCTTTGAGTCTAAATACTTCTCCCTCAAGCTCAATAACATCCCCTTCACTTGCTCTCGGTTTTATTTCTTCAACCTTCATTTTCAATTTATTCACCTCCTTCACTCTATTATTTCTATTTTAATAACAATCCTTCTTACTGCTCTGACCTTTCCATTTGTAGTTTGTTCTATTACCATTTTTTTCTTTCTTTTAATAGTTATACTTTTATCTAAATCTGAAGGGTCATAACCCTCATCTACTAAATGTTTTTCTAATGCTCTCCCAAGTCTTTTTTTATTAATCAAAACTTTCTCCTCCCAATTTTTTTCAATATTTTATCTAATCTTTTAGGTTTGACCGGGAACATTTTGTGTCTTTTTTTTTCTTTGTCTTCTAATTTCTTTTCGTGGTATGCAACATCCCCGATATAGCTTTCTTGTTCTGGCGTTAGTTTAGTCATTTCCTCCTCCTTATTTTTAATTAATTATCTCGCCACAATCACATACACATTTCTTATGCTGTAAAGCCCAACCATACCAAGTTTTTTTACATCTCGAACAAATTACTTTAGGCAAGTTATTTCACCCCCTTTTTTAAACATAAATAATGTATAATAACTTCTCTTTATCCAATCTTTATATTCCTGTAAAGTCGATGAGCTTTTTCTTCTATTACAAGTAAAACAACAAGGAACAATATTATTAATTATATAACCTTTATTATTATCTACGCGGTCTAATCCGTTATAAATAAAATGTCCATTTAATATAGTATCATTTCTTATATTATTTGGTTTTGCTCCGCAATAATAGCAATTTTTTTGTGTTATTTCCTTAAATTGTTCTTCGGTTAAATTATATTCAAGCCCTCGTTTTTTTGCACCTAATTTATAAGCCGAGATTATCCTTCGCATATTTGCAAGTCCTAAGGCTAACTTATAAGGTGGATGATTTCTGATTCGTTCTCCAATCAAACAACTACAACTTTTAGTCATTCCACTCTTTATCGAATCTCCACGAATAATTTTTTCATTCCCACAATCACACTTACATAACCACATTGCCCTATATCCCTTTCCATTGGGGTAACTTCTTTTAATTATTGTTAATTTCCCAAATTTTTGCCCTGTTATATCTTTATAATTTTTTGGGCATTTACCTTTTGGCATTATTTATCCCTTTCCATATCTTCTTCTACTTTTCTCATTAATATTTCTGTAGCCATTCTACAGAATCCAGATAACTTCAATGGGAAAGGAATCCCATTAACTTTATAATTTTTGCCGGCTTTAATTATCCTATCTTTAAATTCTTTATCTACCTCAAAACCAACAATTGTTTTATTTGGCATAGTATTTGCCTCCTTTCTTTTTAATATCTATAATCATTATATAGGTTTATTTTTAAAAGTCAAGCCTTTTTTATAAAAAAAACAGAATTATTTTCATTTATTTTTAATATCGCAAATAAAGCACCTATGGCGTTCATATACGCAAATTGTGCCTTTAGCTTACTCGGCTATGCAAATGAGGCGATTTTAGGCATAAAAATAGCAGGAATAGGGTAGGATTTTACATCTAAATAAAAAAACTCCGGAGAACTCTCGCATTTCTCCGGAGAATTTAAGGAGGTATAAAAATGAAGCTGGGTTTATCCAGATCCAGCCACTGGTGGGGAGGAAAAACTTTTAAAACATATGTCCGAAATTCTTTTGCCTTTTCTTTTTAGGCACACTATAACCTGTCTTAAATAATGTGCCCTTAGTTATTCCGATTCTACTGGCGGGGTAGGCTCGTGGGCTTTCATTGTGGCAAGCAATATCTTAAACCACAATTCATTATCCAATTCGTTCGGGCTTTCATATACCATTTTATCGACTTTGCGAAGTAATTTTTCAAGTTCTTTCCGCCCTAAGCCTCCCAATGCCCTAACAACCATTAAAACAATCATGCTAAGATCCATCTTATTGTCTCCTTTCCTTTTATTTTTTATATAAACTCAATCAGATTGATCCACCATATTATAAATACGATGATTAACCCTCCACCTAATAACCAATTTAGAAAACCCATAATCTATCATGCTCCTTTTTAATTTATTTTATCACTTTTTATTCATAAATTCAATTGCTTCTTCCAAAGTCTTAAAGTATATATATCATATTATCTTATATCGATATGAATGAATCCGTCGCAAGGGTAGATGTCTATAATTCCATTTATATTGATAACAATTAACTGGACATTCGCCAATATAATCTAAAAAATCTTTAGTTGAAAAAACAGAAATACCAATAGTATTGGTTGTTAATCGTCTATTTGTTTTAAATCCTAACTTATTTAATTGTTCTACTAACCATTTTACATCGGGAATAGTAAATCCATTTGTAGCTATTTGAATAGATGGTCTTCCTCTATTCGAACAATTCAAATGTCCATCTCCGATATACCATTGCCTACAAGTCAATGGTGTTAATTTTATATCCTTAGGAACTATCTTTTTGCCTTCAGGATACCATTGTTCACGAATAGGAAGTAATTCTTCATAAAAGATAGAATTATATTGATATGTATAACAGTCCATAGTTCTATCTGTATGATGTTTTTTAAGTATTCTCCCCGATTGCTTTATCCCAAAAGATTTTAAAGTATCCGAAACATATTGGATATATTCTTTATATTTAGAACTATATGCAATGCGTGCCGAATAAGTTCTGCTGTTTAACCCACTATCTCCTAAAAGCTCACCATTTATCCATTCAATCGCTTTTTGAGAAAGTCTACAATGATTAACTTTTCTATAATGAACTCCTTCCCCAGAAGAACGAGAAATGATATTGTATATTTTTATCCAATTATTGATAGTCGAAGCACTTATATTGCACAATTTACTAACTTGAGTAAAAGATAATTTTTCGTTAATATATTTATTTTCTAACCATTTTTTATCCCTGTAATTTATATTCTTTGGGATAATAGAACGACGAGGGATGTCATATTTTATTAACCAATATTGTATAACTTTATTACCCACACTAACCAATTTACCGATTTTTCGTGTTGATAATTTCTCTTTTAGATATTTTTCTTTCAACCATTCTTTATCTCTATATATTTTAATCATACTTTATTTTACCACAATTGAATGGTTTTTGCAAATATAATTGCTTCCTCAAGAGATTTAAAATAATGATATTTCTTATTTTTATCTCTTATCCAAGAAGCAGAAGGAGAAGGTCGTAAAATATCAATATGAATAAAAGATTTATATAAACCTATTCTTGAAAATCCAATTGATTTAGCTACTCTTACAAAGTCAATTAAGCTTATATATTTCCCTCTACAATCTACTGCCTTTCCTGTGAGATGAGCACTATTCCTATATCCACCGATTTTTCTATTATATTTCCTACATCTCAGCCCCCCACCCTTAGTAACATATATTGGTTCACCTATTTTTTCCCTAAGACTTTGCAATAGATAGATAAAATGCGGATCAATGGGCTTATCCTTCCCACAATCAGGGCATCTAAATTCAGAATGCTTAAAGTTTTCGGTAATATATATGCTCATTTTTTACCATTCAACTTATCGCAAATCACTCCAAGTGATTCGATTGTTTTTTCCCATGCCTCTTTAGAATGCCCATTATGTTCTTTTAATCCCTTCTCTAAATCTTTCTGCAGTTGAATGGTCTTTGTGTTAAGTTCCGCACCTTTTATATTATCCTTATGTAAATCTTTTATGTCATTGGTGACTAAATTCCTAATAAACGATGTTCCCTCTTTTCGTTCTTCATCTCGCTTCTTTTCTCTCTCAGCTCTCTCAATATCCAGTTTATCTTCTCTCTTAGCTTGACGTTTTGTCTGATATTTAAGATACCAAACCATTGCAGATACCAATATTGATAATGCTCCGATTTCGATTCCACTCATTTTACATCATCTCCTTTCGCTTAAAATGTTCCGAATAACGGTTTCTTTTTCTCTTCTACATAACCCAGCCAATCTCTTACTTCCATACTTTTTAGCCCATCAGGGTAATACTTATGCCCTATTGCCGTAAAATCCTCAAAGCCTGAATAAAACTTATTATTAGAAAATATCGCCAGCTTCCCCCTATAAGGGAAGGCACATATAGCGTGTCCTTTTAATTTGTCCCCATGCTTTTCGTGGTTATAACCCTTATATATTATAAACCTTGCCTTGACTATCTTGATTATCCTCACTAATACATCAACTGCAAATCTCGCAAAGTCCTCGCAATCATTTGGCTTTATGCTTTTTAGAAACTCGATAGGGGTTTTCCAATAATCTTTCTTCTCTTTTTTCCAAGTATAATTCTTTAGAAATAGATGTAATTTATATATAGAAGTTATCACTTTTACTATATCTAAATATTCTTTGGTCGCCGTGAATGATTGCCATTTATCTTTCTGTTTAAAGCACATTTAAAATCCTGTCCATTTATAATACCCTAAAAATTAGCCCCGAAAAAGATAGCATTTTCTTCTTCTAATGTATATTGATAGATTGTGGCACCAGTGTATTCCATTACATACATCTTAAGACCGTCAGGTTTAAAGAACACGCTAATAGGGTTATCAGTTTCATTTGATATATCTGCACTCTTACTCGCATAACTTGCTGTCGATACATCCCAGGCAGTACCAAGGGTGTATTGAAAGACTTTATCATTAGATTCCCCCACTACATACATTATTTCACCATCAGGCTCAAAGAACACATTATAAGAACCTGCATCTTCATTTGATATATCTGCACTCTTACTCGCATAACTTGATGTTGCCAAATCCCAAGCACCAGAAAGAGTGTATTGATAGACTGCATCATTACCAGCTCCTTGTACATACATACTAAGACCATTGGGTTTAAAGAATGGACCATAAGGGAAACTATCCTCACTCACATCTGCGCTCTTACTTGCATAACTTGCAGATGACACATCCCAGGCACTGGAGAGGGTATATTGAAAGACTCTATCATTGATATAGCCTGTTATGTACATACTAAGACCATCGGGTTTAAAAAACAAACCACGAGGTTCGCCGTCTTCGTTTGATACATCCGCACTTTTATTATCATAACTCGCCGTTGACACATCCCAGGCACTGGAGAGGGTATATTGAAAGACTCTATCATTGGTTTTACCTGTTACATACATCTTTAAACCATCGGGTTTAAAGAACAAACCACCAGGGTTACTATCTTCATTTGATATATCTGCACTCTTACTCGCATAACTTGCTGTCGATACATCCCAGGCAGTACCATCACCAATTAAGGTAAAGGTTAGAAGCAATATGAGTATTAATGGTAATATATATTTTTTCATATCATTCTCCTTAATAAAAATCGTTACTTAAAATTGCATACCATTGTTTATCCGCGGTCTTGTAAGTTAATGCTAATATATCTTCTGCTCCTGCATCGGTTGTTAAGACTCCTAAAGTCCCGCCTGTCCACTTTACCAGTTGCTGAACGGTATGTGTACCTGTGCCTTGGTCAGTTAAGTTTATTGCAGTCCCAGCGTGAGCAAGAGCCTTTGTGGTTGCTACCTTAATCACGGTTGCAGAAATTCTAATGGCATAATAGATTGTATCCGCTACGAGTCCAGCAGGAACGGCAGTAGTAGATTTGAATCTTATTCTTGCTCCGGTCGGTATGTCAACTGTCACAGTAATTTCTTCTGTAGTAGTATTTACATCTGTCGTGGCGATGGCTGTATCCGCTTGAGTGATAATTTCATCCATTACCCTTGTGCCGGTTCCATCTTGAGTAATAATTACTTGAGCATTTAAAGCTCCCGAAGGTGCAGTTATAGTAATAGTAAAATTATGTGCTGCGGTTAAGATCGCCTTATTACTATTTCCCAAGTCCCAGGCGATAGCAGTCCCAGAAGTCAAAACTTGTTCGGTAAAGTTAATGCTGTGTGTTCCTGCTTGAAGTTGACCGCCTAAATCAGGGTCAGTATCTTCCTCTAAATTAGCAAGTAATGTTCCAGTAGTCGGCAAGGTTACATCGGTTGTATTAGTAGTTGTAAAAGTAATTGGGTCATCACCAGCTAGAGTAATGGTTTCGGTTGCTGCATTGGCTACGCCTGTTCCACCGGCAGCAGCATCTATTATGTCATCAGTATTAGCGTCATAAGTGGCTTTTAGCATATCACCGGCACCGGCAGGAGTTTCAAAGGTTGGTGCAGAAGTTGCACCATTAGACTTTAGATATTGCCCATCATTACCTAAGGCAAGTTCAGTAACATCCCCATTGCTATCAGAATAGAATACCCGCCAAGCGGTCTGTTCTACAAAATCTGTTAAATCAGTCGGTACTTCCGCTATGGTTGCTACTGTCCCGCTATCAGGTAAAATAACTTCTGTAGCCCCTGTTAAAATTAAATTGAGTGCGAAACCACCTGTAAGAGTGATAGTTTCTCCTGCTGCGTTTACTACTCCTGTTCCACCATAAGCAGCACCAAGAGGAGTGGTTAAACCTGTCATAGATGTTATGTCACTATTTGCACCTATCTTTGCCTTTTCAGCATCTACTTCCTCTAACGCAGTTTGAACTGTAGTTGCTGCAATGTTCCCAGAAGGAGAAAACGATACAGCACTTGCATTGGTCGAAGCAGAACCACCACTTGGTAATGGACTTGTTAATCTATAATCATTGGATTCTTGGAACTGCCCGTCTCCTTTATAGATGAAACGATATATTAGTTTCATTTCTGGGTTTAGATTTAAGTCCGAAAGTACAGGTGCTGTTTCAGCCCTTGCTTGAGCTATAATGTTATGAGCGTCAGCTGCGTGAGTGGGAATTATGTATATATGTCTATCAGCATCGTTAGTAGCGTAAACCCACATAGAAACAAAATCACTATTTCCAACAGATGTTAGAGTATAATTATCGGTATCAAGCCATTTGGGGTCAGCAGATGAACCAGCATAAGGAAGAGAACTATCTACCCAAGTATAAATACTTGCCGATGCCTTATATACGATTCGACTCGTAGACTGTTGACTAATGGTTATTAGCAAATCCTCATCTCGAACACTTCCGCTTGCTATAGTAAGGGTAGCGTCTGCGGCAGTTGTCGGAGCAGTAAGAGAAAGTCCTGCTTCATAACGAGCACCTATTGTATCGTGAGCCCATTTGTGCCATGCAATATTTTTTGTATGATTGTGCCATTCTTTTTGAATCGCACCATTTGTTCCATTCCAGAATACAGTAGCAACCATAACTTGAGTTGTAAAATTCCAATCAGTATCAGAACATTTTAATGTTCCTGTAGCATCATCAAAATAAAAATAATATAAAGTATTATCTGTTAATGTTTCAAAACTATCTATATCACAAGTAGTTGGATTTGCCGTAGTATAAGTAGCACCATTGAACCAATAAGTTATTGTGGCAACACTCAAAATATGTGTAGCATCATTAAATGTCACTGCTCCAATAGCTTCCACTCCCTGGAGAGCAGAAGCCCCTACATCAGTTAAGGTTTCTGCTAACGTCCTGACTTCATATGAGTCATCAGCAGTTAGTTTGATAAACGATGGTGATACATAAGATAAGGCTGAAATATTAGTTAAGGCAGTATCCAATGGCTGATAATCGGCTAAAGCGGTAACAAGTTCTCCCGAGTCTGTGTAGTCAAGTGCGTCTAATTCTCCTGAATCTATATAGTCGAAGGCTTCGAGTTCCGTACTATCGATTATATCCTTACCATAGATAGTTTCTACCTCGCTTAACTCATCTATAGCTGTCTTTAAATAATAGTCCGTAAGAGCAGAAGCCAGTTCATTTGAATCTGTTATATTTTTACCCCAGATGGTCTCCATTTCCCCAATACTATCTATAGCGGTTTTAAGATAATAACTTGCAAGGTCAGAAGCCAGTTCGGTACTATCAATAATATCCTTATTATATATTGCTTCTACTTCACTAAGACTATCTATTTCGGTCTTTGGGTAATAATCACCGAGTGCGGTCGCTAATTCGTAACTATCGGTTATATCTGCAACATATATAGTCTCCACCTCTCCGAGTGTATCTATTGCTGTTTTCAAGTAATAATCAGCAAGTGCAGCAGCTAATTCTGTACTATCAGTAATGTCTTTAGCGTATATTGTCTCAACTTCGCTTAAACTGTCTATTGCTGTTTTAAGGTAGTAATCAACTAAAGCAGTAACAAGTTCACCTGAATCTGTATAGTCAAAAGCATCTATTTCTCCGCTATCATAATAATCATCGAATACACCAAGTGTACCGCCAGTCGTAAGGTCTTTGGGGTATGAATCGTCTCTTTTTGAATGGTCTAACAGATTCCCCAAGTCATCTAAAATTTGTCTCACCTCGTTGGTATCTTCCAGGGCATCGGACCCATCGGATACATTCACGAAAAAGTTAGTTCCTGATTCTTGAGTGTACTCATAATATGCAAAGCCATTTATGTTGAGAACTAACAAAATAATCGACAGGATTATTGCTAATGCTTTTCTGTTTTTAAACATATCATCACTTCCTTTCTAACTTTCTAACTCTATTATACTTACATAATTTCCAGCACTAAAATTTATACTTATTTTCCTTATTAGCATATCATGCACCGCCAGTTCATAAGGATGTACGGCAGTAGCCGCAGGTGCATAACTTATCAATGCAGTAGCCGCAGGTGCATAGGGTATTCCTGCTCCCCTTTCAATCGTATCCCCCATCTCATAAGGAGCTGGGCAGGGTTTAGTTATAACTAATTTTGTTTTCTGGTCTTTATATTCTGCCAGATAGGCAGCTGATATTAAATCTGCTACAGTCTGATTCTGTATCAAATGATTCTCAATAGTCAGACTCCGCTTACCACCTACTGAAGCTATATCGCCACTGCTTGCTGTCGCCTCTGATTTTATTTCTACCTTATTCGCACCGTATGGATAGGCTGTCTTAAATTCCAGATATTCACCATACTTTGTACCCCAAGCCCCTGTTGCAAAAGCTCTGATATAATAGGTAGTATCAGCATCTAATCCTGTAAGTGTCAATGAAAATGTTCCCTCAGTATAAGTACCCCCGCCATTCTCGGATTCATCCCAAGTATCCGCTTCAGTCAGTCCATATTTAAATCCTCTTGTGGTTATATCTTCCACTACATCGAGTTCTATTAACCCATTTGAGGTTAGTGTTGTAGGGTCTGCCCGCGAAATATCTGTCGGAATCTGGGTAGTTACAGCGGGATAGGTATAAAAATTCACCTCTGAACTATAGCTATAACCACCTGAATTATAGGCATACGCTTTAACATAATACCTCTCACCCCTTATAAGCCCAGTCATTGGTCTGGTGAAAGCCCCTGTTCCAAAAGAGCCTATTTCCTCTGATTTGTTATCTGCTACTGTTGGACTACCTGTCGTATTCCAGCAAATCCCTCTTTTGGTAGGAGTTTCACCACCTATACTTGTTATGTTTCCATTTCCCGTTGCAGTCGTTTCGTCAATAGCTGATACCGCTTGCGCAGTAACCGTAGGAGCAACTATTGTTCCATAAAATTCAGCTTCATAGAGTCTACCACCGATATAATAACTTCCACTATGAAAAGCGAATCTTATAGCGGTAACCACTTCTGTAGAACCTATTTCTTTTTCAATCCATTCAGTTGTAAACTCCCCGTCGTATAAACTATGCCAACCCCCATTATAATAAAGATCTATATCAATTATGGTTATAAATATATTACGGTCTGCATAAAATCGAATTTTGCTACAAGACACAGGAAGACGAGTGAGTTCAAGAGGATAATCCCACCCTGGTAGTTCTCTCCTTGAATGAGTAGAAGTACTTGTGCTGCCATCATAAGCATTTGGAATATCAACCCAAGCATTACCCGAACCACCAGTCGGTTTTAACCATGTAGCCATTATTTACACCCCAATTTTAATTTCTTACGTTTCATAATAATCTCCTATCCCAAAGTCTCTCTTTTTTCACCTATAACAATTATATGATTATAAACTTCATCAATATTTTCACTAACTTCTTGATTCGATATATTACTATTACTTAAAGTATCTATACTTGCTCCGATACTTGCCTTTGGTTTAAATATAGGATTCCCAGCATAATCAAAATAAAATCGGTATTGTACTACCTCAGCAAGTAATCGTATAGCTTCAAATGCACTCGTTCCAGTATTAAACGATACACGGTCAATCTCCACCGCTGTCAGGGTCACATAATCGGTATCGGCTACCCATGTATCTCTTGCTCCCGTTGTGGCAAATATCCCCGCATAATATAGGATATCTCCTACTACATCTTCTACGCTTTGAGCTTGATAATAATAAACTATCAGATTATTAGTCCCATCATAGCCGGGAATTTTATCCGCCAAAAAATTAAATTTATTGGTAGCCCCTACAAAGCCAAAATCGCTTTCCTTGTAAATTGGTGTCAGATGGCTTCCGTCATAAGGACTTATCGAATCCAAATAAGTGATATATAATCCTGTGCAGGTTGCGTGCATACTATATTCAACCTGACTATCTACCGTATCAAATGTCTGCGTATCTCCCCAGTAAGTATTCGGTGAATACAATTTGTAATCTAATACAGTCCGCATGAAATCCCTGCCCTCAATATTGCAAATCTCTTCCCCTGCTACGGTTGATAAGGAATAGCTGTCCACCCTACCAATAATCCACTGGTAATAATAGTCTGTCGAGTTTACTTTAATGCCTGCCCATATTTTTATTCTCCTACCTTGTTTTAGCCAGTCATAATATGGAGAAGTGGTATTCCAGGAGAAATATCTCAAATTGGTATTTAGGCAAGTTATATTAAACGAATAAGAATAGAATCTGGAAACTTCATCCTCTATATTGGTGTCGATTCCGAAGTCTATCACATCAGGCAATGTTTGATAATCACCTTCGCCATCTATATCAAGTTCAACTTTCCCGATAACTACGACTGATTCGTCTTTAAAATCGGCTAAAACAGGCGGGTCATTTAATGTTTGCATATATCAGACCTCCTGCAATGTGAATAATATGCCATATTCGCCAGTTGATTTATCTAATGAGCCAACAAACCTGACTGTATAGGTCGTAGATTTGTGGATAAAATTCAAAGTTATATCCTTATCGTGTTCGGCTTCAATATTTGTAACCTCTGCCGAAGTCGGTTTTATCAATGTAACGGTAAACATTCTTTTCATAGTCGATGCCTTCTGTATCTGAATCGAACCATCGAGCATTGTATGTATCGATACGATTGGCTGTCGGGATATCCCGACTACGACATTGGTGAATGTCGCTTCACTTGAAGCTGTACCTAATTGTATATCTATGATTTAATCCTCCTAAGCAGTCGCAAATTTGTATCCCTGCATCGCGGCTTCCCGTTTAATTTTAGCTAACATTTCCTTCGCATCCCTTCCGCTAAATCTCGGAGTATTTATTATTATTGCACCGGGTTGAATATTTATGGAACTTGCATAGCTTTTCTGCTGATTATAAGTATTTTGACTTGCAGGGGTTATTCTTTCCCCCTCATGGACCACAGCCAGACCTGTTCGGGGTACATAGTCAACACCCTGTTGGTAAGAAGGCACACTTGCAATCCCCCTACCCAATCCAAGCAAAGACGTTGGTAGACCAAGCAAGCTAAACAGCCAGGAGAAGCCCGCCAATACCACCAGTTTTGCTATCATTGCCGCCACTGCGTTTATCAGAATATCCTTTAAGCCTTCCCAAAAACTTTTCCAAGTAAATTCAATTTCTTCTGCACCAGTTAAAACTCCATAAATAGCATCTGATAAGTTAGTTTCAAGATAACCTACAATATCTTTAATGGTATTACCTAAATCTGTTTTTAATGTATCGAATATACTTGTCATTCCAGTTGCCAAATCTTGAATAGGTTTATAAACTAATTCCAAATTATCTGAAATTCCTTCACCGAACATAATCATCATATTTGGCATCCATTTATCTGAACCAGAAAGTGGTCCTTCCACTGGTGGCGATTCAAAACCCAAGAAATCTTTAATTTTATTCCCCACACTTTTAACAGCATCAGTTACGCTAGATAGTTTATCTTTAATTCCATCAGCAAAACCCGTTATCGCTTTCTTTCCCCATTCTAACATCTTCTTGGGCAAGTCTGCTAACTCGGCAAATTTATCCATAATCCAATCGATTATACCTGTAAGTCTGTTCATTGCATCTGAAATAAATACAGTGATAAAACCTTTTATCTTTTCAAAAACTCTTTTTACAAAATCAACAATCTTATCCCAGTTTTTCCATACTAAAACCAATGCAACAACTGCTGCAGCAACTAATCCTATAGGACTTAATAACAAACCTATTGCAGTAACTAATCCTGGCAACATCATTAATAGAGGACCCAAGACAAGCATTAAAACTCCGATAGCCGCTCCCCATTTGACAATAGTTTCAGTTAATTTCGGATTTTCTTTCATCCATTCACTTACTTTTTTGATTCCTTCGGTAACTTTTTCAATCAAACCTTTTATCGAAGGCATTAAATCTCTGACTAATGTAATCTGCAATTCCTCAAAAGCTGACCTTAAAAGTTTCATAGCCCCCTGGAAAGTATCTATTTGCATTGCAGCCATTTCAGTTGCTTTATCAGTTCCTGTTACTGCATCAGTCATTTCCTGAATAGCCCCTGTTCCTTGAGATACAAGTGCCAACATTGCCGGACCTGAACGTACACCAAAAATGGCCATTGCATCTGCCGTAGACATTCCAGCTACACCTAAATCATCTATAATATCTTTAAATGGTCGCATTTTTCCATCACTATTAAGAATAGCTACTCCTAATTTATTTAATGCGATAGTTCCCTTTTCGGTGGGTTCAATTAATTTTACAAAAGCCATCCTTAATGCTGTCCCTGCCGTAGAGCCATCAAGACCAGCATTATATAGATTCGTTAAAATACCAACAGTATCTTCAATGCTCATTCCCATACTCTTTGCCATCGGCCCGACATAAGACATTGAAGTAGAAAGTTTATCCATCGTAGCTTGTGAACCTGATATTGCAGCAGCGAACACATTTGCGATACGCCCTGCTTCATCAGCATCTAACCCAAATTGAGATAAAGACGCGGCAACTGATTCCGATGTAAAAGCTAAATCGCTTGCAGTAGCAGCAGCCAATGCTAATGTGCCTTCTAATGCTCCCATTATTTCAGTAGTATTCATACCAGCAGAAGCTAAAAAATACATTGCGTCAGCAGCTTCAGATGCAGAAAATACTGATTGCTCACCCATCTCACGGGCAAAATCAGATAAATTTTTGAGTTCTTCGGCGGTTGCTCCGGCAACAGAAGCAGTATTAGCCATAGACTGTTCAAATCGTGCTGCTGTCCTAATAGCCATTCCGAAGCCCGCAACAATAGCAGCTCCTGCAATAGTCATACTTCTGCCGATAGCTTTCATAGAAGCACCGACATCTTTTTGTGCTTTGCCTAATCCCGCAGCTAATTTAGTATCTCTTGTTGATATTTCTACATAAGCATCACCTAATTTTTCCGCCATCAAACCACCACCTTTAATATTTCTTTGGAGTTTTTAAGCCTTTTTTCTTTGCCGTTTTGATCAAATCTTCCGTACTGATAGATTCTCCCTGCTTCGGTTTGCCACCTGAAAATATCTTCTCAATTTCTGGTATTTCATCTAAATATGAGCCAAATTGATACATAGACATATCGCCTATTTCATTAATCGAAAACCCATAATATCTTGATAAGAGAGCAAAGGCACGTTTCCAACTTATTTCTTCTTTGCCCTCTTCGGAGGGTTTTTTACTTCCCCTCCCATATTCTTTATAATGTTGGATATCTCAACCATATTATTTAAATCTATTAATTCATCTGACTCTTCCAAAGTTATTTCTGGCTGATGTTTTCGCAGACTTCTCCATAACATAAAACGGACTCCGTCCATATTAGATAATTCTTTCATTTCATTTATATTGCTTTCCGCGACATGATCTATTAATTCCATTCTTTCAGCACTATCGGTTATGGTTTCTTGAAGTATCTGAATCCGTCGTCCTTTTATATATTGCCGAAAGTCTGCTAAATCTTTTACACCATAAACGCCAAGCTTATATTCCTTACCCTTAATGGTTATAGGAATACCACTGGCTGTGATATTTTCCAATTTATCACTCATAATATTACTCCTTATTTATTTTTTAAGTGCTTTCGTAAGTTAACTGTCCAGTCCCTTGAAAACCAAGAGACTCATTAATTATAGTGTCAATTGCTACTGCTGGATTTAGACCTGTTACGATTGCCCATCCCTCATATCTCAATTGTGGGTCAGCATCTGCATCCATAAAGAATTTTATAATTTTAGTAACCCCTAAATATGCATCTAAAGATTCACTGGTCATCCAATGCCTCTCCGCTGAAGCTGACCATTCTTTCAAACCGCCTAAAAATTCCTTCCAGCCACTACTCTGGAAATCAGACTTGTCTAAAGTGCCTACTCCCTGCGTAATTGCCCAGTTAAAAAATCCAGTTACTTGAGCTATTGCATATTCATCATAGGTAGCAAGTACCGCTTCTGCACTTCCAGGAGCAGTATTGAGAGTTACTTTTCCCGAAACCGTATGCAAATATTTATCAGTTCCTTGTGTAACTCCTGCCACTTTAACGGTTATGTCTTTGTCTACTGCTTGTGGGGTGACACCTATCCAATCAAGCTCTTGATAGAATGTAGTTGCATCTGCTGCTACAAAACTTAATTGCACTTTTTTGACATCGGTTAGATCCGCTGCTGTTCCACTATTGCCATCAGGAGTGCCAAGTAATAGAGCTTGCCTTGTCCATACCGTTGCTGCAAAAGTTAAATTCCAGTAACTACGATTTGCGCTGCTATCCACTACTTCAAATCTGGCACTGGTAAACCCACTTTGAGCTAATTCACACCGTATCCAAAATAGTATATAAGCTCTATCATGCCAATCCTGAACGTCATCAATTGTAAATAGACATAGACAAGTTTGTGCACCAGCCACAGTTGTAACATCATTTTTAATACAATAAGTACCTTCTTTCTCGTCGGTAGCATCTGCTGTTAAGGTTTGGGCTGTAGCCCCTGAACTTGTCCAATCGCCTGCAAGAAGGCTTCCAGAAGCTGTTGGAGATACCGCTTCACAATCCGCTATAACTTCCTGTAGATAAAATGTCACATTAGAAGCATCTCCAGTACCTATAGGTTTGTCAGTTAGAGTAGCTGCAGCACCAGTTTGAGCATATACTGCTCCAACTTTTCCCGCTTGTTCTGCCATTATATATCACCTCTTTTCTTATTTAAAATATTAATTACGGAGTAAAGGTCAGTGTCGAAGTTCCTTGATAACTATAACTTATAACATTTATGCCATCAACAGTTACCCCCGGGTTTATAGCTGTTATGATTGCTTCTCCATAATATTCAGTTGAACCAGTTAAACCTAAATGTAAAGTATAAGTACTACCGAGAGTTAAGGGAGTCCCATCCAAACTGCCATCAAAAGTACCGCTCCATTCTTTTAATGTAAGTAAAAATTCCTTTAATCCACTACTTTGAAAATCTGTAATGTCCCCAACATTAGCCAGTTGAGGGCAAGTCCAACCTTTCATTCCAGCTATTGTATTTGCACCTTCTTTAACGTATCCCGATTTTCCCGCTATTTCACTCACTTAAATCACCTCTTTTCTTTATTTTATTGCTGGATTTCCAGCCTATATTGTACTAAATATCTCCAGATATCATTCTCTCTGGTCAAATCGTCTAGTTCTCGCCGCATATATATACTATCCCAGTCAGTTACAGTCAGCGAACACCAGTCATAACAAGTTTTTAACTTTTCAAATATATCATTAATGGTTGCCGAACTACTGTTACTATCATAAATATTGAATTGTATTAATGTATTCTCCATATCTTCCGTAAATGTATAGTCTGGTCTACCACTAATTTTGTGGTATACGATATAAGGATATGCCGTCCCTTGCGGTGCTTCGGTTAGATACATTCCCGTTACTGCCGCTTTGAGTGCTGCGTTACCGTCAAATTTTGAGTAGATTGCCTGAAATAATACTTGCATATAAACCCCTTATTGAATATAAAATTTTATTGAATATATTGATTTGTATTTCTTACTAATTTTCATTAATTCATCTTGTAATCGTTTAACCCATTTTTCTGCAGATTCATCATTAATTGTATATTTTTCTAAATATGTTTTTATTTTCCCCGTTTTCTTATCTACTCTGGGTTTATCATCGTGGTGTTTTACTTCTACATTCATCATTATTTTCTCCTTTTTCCTTTCATCTCTTAAATAATATTCTTAAACAATTCTAATATCTTCTTTTCGTTCTTATGTAAGGCAGGTCGTAAATATGGATATGGTCTCCGATTATATGCAGGGTCTTCACTGCCTAATTCAACTATCCGGGCATACTCAACATTGCTACCTACCCTGCCAGTCGTGCCTTCTATTTCGTGGGTGATAGAACTTCTTAACCTACCCGTATCAACTGGACATAAGATTTTGGCATCCCTCACAACTAATAGACAAGCCTTATTTATTGCCTTTTTATTCTCTTTGTTCACTTTCTGAACAAGTTTAACGCCATACCACAATACTTTACTTGCCATCAATGCCCCTTCCAATGAGATTTTGATATTTCTATTTCTATATCAATTATTTTAATTCTCATATTTTCTGACATTTATTCCCCTTTTTTCTATAGTTTCATAATATTTTCTCATTTGTACTTCATCTTGCTTATTACCCACTTCTTCAACAATTCCCAAAGTTGAATCTGGTTTTTCATCATCATATCCCATCAAATATTTTTTCCCATCAGTAGTCGTATATGAACCGTAATAAATAATCATAATTTATTCTCCTTTATAATAGAATGGTGACTGCCTTCCATTCACTGGTTTCGATGGAATATACTGCCCGTCTTGCTCACTCTTCCAAAGAACACTCTATTACGGATGAAGTCATTTTTAGGTCTTACGATACAAGCATATCCGAATGTAGCACCAAGTACACCATTCTATACTTCCTCCAACAAAGTTATTCTCAATCGCTTATCCTGATTAGCTCCCATATTATTATCATAAAGTATTTTAAACTTCCTTGTGCCATATCTAAAAATATCTTCTTCTGTGACAGTCAACCCGATAGGAAAATCTATATAGAAATGGTGCGATGAGATGACCGTTTTTTTGTCAGCACTTAACCGCTCATCACCCCGAATAGTAGACAATACGCCTTTGATATATCGCTTACCCTCTACGGTAGTAGTCCAGCCACCCATATCATCGCTGGTCGTAGTCTCACGCCTCAATTCCATAGTTACTTTTTTGCCTATCATATTACCCCCTTTAAATAATCAATATTTCTTCTATGTCATCATCATCATTTGTTTTAGGTCTGCCATATATTTCCTCACTTATTTGCCGAAATACTAATTTGCTTACTAACATTATCGTATACAATAGACCAATTAAATTAATAATCATTTTATTGTCTCCCTCCTAAAATAATAATTTTTCTTTTATACAATAAACACTTTCCTATATTTGTCATCCAATATATCCATTGCTATTTTTGGCACGCTACTATCCTCACAAGTTACCCAGATATCCCCTACTCTGTAATCTTTTACCCCAAATATTTCTTCCTGTCTTTTTTGATACATAGATTTAACTATAACTTTGATAGCAAATTTCAGGTCATTCATGTTGACGATATTATATTTAACCTGATAAGTCATCCTGATGTTACCGTGACCCTCTGAAAATCCAGCATTATAATATATGTGGTCACTAAACACCTCATAATCATCCTCGTCTATTTCGGTATCATTTATCCACAATTCCCTGAATAGCGATATTATCACATTGTCATCAGAGGTATCGGCTGTGATTGTTTCTGTCGAAAAGGTTAATATAGTCGCTGCAACGGTGCTTACAGTAAGCAAACCGCTATTGCTGTCAGAATTTTGCACTAATATCTCATCTGCTACTTCAAAGCCATCGGTCACAAAGCTACCGCCATCGCTACGGGTAACAGTTTTACCCGAAGCGTCCCAGACCAGACCATCAAGATTAACCGCTAATACCGGGTACTGCTCGAAATAGATTATATTCTGATCCTTCCCATCGTGCCTTTCCTTCACATATAAGGCATCCTCAAATATCCGGTAGCAATGATTCTCTACCCAGTCCTCAACTGAGCCATGTATATCCGATACAATTGCAGACGGATCACTGGCTGCTACATTAGAAGTTATAGACAAGGCTGCCGCATGATCAGCATTGAAGCCGAACAAAAGCCCCGCATCACTGCCGGTATTTGTATAGGCTATCGTATGCCCCGAGGCTACTGCGATAGTAAATTTCTTTGTGGTAGTCGAATAAGTGACTGTCGAAGTAATACTAAATGCTGTGTCTATTTTGCTTTCAAGTTCGGCAGCTAATTCAGTCCCGTTATATGTGCCATCATCTACTCCTACACTTGTAGCACTGCCGCCGTCATAAGCCAATACTAATATATCATGTGAGGCATTGACTATGAAATAGCCAACATCTACATCAAGGAAACTTAATATATCGGTTAAGGATACTATCATTTAACCACCTTCTTTTATTTATCTATACCTTTTATATAAATTTTTATCTACCAAAATCGTAAAATATTTACTTTTATCTATTCTTAAATAGATTAAATATTTAACTTTATCATAAGAAATTTGATAATAAGGTATCTTTTTCATTGTTTATTCCCCTTCCTTTTCCTCACCTATAACAAACTTCTCATACAGACTAAAATAATCATTAGTCAGCTTTTCCGCTTCATCTAATCTCTCTAAAGCGCCAACTATCAAACCCTTAGCAATATCCCCAAATATAATCTCCTTTTTTTCAACCACCAGCCAACCATTCTCAGCCATTAATTCACCGGTGATTAAATCATTCTTTAGCCCCGCCAGCTTGTATTCCTCATCACTCGGTGCAAGTTGCATCTGCATATCTCTAACAATTTTTAAAGTTGCAAAGTTCCCCTCCGCTGGCCATAATGTCATGCAAATTAGTCTCTCGAATAGATTCAGTTCAATCTTGAAAGGCTCCGATTCAGCATAAGTAACAAAACTTAAAGAGTAAATAAGTAAAGCACTAATTAATACAATACTAATAATTGATAAGATAAATTGTGTTCTATGTTTTAACATAACTAACTCCTTTATATTTTTATGCGGGGAATTTCACCCCGCATAGTATCTTAATCTAATCAGTCATATTCTCGTGATATGACCTGTCCTCTGATAACAAGACTTCTGGCGGCACTTGCTCCGTCTTCAGCTACTCCGATATAAGGTATCAAATCTGCATGATTACCTGCGAATGTGCCTCCTGTTTCTACAAGAGCGCCATCGATATAGAATGATGCAATACCAGTATTGTCTATCTCGATTACCAGATGGTAATTCGTATCAATCGCTACCGCTACATCAGTATCTTCTGCATCATCACCACCACCATTAACAGTAGTTATGGCCTGCCATTCACCGGTATTTACATCACTCTCATATCTAAAGTACAATTGGTCATCATCAGTAACCATTACTTCTGTATTGGTGAGTTTCAATCCAGCCCAGATAATAGACATTTCGATGCTGTCTCCGGTTCTAATATTACTCTCCCATCTGACTTCATTATCTGTTCCCCAGGTTACCTGTTCCCAGGCTGACTGATTGGCAGTCAAATGAGGTAATAAAATCTCCTCATCACCATCACTGCCGTCTGTCTCAAGCACTATTCCACCTTCAGCATAGAAGGTAACATCATCATTGGAAGAACCTGTACCTAATATCTCAAAGTCAGGATCGGTTACGACAAGGGTAGCAAATTCTGCAGAATCAGCAATATCCGCATTCATTCCCGGCTTGCCTCTCTGTCCTGCAACCCATTCGAGTCTAAATCTGTCGGACATTCCTTCCGGAGATACGAAGTTTCCTGCTGGTGCGGTTACCAACGCTCCTCGTGTATTATCCCAATCCATAGCAACATCTGAGCCAGTACCGAAGGCAATGGTTACGTCATCTTCGAGAACGATTCCACCGCTTGATGTTAATAATCCTACTTCTGAAAGAGCATTATCATTCATGTCTAATTCAGTAGCTTCAAATCTATATTCTTCCGTTGCATTAATTACAACAACAACAACTTCAGGACTGTCAAATCCTATACCGGTAGATTCATCCCTTCTATCTGGAACCAATGTCGGATTTATAGTACTTACTGCTTCGTCTATGAGAGCAAAACCATTTGCAGTATTAGCTGTTATGTCCCCAGCTTCGGTTATAGTCAAAGCGTTCATTGCCAAAGTTGTAGCAGAAAAGTCAAATGTTCCGGCACCTGCCTCTAAGGCAATGGTAGTAGCTGCATCTAACGTGATAGCTCCATCATCAGTTGCAATCTCATAGGTTCCTGTACTATCCCCGGTAACACTCACTAATACGACACCAGCATTACTAACGGTTGTGGTTACAAAAGAAGCTGCATCATATTCTTGAATTACAGTTGCCGATATAAATTCAAGTATTGGAACTGTTATCTCGGCTGAATCAGTCACGTCTATCGTAAGTGTATAATCAGAACTAATAGCCATACGCCCATCACCAGTAGCGTTAATATATATCCCTGTATCATGGAATTGGATCTTTGACGTAGTAGTCATCAATATATCGCCGGTAATACCTATTCCTTTACCGAATGCAAAAGTGTCTCCCGAAGGCAAGTTGAATGTCCATGTAGACCCGTCATAGTTCCATAAATCCACCGTGGTAGGCCACGCTACGGTCAAATTTTCGCCTTCTGGATTCGATAATCTTAAAGTAGCGCCATATTTATCCCATCGCATCAAGTCCTGCAGCGGTACATTGTAAGGTAATATCTTGATAGCGAATACAGGCACAGCAAAACATAATACCAAGGCCAGGATAAACATGACTTTCAATAATTTCTTCATGATTAAATCACCTCTCTTATTATTTATTTTTTACGTTTCTCATCATTTTGTCTTTCTGGGATTCCTCGATAGCTTTAGTTCTTTCGGTATTTTTACTGTTAATACTAACAGGTCTGCCCACCCTCACATTGGGTATGATATAGCCTAAGCTATTTCTTACTATCCAGAGAGCGGTTTCCTTCTTTACATCTGCAATCTGACCATTAGTATAAACAGTGTCATTCTTCTTATCGTAGAAATCCCTTCCAATTCTAACTTTCATGATGAACTCCTATCTATTTATTTTTTAGGCTTGTCCAGAGCTACCCCATCCTAAAGCGCCCATTACAAGTGTGACACTAAAAGTAACATTATTTGTAGTAATGGTACACTCCACATTTATGAAACGCCTTGTAGGTATATAGTGATAAGTGGCCACTCCAGCGGCGGTTATCTGGGTAAAGCTGTGATCAGTATTGGTTAATGCCGCTGTGGCAATTCCAGATTCTACGTCTATATCCAGCTTTCCGCTACCAGTAACTTCACCTACGACTACTTGAATCAGTATTTCTTTGGGATAGTTGTAATCTTCCAGGTCAATTTCAGCACTTGTGGCATGAGTTCCATTAGACCTGACATTAATTTCTCCGGTACTTTCGTCTTTAGCTCTGATTGCATCCAATACAAACAGATTTTCTCCTAAATCCTTCATACCCATTATAATATCAACTCCTTTCTTGAGTTATTTTATTTATTTTATTTAGTAGATAACACTACAAAAGGACTAATCTCGGTTGAGTTATCGTCAGCAGTCAAGCTGCCTTTCAGCCAAGGTTTGCCATCTACATTACCAAACATTTTTAGTGCGGTCCTATTAGACAAGAAATATACATGTTTGGATTTGTCGAAAGCTGGTCCATAACCGTCTTTGATTATGTACTTGCTGAAATCGTACAGACCGATATCGCCTTTTGTTCCTACTACTGGCACTTTGTAAGTCCATACAATAGGAATGCCTACCAATGTATCTGGTATTGCTTTGGCTATATTGCCCTGAATCCAGATGCTATGATTATCAGCGTCTTTTAATGCGATTATCTTAGACCTACAAGCTTTATTAATTACCCATACCGCTTTCGGTCCGCCCATGAATTGATCCATCATAGCAGTAATATCAGTGAGTAATATGGTAACTGTAGTATTCCTGGTTACCACTATGGTAGCCGGAGAATTGATTACTCCCAAAGGCTGACTCACACCAGTTCCTAATAGGAAATGGTAATCCTCAAACCCGATTAACCCTTCCTTATATTTCTGAGTTACGATAGCCTCTAACTGTTTCGCATTCCTCATCACCTTATCGGTTAATACAGCATAGCCAGACCATTCGTAAGGTTTGTATTCTACCATATCTATCTTGATTTCGGTATTGGTTTTAGTAGCACCTTCTGCAGTCCAGCCGAACCAAATACCACCATAAAGGTCGCCATGTTCTTGAGATGTTAAACCAGATTGCTGTAATAATGGCATCTCTAAAGCTGCATCAGGCGGGTTGCCAGCAGGGATAACAAAAGCCCTCGGTCTTACGATAGCTTCTTCTGGCGATACTTGTAATAGTCCCGGTCTTTGTTTGGTTGGTACTAAATATCCGCCATCAGGGTCGCTATCCATAGACAGCTCTTTCTGTACATATTCCCTTATTCTTTTAGCTGATTCTTCGTTGGTATCTCTATTGCAGACATCAAGAATAAAATTACCCAAAGATGGGAATAGCTTTTCTTCATTGGTTCTGTTATCTGTTTCACCTTCTGGTCTTTTGACTTCCAGTAATGGTTTTAATGATTTTTCCATTTGCTCGGTAATGGTTTTTTCCAGTTCTTCCTTTGTCATCTTCATTATCGTATCACATCCTTTCTGTTTTATTTTATGTATCGGATTTATCCAATTTACCTACAAGATAGTTCATGTGTTTATTGATAGTTTCGGCTATTACTTTTTCGTCTACTTCGATTTTATCTTCATCTTCTTTTTCGTCTTTCGGTGGATCGTCTGCTGTATCGGTCTCTAAATCGGTTGCTGTATTATCGCCTTTATCATCTTCTCCTTTCTCATCTGTAATTTCTAAACTATCTTCTTCTTCCCCTGTAGTTGCTGAATCCAATACGGATTGAATTAAGGCATCGGCATCTTGATTTAATTTTTGAGCATCTTTTAAATCCTTCTTATTTTTGGCATTCAAGACAGCCCCTGCTTTCAATTCAATATCTTTAATCTTTTCTTCTAATTTTGAAACAATTTTATCAAAATTAGATTCATAAGCAGTTTTTAACTTTTCAATTTTTTCTTTTAATTCTTTATTTTCTGTAACTAATTCATATAACCTATCAATTATTTCATCACCGTCAATTGTAAATTTATCACTATCTTTATCAAATTCTAAATTAGGAAATACTTCTTTAACATCTAATTTAATTTCTTCTTTCTCTTCCTTCTCTTCCTTCTCATCCTTCTCTATCGATGCCTTAACTTTCTCCTCGTCTATCTCATTAACCTTTACATCCTTCAAACCGTCTTTTATTAATTCTTTAATCTCTGCAGTTGGCTCAACATCTCTATTATTTTCACCCCAATCACATTTAGTACAATGGATATGCTTACCTTCTTCTATAACTTCGAGACTACTACCACATTCTGGACATACTTCTTCTTCTATCTCAATAAATCCAGCTTCCTTTAATGGCTCGATGTCGATTCCTTTTGCCACCATATTAGTTAGGGCGTGAGGATTACAAGGGACAGAACAAGCTGAAAATTCTAATAGTTCCCATACTTTAAAACGTCTACCACCGCCACAGCTCTTACTACCTTCATCTTTGTCATCATCACCTGTAATTTCTTCTGATTTAATAGGCATAAAACCAATACTCCAAGCCTTCATGAATTTATTTTTGTAAAGGTTGTATACTGTATCTGCTAATCCATAAATACCTTCTTCCGGGAATATCACCTTTGCAGTAATACCATTGTCAGTTTTAGTTAAATCTTTAGCCTTGCCAATGGGTAAACCTTGATAGTCATGTGCCATTAATACAACAGGATTCTTTTTAAAATTTACCATCCTTGCCCCTTTAGACTCTACAATATCACCTATTCTATCAACATCATTAGTGGTAATCGTTACATTTAAAGCTCGTTCACCTTCAACGACTTTTACTTCACTACTAAATTGTTTAAGTATCAATTCTTCTGACATCAAAAATCACCTCACTTTATTAATATTTATATGGTTATGGTCTTGGTTTAGATCTTGGTCTTTCTTAGGTTTATCAATAAATTTTAAACAATCTAATCTTACTTTATATATACTACCATTATCCCATCTTACTGTAACCCCTACACAATTAATTATATTCCCCTCCATACCATCTTTTCTGACTCTCTGATTAGATATATTATCCATTTTATTATTCTCCTTTAATCTTTTTTCAAAACTGGCAAAACGGTACATCTACAATTTGGCTCGCCAGGATACATTTCTCCATTGGAAAACGGTTTGTCTATGTCTACTACTTCACCATTCATAGCAGCATGCTCATCTCTTACTCTGTCATCCATAGTAGCCAGCCATTCCTTTTTCTCCACTATTCCGCTTTGTTTATAGGCTTCCAAAGCTCCCGAATTGCTTGCATTTATAGTTTCAGTTCTGGCAATTCTCACCGCCTTAAAACCTTTACATTGTTCATATTCTGCAGTAATTCTTGCGGCTAATTTGGGGATACTTTCTCCTAACTCTACACCCTCTGTTAATGTCCTCTTTAAGGCATCAAAGGTTGTATCTAATATCGATTTGATTGATTCCCCTGTATGTTTCTTTATCCATTTTACTACTTCTGGATTGGTAACGTCAAACCCCAATCCCAATTCGGCAGCAGCAGCCTCACCATTTATCTTAACCATTTGGGTTATTCGTGGCAGGGTGAATTCGGCAAACTTCGCTATCTCTCTTTCATCGTGGGTGATCCTTAAAACATCATCTATATCTTTGGTTACCGCTTTACCTTTCCGCAATGCCCTCAATGCCCTTAATTCTTGCTCCTGAAATAGCTTAATCATACCCCTTCTAAAATCAGCCTCTAATGGTGTGATCCGCTTGATAAATAATTCCCAATATCGCTGCTTATATTCTTCTGAATATTTTTTCTTATATGCTTCTCTTAAATCATCTGTAAATTCTTCCATCTTTTTAGGTGATAATTCAACTGTAGGCATTTTAGCTTTTCCTGATTCTTCTTTCGGTGGAGCAGACCCGCCACTTTCCAACGGCATTAAACTCATAGGTACAAGTGGCTTATCTCCCCAAGGAACCCCATCTTTGCCATCTTCAGTTCTGGCCTCATTAATTGGCATAACGAAATTTTTCAAATCACTTTCTCTCTTTTTTAATAAAAATACCTCATCGGCAGGGACCGGGTTGTCAAATTTACAATATAGCCCTTTCTCTTTATACAACAGCATCATAAAAGTATTAAATATTTCTGCAATCCTAACCAGTCTCGGCAGGATACATTCCCTGTTCCAACTGACATCAAGAGCCTGCATATTAGCGAGGTTGGTCTGTTCCGGATGGGATAACTTTTGCGGTGGAGTATGATAAGCACTTGCCAACTGTCGCATAGTCCAGTTAGCCAATAGCATAAATTCCATATCTTTATTAGATATGCCGACATCCTTTAATTTCATACCACCAATCAAGGCTCCTGTTTTATGTGCCTTTTCGGCCCCGCTATAAGTCTGATCAAATAAATCTAATATCTTTTTTACCTGGTCGGGTGGCATCATCTTGTCGGCTTCTAATACTTGTTTTAGATGCACCCCATTTTTAAAAACACTTAACTGATATATCATATTATATTTATCGGTGTCATAGGCATAGGCTTTGCGTTGGACTGGGGAAGCTCCTCTAAATGGATCGTTAGGGTTGGGATATCTGAAGAACAAAATATCCTCTCTGGGATAATTAACCTCTCTACCACCTTCTAAATAAATGTAATGGTCGATAATTCCGTCCTTGATTTTTGGAGTCATTCTGTCAGGCTGTCTGAAATATAACTCCCGTGGAATACCTAACCCATCTTTAGCCATCAGGATATAACACTCGCCAGTGAGGTCAAGGTATATCGAAAGAAGTTCTTTTCCACTAAATTGCGTGGTATCGGGGTTGAAGTGTTTTAGAAGGTCGTAGAAGGGGTGTTCTTCGATTAGTTCATCTTTTTGGTTATAAAGTCGCAGGGGTATCGAGGCTATACGTTCAGCAATTAGAGAGACGCAATCTCCCGTCCAACCTTGATAAGCCTTCAATTGCTCCCCACTATTCTTGAAACTATCTTGTGCCCACAAAACAGGTGAAGGTGTTCCAGTCCAATAGCGAGGGTCAGTTATCCGTGAGGGCAGGGCTTTTATTTCTATACTTTTATCTGTGAAGGGAATAGCTACTTTAATAGGCAATCACCCCCTTATAAAAAACATAGAATTATTTTAGCATACTATGTTGGGGGTTGTCAAATGATATTTAAAATAATGATTCCAAGATAGTTTTTTATTATTTTATTATTTTATTTTTTATATCAAATAATATTTCATCAATTATACAAATCTGTCCCCAATAAAAGTTTTTATCCTTCTCATCTTCTTTATTTTCATATTTTCTATTTCTATTTATACGCATATTTTTGAGATATTCTTCAAGACTTATATTCATTTAATCCATCTCCTTATTCATTTAAAATAATAATATTTTATAATGCTTGTCCACAATGAGGACAATAAATAATTCCAGCAGTATTATCAGGGATATAAGCAATTTCAAGAGTTGCCCCACAAAATGGGCAAATGACTTTTGTCATAATATTACTTGAATCTTCCCATTGCCCATCAGTAGAATATCGTTTAAATTTTTTATCCATTATTCACCTCCTATTCTGGCACATAAATATATGGCAAAGCCCCCATATAATAAACCGTATACATTATATATCGCAGGACATCCAAACTATGCTCAAATCCTTTTTCAGGTTCTTCTGTTATATTCCCCTCTTTATCCTTTTTCCTTTGATAACTTTCAATTTCTGCTTTGACTTTCACGCTTCGTTTGGTTATCTTAATCCTAAACTGCTGCAGGTAATCTATCCCTGCCAGGACTGACCCCTTACCTTTATCACAAGGCTCAATATAAGGAAAGCCTTTCTCTTCATAGATTATCTCTAACTTGCCAGTCTCTTTATTCAATTTTTCTTCTTTATAATACCAGTTCTGCAATTCCTCTATCTTTCCCGGTGCCTCGCTATCAGCTATTATTTTGTAATCATTCAACTTCATATCATTCATTGATTTAGCCAACTGCGGTATGGTCTGCCTAGTTAAATAAGATAACTGGTCTACATAGATTATTTTTTCCACCATATCTACAACGGTTCTTAAAAGCGCCTGCGGATTTATATATCCAAAATCCAGCCCCAATATCGGCTCGTCATCAGGAAACTCATCATCCTCGATCATTTCCCAATTAGTATAGATGGCATTCTCCAGCATACCATATTGCCCTAAAGTAAATACTGTTCTCATATTGCCGGTGTAGCTTTCCAATAATTTCTTATATGCCAGGTCATTTTTGATAAATATATTATCTTTATAGGTAGTGGTTAATATAGTAATATCTTTTTTTTCTTCTTCAGTCAGGCCAGAGAAGAATCGTTTGTAAGTCCAGTTACTTTTCAGAATTGGATTATAGGTGAATATTATCTGCATATAGGTATGGAAAATCCCCCGCAGTCTGCGATCTAATTCCTCAAAATCTTTAGGATATAACTCAGTGGCTTCCTCTATCCATATCCCGGTTATGCCCTCTATCGATTTTAATTTTTCGGGGTCATCCACCCCAGCGAATAATATCTCATTGCCGTTGCTCCTAAATGTAATAGTCATGTCAGTTAAGTTTATTTTAAATTCTTCGGATAGTCCCCATTTAGATATATAATCCCTGAATAATTGAAATACCGATTTGCGGATTGTATCTTTGACTTTTCGGATAATTAGAAAGCGATGGTTAAGTTCAGTTATGGTTCGGTAGAGAATTTTCTGGCAAGCGATATGCGATTTTCCAGCCCCAGACCCACCTTTTAAAATAAAATATCTTCTGTGATTATAAAGAAATTGGATATATACTGGGTTCAAAAGGGATTCGAAATTGGTTACATCGATTATGGTTTCACTCATTTTGCCTTTAACTCACCACATTTATCATTTATTTAGAAATGCTATTTCTGAAAATCACAAAAATTAACGATGTCTTTTAACCTCTTACAAGAGCATTAGAAAGATGATTAAAAAACCAAAAATATAAAATAAGGTCATTTTACGAGTCTTTGCAACCCTTTATTTGTAGGAGTTTCAAGACCATAAAAAAGACTTTACTTCTAATACTCTAAAAGGATACTAAAAATAAATTAACTAATGATAAAAATAGAGACCAAAAAGAGATGTAGAATTTAGATTTGCAAGGAGTCAATCCTACTTTTTAAAAAAACCTTAAAATATTTTTAAAGAAAAAATGAGCTTTAAAAATGACCTCTGCAAAACTCCATTCTACATCTCTAAAAAAATAAAAAAATCGAATTTCGGAAAATTATAAAAAAAATAGATTTAGAATCGATGCCGCGCAAAACCAATTTCTACTTCTCAAAAAAAGCTTAAAAATAAAATAACGTTTTTTTTAGATGTAGAAATCATTTTTCAAAAAAAATAATATTTGCCTTCTACTTCTCGAAATTTCCTTAAAAATAATTTAAGGGATTTTTTAGATTTAGAATTGAATTTTTGAAAATAAATATT
>SDBU01001806.1_pt1 | contig 29623 bp, 22 predicted proteins | sample 2277071 | NCBI WGS metagenome assembly SDBU01 (sample SAMN10397929, study PRJNA504765) | marine sediment metagenome | isolation source: marine sediment core GS08_GC12, 126 cmbsf | place: Arctic Ocean: Gakkel Ridge, Loki's castle | collected 2008 | reverse complement strand
TTCATGTAAGCTGAGCTCATTTCAAAAGCATCAATTACACCGCGCATTGTCGACTCGTAGATTTCTCCCGCGGGCATATAGGTGGTAGCGGAGCCGAAGACCTTGAAAGGCTCCCCGGTGTCACCGAATGTGCGGATTTTCAGCCCCTTCAAATCATCCAGTGTTTCTAGCGCCTTGGTGCTATGCAAGAAGATCTCAGGTGGACCAACGCCCCCAGTCCGTGCGGGAAAGTAGACATCATGCCCTGCTTCCGCGAACCAGTTATTGGCCATATCGATGCCTTCTTCGCAAAGAAACAAGTAATAGACCCAGGGGGGTAACCTACCCGCATTCTGATGGTAAATGCCGGCCCAGCGATGCGTGCCGGTATAATTGTGCAGGGGTGCAGCACCCCAGTCAAGGGCGCCCTCATGTATTCCCATGAACTCCTCGTAGGCGGGCACAATAGTGCCGGCAGCATGGACTGTTACTTCGAAACGCCCTCCACTGAACTCGGTAACGCGTTCAGCAATTCTCTCAAAAAGACGAGAGAAGGGCACGCCCAGCGCGGTGAGTGACTGCCCGGTCCATTTAATTACTTCTGCCGGTGCAGCTGGTGCTGGTGCTGGTGATGGTGCTGGAGTTGGCGCTGGAGCGGGAGCTGGTGCTGGCGCGGGGGCGGGAGCAGGCGCTGGCGCGGGGGCGGGAGCTGGTGCTGGTGCTGGTGCCGGAGCTGGTGCCGCACAACCGGCAGCAATAACGCTGCTGAGCAGTGCCAGAACCAGAACTACAGCAATTATTCTTCCTTTCTTCATTTACTCCTCCTCAGAGTATTTTTACCGAACAATTTTGCCGCTAATTTCATTGATTTTATAGAAATTTATCACCCCCCTTTAGTTGTTTTCAGGCATTCATCTCGAACTCAACTTTATCAAAGCAAATTATCCAACAAGTTAAATTAATTACGGGGTTGCAAAGAATGTTTGGTACTGCCGAATTTACTGAGCGGGGAATTAAATTTGCCCATTTATTTGTTAGAGGACTATCGCGCGGCCACCAGTTTTTAAGTTCGCATAATATCAGGTGACTGCTCGGGCAATATTTATTAATCCCTTTAAGTGTCAGCTCCTTTCGCCCAAAGGCTTCAACTTATTTTATGACGGCACGCAGACGAAAGTTTTATATTGCCTGATATTCAGTTGTGGATTTATGGAACTATTATAGCACGCTTGTCAAGCATATATAAGGGTAAAATGAGATATTTATTCTGACTCGTCGGTTTACTCAATGGAAGATTCACGACTGTGCAGGCGTCTTTTCCAGCGTACACCGGCCCCGACCGCACGTCAAAAAAAGCACAGAAGGCGGCCAGAAAAAGGTGCCCCAACCGGCGCTGCCATGGTCGTCCAGGCATCTTGCTCAATACATAAGAAGGCGATAACGATGAAGGTGATGAACATGAGAAGCAGATGATACTGAGGAAGCGCCAGGAGAACCCCACCGGTAACCGCGATTGCTTGGCCGCCTTAGAAACGGAGAGCAGGCATGGCCGAGTATGGCACTCAATCCAATGGCGGCCACCAGCAGTTCGGGAAGCCCGAAGCGGAAGTGGGCGATGAAGACAAAAGGGAATCCCTTCCCGATATTCAGAATGACGGCAATCAGGCCGGTCTTTACGCCGCCAACCCGGAAGACATTGACCGCCCCGGGGTTGCCGTCACCATATTCCCGGGCATCTTTATTTAACCGCCAAAAGCCCTACCCAGAGAGAGAAGGGGCAAGACCCCAGTAAGTAAGCCGTGGTTGCCAGCGGTATTGTTAAAGAAACGTCCGTCACGATGTTTCAGGTAGTATACGGTAAAAAATTGACAGGTAAAGACCCGATTTGAATCACTTTCATTGACGGATTTGGGAGCAGGTGCTATTCTTGGGCTGAAAATTGGTGGTGGAGAGCTCAAGATGAGAAAGACTGGTATTGTCCTAATCGGTATGGCAGGCGTTGGCAAGTCCACAATCGGGACAACGCTGGCACAGGCCCTCGCGTTTGGTTTCCTGGACGTGGACGGCTACATTTTTCAGAAAGACGGAAAACGGATACAGGAAATAATCGATAGCGAGGGTGAAGAGGCACTGCTGCAGATAGAAAAGCGCCGAATGTACGAAATAAATCTGCCGGGGATGGTGGTGGCGCCGGGGGGCAGCATTATCTACCACCCTGACCTCATGAACTACCTCAAAGAGAACGCGGTTCTCATCTATCTTGACGACTCTTTTGCCAGTATAGAGGCCAAGCTGGTGGGTGGTCTGGACCGGGGAATCGTCGGGTTGAGATATAAGACGTTGCGACAAGTCTATGAGGAGAGAAGGCACCTCTACTTCAAATACGCCGATATTACCATCGATTGCCGGGGAAAAGAGCCGGACAAGATAGCCGCCGAGATACTGGAGCGCTTTCAACAGCTCGGCGGGGTAGCCTAGCCCTATTTCCGAAGTGACTGTACCGCCGTGGTAATTCCAGCACCGGTCTCCGTCTTATAGCCTTCCTCTGCCAGCAATCTCTCCAGCGCGGAGAGGAAGAGCAGTATATTCTGCTCGGTGGAGGAATACCCCATAAGCCCGATGCGCCATACCTTCCCCTTCAGTGCCCCCAATCCACCACTGATCTCGATGTTGTAGTCGCTGAGAAGCCGCTGCCGTATCCGGGCATCGTCAATGCCTTCTGGAATACGCACCGTGGTCAGAGTGCTGAGGCGGTAGCCGGGCTGAGCATGTAAGGCAAGCCCCATCGCCTCGAGGCCGACCTGGAGCGCCGCCCCGTGCTTTAAATGGCGCTGTATGCGTGTCTCCAGACCCTCCTCGGCAATGAGTGCCAGCGCCTCGTGCAGGGCGTAGAACATGCAGGCGGGCGCGGTGTGATGGTAGGCTCGCTGCCCTTTGCCCCTTATCCAGTACGTGGAGAGCAATGAGAGGTCAAAATAGTAGCTCGGTACAGCATGAGAGCGGTTCGGGAGAGTGTCCATGGCTTTCTGGTTAACGGTGATAGGGGACAGTCCGGGCGGGCAGCTGATGCACTTCTGAGAACCGCTATAGCAGATATCAATGCCCCAGTCGTCAATGGCCAGTTCGTGCCCACCCAGCGAGGTAACAGCGTCCACCAGCAACAGGGCGTCGTATTGCCTGGCCAGTTTTGCAGCCTCACCGAGCGGTTGCAGGACTCCCGTGGACGTTTCAGCGTGAACCAGTGCCAGCAGCTTCACCTTTTTCCGGGATTTGAGGGCGGCTTCGATTGCCTCGGGCTCAATGATGCGCCCCCATTCGGCGTCCAGTCGGATAACTTCCACACCGAGGCGCGAGGCAATGTTTATCATCCGCTCGGCAAAGAACCCGTTATCCGCGATGACGGCAACGTCACCTGGTTCCAGAAAATTGCAGAGGCCAGCTTCCATCCCCGCCGAACCGGTGGCGGAAATGGGAAAGGTAAGCTCGTTTTTGGTACGGAAGACGTAGCGCAGGAGATTCATAATGTCTTCCATAACGGTATAAAAATATGGGTCCATATGCCCGAGCACGGGGGCCATCATAGCCTGCTGAACCCGGGGGTGAACATTGCTGGGGCCGGGGCCCAGAAGGATGCGCTGCGGTGGCTTTATCTCCTGATATGGAAAGCTGGGCACTGGTAAATCACCTCATCAAATTTTTTGGTACGGGACTTACTATTTTAACAGACTGGCGAGCATTTTATCAATTAAGGGTCTGGCTTTTTCCGCGGGCAGGCAGTAGTGCATGGTGGTGAACTTCTTCCGGAAGTGGGCGACTTCCTCTGAGACATTCTTTTCCTCAAGAATGACCGCCGCCATGTAGTCCGCCAGCTCAGCGAAGTCGGTTTCCTTCATACCGAAGCGGGTCATCTCCTGGACGCCGGTTCTCAGACCGCTGCTGGCGGTAAAGCCTTCATCATCGGGCAGCGCCTGAAAGTTGACGATGATATTATTTTTCTCCAGCCGGTCGGCTATTTCCATGCCGCAGGCATAACCGACGCGCAGGAGGACCTGATGTGTCTCTGTATAGTCGATTGCCGGGTCTCCCTCCACCTGAAGCTCCCGTTCCTTCAGCGCCCGGGCGAAAGCTCTGGCGTTGGCTAGCACCTGGCGCTGGTAATCGCGCCCGTAGGCGTTCATTTCATAGGTGGCCATGAGCAACCCGAGCAAAGTGCCGAGGTGGTGGTTGCTGACGCTGCCCGGGAAAGCCCGCCGCGTAATGCTTGCCCAGAGCTCAGCGTAGTCCGAATCCCGGCTCATATTGCTGGCGATAATGCCGCGCTGCGTGCCGAAGAACGTCTTGTGCGTGGAGGCGGTGATGATGTCAGCCCCCTCGTTGAGAGGTTCCTGAAAGTATGGTCCAAACAGGCCGAGGACATGGGCCGCATCATACAGGACAACCGGCTTCGGCTTGATATCAGCGATTATCCGGGCAATCTCTTGCACCGGCTCGCGGTGCAGGGTCATGCTCTTGCCCAGGATAAGCAGTTCCGGCTGATATCTGGCGATTAATTCGGCGGCTCTGGCTATGTCAATCTGATACGGGTTTTCGGGAAGAACGGGGAAATTGACCACCGCCCAGCGGTCGGTAGCCGGGTCTATGGCCACGAAATCCCGAAGTCCTCCCATGGCCTGGGCGCTCAAATGGCCACCCCGCCCGATGTGATGGTTCATGACGTACCTGATTCTCCTCGGCCCGGTGTGTCTGTCCACCCGGTTCAGGTAGTCCATAATGCCGCTGTAAGTGGTGACATTGGCCAGCTGCCCGCTGATAAGTCTGGTCTCCACTTCAGAACAGCCAAGGAACTTTTTCAATTGCGCCTGTACCTCTGTTTCCACACCGGCAATGAATTTGGTGCCCTGATAGTAAAACGCATCCATATTGCCCAGCGCCTCCACACTCCGGTGTTCGGCGTACCGGTGTGATGGGTCGGCGATGGTCAGCAATTTTACCAGTGGTGATGCCGTCTGCTCTGACGGTATCAGGTTGATAGTCTGCTGTTGTCGCCACATTGTATTATCATGGGACTTTTGTATCAGGTTCACCGCCAGGTCTTCCATTGTTTCCTCACCCTTTACTGGAGCATTATTTTCCGTATTGCCGGGAAGCAGGGGGCGGGCATAGGGGGGTGCCTCACCGCCAATGTGTCTGCGGACGATGGTAGCCTTTACCGCTTTGTCCCGGACTATAACCTCGACCTTGTGTCCCTCTGATATGTCAGCATCGAGATAAGACAGGCAGAGCATCCGCCGCGCGGATTCATCGCCGGGTCTGGACGTCGTGCCGGAACCGGCGAATTTCCAGTAGGGTATCACCGTGCCACTGGTAACGTTCCCCACGGGTCTGCCATCGGCCAGCACCTGGCTGCCAGCTCTGGCCACGCCATCGCCCAGCACGGGCATCCGGTAGATGCTTCTGGGAACGAGCAATTTATCTCCGGACGTATCCAGCTTACCTTCGCGCCTGAGCTTCACTTCCTGAAACTGCCTGAGCAGTGCCTCACGCCCGATGAATTCCCCCTTGACCGGGCTGAAACTCACGGCAAAACGGGCGGCGGATAGGGCAAATATGGGTATCTCTTTTCCTTCAGTGTCGGTGCCGAGTTCATGCCCGTAGAGGGGAAAACCGGCTTCCAGCCTTAACGTGTCTCTGGCGCCAAGCCCTACCGGCACAATGCCGTGTTCGTTACCAGCTTCCAGCAATTTGCGCCAGAGAGACACGGCACTATCGGCCGGTGGAAATAATTCGAAACCAAGCGGCTCACCGGTATATCCGGTCCGGGCGATGGTGGTATTGGCGCCCATGATTTCGGTGGTGGTCAGGCGGTTCCAGAGCGGCTCGGGAATTCCGATTTTATCGCCGATGACCGCTTCCAGCGCCGCCTTTGTTTTCGGGCCCTGCAGTGCGAACATGGCGACGCTGCCGGTAACGTCCTCCAGAGTTAAAAGGGGGAATCCGGGCACGTATTTTTGGAGCCATTTCCAGTCTGTCTCTGTATTGGCCGCGTTCACCGCCAGCAAATAATCACTCTCGCTGACACGGTAGAGGTAGCCATCATCTATAGCGCCCCCCGTTTCATTGGGCAGCATGGTATACTGGGCGTTTCCCGGCAGTAAAGCCGCGGCGTTGCTCGTCAGGACATACTGCAGGAAAGGCAGTGCATCACGCCCACTGACGCGGAACCGGCCCATATGTGAGATGTCAAAGAGACCGCCGTGTTTCCTGACTGCCAGATGTTCGGTAAGAATGCCCTGCGGGTAGTGGAGGGGCATCTCCCAGCCCCCGAACTCCACCATTCTCGCCCCCAGTTTGAGGTGCTCGTCATAAATCAGGGTACGTTTTGCGCTATCCATATAAATCCAGTTCTTTCACCTTTAAAACAGCCGCCAGTCCCTCAGGCCCTGCTGGAGCACTGCCAGATATTCTTTCGAAGGTGCCGCATCTTCGAGCTGACCGGTTTTAACGTAGGTTATGGCTTCAATGGGCTCATCATCCTCCCCGAAAACGGTGACCTTAAACCGGCTGTAGCCGCTTTCATACCGGTCAAGTCTTTGCAGGCAGGCTTCGGTAACCTCGTAGATAGCCCCCCGCACCCGTTCCCCGCGATACGACTTGATGCTGGCCACACCTCCCCGCCACTGCCGCGACCAGCCGACAAAGACGAGCTTATAATTGGGCAGGACAGCGGTGAAAAGCGGTTTGCTGTCCGGGCACCGGTCTTTCATCTGCTTCTGGTTGAGATTCACGCCATAGGCAAAGTAATACAAGCTATTTACCTCAAGCCGCTTTAACCATCAGGTGGCAGGCTCCCTGGTTGGCTCTCTGGATATTCGATTTTTTCCATATCCTCGCCGCAGCAGACCAGGGTGCCGCCGCCGACCACCGTAACCACCACCTCGTTGCCGCATACGTTGCAGCGGTATTTTTCATCAACTTTCTCTACTGCCATGTCTCGAGCCTCCTTTTTGCCTCCCAGACCGGGAGCAATCTCCATTATCACTTTATCATAAATCCTTCAAAAGCTGAAAGGTATTTGACATATTGGCATAAACAGATATAATAGGGGAAAAGGCGCTTCCGCTACACACGCCTGACGAACCGAGTAGTCACCCGTAATGTGCCTTTGCGGGCGATCGGGTAGATAACTACCCAAAACAGCACAGAGGAGGTGGTGATTACGATGGAAGGAGTCGTGGCTACCATTCTGGCCGGTGGTGCGGGAGAGCGGCTGGGAATTCTGGCGGGGGAGAGGACAAAACCGGCGATTCCTTTTGCCGGTAAATACCGGATTATAGACTTCACCCTTAGCAACTGCGTCAATTCCGACATATACAATGTGGCTATACTTACCCAATATCAGCCGCGCTCGCTGACGGACCATATTGGTATTGGTATGCCCTGGGGATTTGCCCGTCCCGATGGCAGAATACAGCTCCTGCACCCCTACCTGGCACGTGAAGAAGACCGGGACTGGTATAAAGGTACGGCGGACGCTGTCTATCAGAACCTGCAGTTTATTGAAGAGCGGGACGCGGAAATGGTGCTGATACTCAGCGGTGACCATGTTTACAAGATGGACTATACTGATATGATAGAAGCCCATCGCAAAAACCAGGCGGATGCTACCCTTGCCGTCACCCGCCTGCCGAGAGATGAGCTCATAAATTTTGGTACGGTAACCGTTGATGAGAACCAGCAAATTAACGGCTTCCAGGAAAAGGTAAAAGAGCCGAAGAGCGACCTCGTTTCCATGGGCGTGTACGTGTTCCAGAGGGAGTTGTTGCAGCAGATTCTGGAAGATGATGCCCAGCGCCGTTCTTCCAAGCACGATTTTGGCCGGAATATCTTTCCGCAGATTGTCGGCAACTGCCGGATTTTCGCCTATAACTTCGAAGGATACTGGCGGGATGTTGGTACCATCCGAAGCTACTGGGAAGCCAGTATGCGATTGCTTGACTCGCCACCGTCCATCAGTTTCAGTGCTGACTGGCCGATTCGCACCAAGGAAGATGAGCCCAGGTCGCCAGCGGTTATTTCCCGCCGCGGTGACGTGGTCAACAGCATGATATCGCATGGCTGTATCATTGAGGGGCGAGTGGAAAATTCAGTTCTTTCTCCGGGGGTCAGGGTGGCGGCCAATGTTGTGGTCAAAAACTCGGTGATTATGAATGATACGGTGATTGGCCGGGAAAGCGTTATTGATTATGCCATCCTCGATAAAGAGGTTGTCGTTGAGGCGGGAAGTTACGTGGGTATCGGTAATGATTTCCAGGTTAACCGTGATGAACCGGGCATCCTTAACACAGGCCTCACCGTGGTCGGTAAGGGAGCTAAAATCCCGGAGGGGGTGAAGATAGGTCGCAACTGCGCTATTGCCAGTAATGTTGCCGAGAAGGACTTCCGCAGCTCCATTGTCCAGAGTGGTGAAACGATAAATCCAAAACGGCATCGTACTTCCCGTAAAGAATAGACTTATCCCTGGGAATAAGCTGAATATTCGAGGAGAAGGCCAAAGAATAAAATGTCAGAACTGAGACAGGACCCCACCACCAAATCCTGGGTGATACTGGCACCGGAGAGGGCAAAGCGCCCCCAGCCAAAGCACCGCGTCAGGCCAGCCGACGAGTTGCCAGGCTGGGATTCATCCTGCCCCTTCTGTCCGGGCAATGAAGAACTGACACCTCCGGAAGTTTTCCGACTTCCCGTATCAAATCAAGGTGCTCCCTGGGAAGTCAGGGTGGTGCCCAACCGGTTTGCCGCACTCACGCCTGGTGAAAACGGTGATATTGTGGAGGAGGCGCGCCTTTTCCGCAAAATGGATGGTATCGGGGCACATGAGGTCATCATCGAAACGCCGTCGCACAATATGCCTATGGCGTTGATGAGCTACGAACAGGTGGAGAAAGTGCTTATCGCCTACCAGGAGCGGTATAACGCGCTGAAGAAGGAAAAGTACCTGAAGTTTATAACCATCTTCAAGAATCATGGCTGGGCATCGGGCACTTCGCTGGTACATCCGCACTCGCAGATAGTGGCCACTCCCATTGTGGCGCCTTCTTATCACCGTCAGTTCGACATTGCCCACGAATACTATATTGATAGAGGCAGGTGTCTGTACTGCGATTTACTGGCTGGGGAACTGGATAAGGGCAAGAGAATTGTGGCCAGGACCGAGCAGTTTATCGTCTTCCATCCCTTTGCCTCACATGCCGCCTACGAGACATGGATAATGCCCAGAGAGCATTGCGCTTCCTTTGGCATCTTCCCCGATACATATATGAACCAGCTGGCCAAAGCGCTGAAGAACGTTCTACTCTGCCTGTACGAGTCACTGGACAATCCAGCTTTCAACCTGATGGTTGACAGTACCCTTACCGAAGATGAAGAAGACCCATACTACCACTGGCATATCCGTATTGTTCCCCGGCTTACCACCATCGCTGGCTTTGAAATGGGTTCCGGTATTTACATCAACACCTCTCTGCCGGAAGACACGGCCGGCCATATAAGAGCCTGTGTTCAAAAGCTCGTCAAAGATGGAAAAATCTCGCTGGATTAGAATCCCCGTCCATTGACAGCAGAACGACCTGGAATCGGTCAACAACCTCAAAGAAAATCAGCCCGTCAGTCTTTTTTGAGCGGTTGCCATTTGCCCAGACTGAAAAGCCTGGGGAACAGCACTTTTCTGGTTTCTTCGATGATAAAGAGAGAACCTCCGGCGAGGAGCGCGATACCCCATTTCTCCACCGTCAGCGGTACCGTGCTGAAGGCCACCTGCATGAACGGCGCATAGATGGCGAGCATCTGGAGAGCAATGGCGCCGGCGATTGCCATGAGGAGCCAGCGGTTGCGGAAGATGCCCAGTCTGAAGATAGTGTACTCATCAGAGCGTGCATTGAAGGCGCGGAACCACTCGAAGGCAACCATGGTGCAGAAGGTGATGGTGCGCGCTTCTTCTATGCTCATCCTGGGCTCGGCCCAGCGGAAGATGAGAAATATGCCAACGCCCATGAATGTGGCCATGAAGATGATGCGAAGGAGCAGTCCGGGGAAGACCATCCCTACTCGGGGGTGGCGGGGTGGCTGTCTCAGTTCATCACCGACCTTTGGCTCCAGCCCGAGGGGCACCGCCGCCGTGGTGTCCGTAACCAGGTTTATCCAGATAATCTGAACGGCCAGTAGTGGCGCCTTGCCCACGAAAAGGAGTGCCAGGGTAAGGGCCAGGAGCTCACCCAGGTTGGTACTCAGCAGGAAAAAGAGCACGTTGCGCAGCCGGTTGAAGATGGCACGGCCTTCCTCGACCGCCGCCACCACTGAGGCGAAATTGTCATCGACCAGTATCATATCCGAGCTTTCCTTGGCCACATCCGTGCCGGTGATGCCCATGGCAATGCCGATATTGGCGGCTTTCAGCGCTGGCGCATCGTTCACACCGTCGCCGGTCATGGCTACCACGTGGCCGTGGCTCTTCAGTGCGTTCACGATTCTGAGCTTGTGCAGTGGCTCAATGCGGGCAAAAACGGAGATATCTTCCACCTGGTCGTATAGTTCCTCATCGGTCATCTGCTGGAGTTCCAGGCCGGTTACCGTTTTCCCTGGCGGCAGGTCGAGCTGGCGGGCGATTGATTCCGCGGTGACCTTATGGTCGCCGGTGATCATCACCACTCTTATGCCGGCTTGCTTGCAGAGCTTTACCGCTTCCCTGGCCTCCTCCCGGGGCAGGTCAGCCATGCCCGCCAGGCCGACAAATACCAGGTTGCCCCGGATATGCGCATCCTGCAAATCCTCCAGCTCGCTGGGGAGGTCGACATAGGCGGTGGCGATGACTCTAAGCGCCTGGCTGGCCATATCCGTGTTGGCCTGCGTGATAACCGCCGCGTCTTTTTCGGTGAGGGGGACGACCTGCTCTCCCCTTAGTCTGTACTTGCTATGCGCCAGTATCCTTTCCACGGACCCTTTGGCATAAACTACTCTGCCACCATCGCGGGGATGAAGGGTGGCCATATACTGCTTTTCACTCTGGAATGGGATTTCATCCAGACGGGGGTAGGCCTTTTCCAGCTTTTCCTTGTTCATTCCCGCCTTGGTGGCGGCAACGAGCAGCGCTCCCTCCGTTGGGTCGCCGTAGATATCACAGCACTCATCATCGTCTTTCCTGGTCAGGAAGGAATCGTTGCAGAGCGCACCGATGCGCAGCATTAAATTAACTGAGGGCTCGTTTTGCGGGTCAATCAGCTGTCCATCGCGGCGGAATTCACCGCGCGGGATGTAGCCTTCGCCGGTTACTTCAATTATCTGCCCGTCAACGTACAGACGCTGCACGGTCATCTCGTTCAACGTCAGTGTCCCCGTTTTATCCGAGCAGATAACGGTGGCCGAGCCGAGGGTCTCCACGGCCACCAGTTTGCGGATGATGGCATTGCGCCTGGCCATAATGCGCATGCCCACCGCCAGTACCACGGTGACCACGGTGGGCAGGCCCTCCGGTATGGCGGAAACGGCTGCCGCCACCGCCAGCAGGAAGACCTCCAGCCAGTCCAACCCCTTGAGCAGACCTACCACCACCAGCAGGGCACATATGCCGAGGAAAAGAACAACAATGTACCGGCTCAGCTTGCTGATGTTTTTCTGAAGCGGTGTCTTCTCCGGCTTGATTTCCTGGATGGCGGTGGCGATCTGGCCGATATCCGTTGCCATGCCAGTCCTGACGGCCATCGCCGTGGCCCGGCCGTAATTGACGATGGTGCCCATGTGCACCATATTCTTTCTCTCCGCCATGGGAACGTCTTCACGGATGGCATCGGTGGACTTGTCGACCGGCATGGACTCGCCGGTAAGCATGGCTTCATTGACCTTTAAATTGGAGACCTCAATGAGTCTGGCATCGACCGGGACCAGATCACCCGTTTCCAGGAGCACGATATCACCGGGAACAACCTCTCGGGCGGAGATCAGTCTGATATTGCCATCACGCCGGACACGGGCTTTTGGCGCCGCCATCTGGATGAGTGCCGCCATCGCTTTCTCGGCGCGCGTTTCCTGTATGAAGCCGATGACGGCATTGAGGACAAGTACGCCGAAAATCACACCGGCGTCAATAAAGTGCTCAACAATGAGGGAGATGATGGCGGCGACCATCAGAACGTAAATGAGCGGACTGAGAAACTGCCTCAGGAAAACCAGTATTGGCGGGGTCTTTTTTTTACCCTGTAACTCGTTGGGACCGTACTGGAGTAATCGTGACTTGGCCTCGGTTTCGATGAGTCCGGAACGCTTGGAATTAAGCGCCGATAAAGCTTCATCCGGACGGAGAAGATGCCACTGCGCGCTCATGCTAGGTAGTTATGGCTTCCTGGCGGCAGAATTTGAGCAGCTCGGCGAAATTGCTGATTCTGGCGGCATTGTTCGTCTCAAGAAATCCGTCATAGGTGAGGCTGATCCAGGGCTTCTGGTAGGTGGCGCTGAACTTCTCCGCCATGGCGGCCACAATGCCGCCGGGCATGCAGCCGTGGGGCATTACCGAAATCACGCCGGCGAATACCGGCGACTCCATCCATTCCACGCCGCTGCCGATGCTGAGGACGGCCTCGCTGCCACAGCGGGGGGACAGATACATATCTGACTTGGCCAGTATGGCTGCGGTAGAGGGTTCTCTACCGTCGAGCATCTCACGGTAGTAGCTGGAGACTCTGTGCTCATCGCGTTCCTGGACCAGTTTCTTCAGATAACTGGACAGCATTTTCCGGAAATTCCGGTCTTTCACGGCGTCCTCGAGATTGCGGTAGGCAGTGTATTTCATCCACTCACCAACGGGAGAAACAATAACCTCAAGACCCGCCTCTTCACATGCTTTTACCAGGTTGCGGTTGCTGAACCGGTTGGAACGCAGGAATATTTCCCCGTTTATGCCGATGAGTGGTCGCGGCGGCAGTGCCGGGTCAATTAACGACCTAAACGCGGCGGTTGCTTGTTGCAGCACATCATAAAACGCCTCTTTGCGGCGGACCCGCTGTGCAATCCGTTTTAGGAATTCATCGAACAGGACTTCAGCCGACCCCTTTTCTTTTTCATAGGGGCGGGTGCGCCAGAGAAGCCTCTCCAGCCCGTCCACGGCCACGATGCCGTTCCAGGCAAGGCGGGTGAAACCGGGTTTAAGGTTAAGGTCGCGGTAGGCGTTATTGGAAACGGAGGATATCATGGGCAGGTCAAAGCCGAGTTCTTTCAGTACCCGGCCCTGCTCGACCGCATACTTTCCCAGACGGCATGGGCCGTAAGCTCCGGCCATGAATCCCTCATAATTCTTCAGGTTATCGCCGCGGTCGTAGCAGAACTTCATAAAGTCGCCCAGGGTGACGCGGTAGGGGAGACATTCCGTCCCCGAGGTAACCTGGTTGCTGAGGAGAAGAGTGCGCTCGTCGGATTCAGGGAGCACCATGGCCCGTGCCCCGGAGACATTTACCACTTCAGCAATGACATCGGCGTGGGGGCACATTCTGGGGATAAGCAGCGTCTTCTCCGGGTTAATGATGGCCGAGGTGCCGCGGTAAATGTACTCACTTGTCTCTGGGGCGTGCTTTATGGACTGGGCGTGGCTTTTAATCGTGTCCACGTAGGCTTCAAGACGGGTAATAATGCCCGCCTCGGCAGCATGCTCGTCGATTTCCAGTTCGCCGAGCGGCTTCCCGCCCATAATGTCTTCCAGCATTTTAAGCATGAAGGAATTGGGGCCGCAGCCAAAGTTGGTGATGGCCAGGCCGTAAAGCTGCGGGTCTTCGACCGTTATGGCGCCCCCAGCGATGAATTTGCTTTCGTAGTTCCAGTAGGGGAGGTCCGAATACTTTTTGGGGGCGACGGATTCCAGCGGCAGAAAGTCGAGCGGTATCGGCACCACGCCGAGCTGGGCCAGCTTTTCGGCGATTCCCAGATTGGCACCCGAGTCCTGCGACATATAGGAACGCGAAAAAAGCACCACACCCAACTGAGCGCTTTCACGAAGCTGTTTGAGCAATTTCCTGCCCAATGCCAGGCAGTCAATTCCGAACTTTCGCTGTGCCTTAATACCGGCAAGGGCGGCTTCCCGGCCTTTTTTGCGGCCGAAGCCCAGTTTTACCGCCACGCTGGTAAAGTTTTTCACTGTTTCCTCGTCACCCTGGCTGAAATCAACAATAGGTGCCAGCAGGCGCTCTCCCAAGTTGAGCACGTGGCGCACGATGAATGGTGCTGCCTGAACCAGCGGGCAGGCATACTTCTGGTTCTCGTCGCCTTCTTTATTGCCCAGTCGGATGAAGCAGGGGCAGAGAATGTAATCAGCCCTGTCCTCGATGGCGGCGATATGTCCGTGCAGTAATTTAAGCGGGAAACAGCTGTCGCTATAGCTCAGTTCGGCGGCCTGCTCCATGATTTCCTGGGTCGTCTTTGTTGACATAACGACTCTGACGCCAAGGGCGTTCAGGAAACCGATGAGCAGCGGCGCATAGTCGTATGCCAGAAGCGCGCGTGGAATACCCACGGCCGGGCCGGTGCCAGCGCCTTCCTGGTAATCGCGAAGGAGCAGTTTCTCACGCTCATCAAAGAAAGTTTTCTGGCGGGATTGGCTGATGGCGCTGTCATAGCGGTCGCAGCGGCTACCGTAGAACGTGGCTTTCTCACCGGGCAGCTGCATGCGGGTAATAGTGCAGTTGTTATCGCATCCCTGGCAGATGAAGGTGGAGAGGTTGCACTCGCTCTTGACGACCTGTTGAAATCCTTTGAAGCTGGACTTCTGGCCATTCATTACCTCCCTGGCAAGCAGGGCGGCGCCAATGGCGCCACTCACCTCGCGGTGCTCGGCCACGGTCAGCGTTCTGCCCTCAAGCTGCTGGTGAAAAGCAGCCACCACCGCCTCGTTGTAAAAGACGGCGCCGGTAAGGATGACCTTATCTCCAAGTTTACGGTGGCCCACCACTTTGGAGAGGTAGTTCTTGGCGATGGAGTTGGCCAGGCTGGCGGTGATGACTTCAAAAGGCACCTCTTCCTGCTGGGCGGAGGCAACTGCCTGTCCCATAAAGGCGGCGCACCTGGTGCCCAGGTCAATGGTATATGGGGCATTAAAGGACAGATGGGCGAACTCTCCGTTGTGCACGGATATGCCGAGCATCTCCGCCAGCTCGTCAATAAAGCTTCCGGTGCCGGCGGCGCAAGCCTTGTTCATCTGATAGTCAACAACCACGCCATTCCGCTTGATGACCAGTTTGGAGTCCTGTCCGCCAATCTCGATAATATCCGCCTCCGGGTCTATATCGGCGGCAGCCCTGGTCTGCGCGGTGATTTCGTTTTTGATGAGGTCAGCCCCGATGAAGCTGCCGACCAGGTACCTCCCGGAACCGGTAACTCCCACGCCGGCAATATTGACTCTGGCGGCACTATCTAATAGCAGGTTGCGGAAGACCTGCTTCACGGCATCAATCGGTCGGCCGGCGGTCATCAGGTAGCTCTTGGCGAGCAGCCTGGTACCCGACTCATCAAGAATCACTGCCTTGGTGCTCGTGGAGCCGACGTCAACACCGAGGTAGCCGGGGCAGGGTTCGGTTATCTTCAGGGCTAATCCGTTACCGGGAACGGCAACCTTTTCCAGTTTAGGCATCTCGAAATAGTCCTGGCGCACATCAGACTCGGGGAGCAGGCATACCCGGGAATTTTTTAACCTGGCCAGTAAAGCGGCTCCCAGCGCTTCAACATGCTGATAATTCTCTGGCACGATGACCCGTACCTCGGGGCCGTTTCTCGTGGAGAGCGTCTCATTGAGTGCTCTGACAATGGCGCTGTTGGCCGCGACCCCCCCAACGAAATAAACCGGTTCCTCAAAGGTTCCCTTCTTGAGTGAAACAACCATCCGGGTGATGCTCTCGCACAGGGCATAGAGCATTGCCTCCATGGGAACACCCTTCTGCTGCAGGTGAATGAGGTCGCTTTTGGCAAAGACACTGCACCGGGCGGCGATTCGCGGTGGATTGCCCTCGCACTTGAGGGCGAGGTGAGAGAAATCCTCAAGGCTGATGCCGAGGCGGTATGCCTGCTGCTCGAGAAATCTCCCTGTTCCCGCCGCGCAAAGCGGGTTTGACGCTACATTCCAGGGTTTTTTCAGCCCGTCTTCAAGGACAATGACCAGTGAGGTTTGACCACCTATCTGTATTATGGTCTTCACGGTGGGATATAAATTGAGCAGTCCGGAAGCAATTGCCAGCGAGCTGCTGTATTCAGCCCAGTTGAATTCTCCAGGGATAGCGCTTTTACCAGAGCCGGAGACACCGGCACCGTTAATTTGGTCAAATGAGACCATTCCACCGAGCCTTGAAAGCAACACGTTGATGGCGGCCTTGGGGTTGGTGGTTATTTTTTCGGCATCAAGTCGGACGATTCGGTTACCGTCGTCGATTAGGCAGAGTTTGACGTTAACCGAGCCGACATCTATTCCCAGTGAATATTTCATTTCGCACAATAGAAAACTCTAGCAAAATTATACTGCCTTGTGAAGGCGGCTGCCTAATATCCCAGCCAGCCTGTGCCATTGCCGAATACCGGCCCGAAAATCAATCCTCCACCGGAACGTAGATTTCACCTGAGAGCGGATAAATCACCTCCAGAAAAACGGTGATCGACTTCTGGCCTTCATCTTCCTCAGCAGTGTTGCGGAAGAGCAAATTATAGGTATCGCTCTGGGCTTGACCTGCGGTGAAAGAGAAGCGATTCGCTTCGGCTGAGCGATATAGCTGCGTTTTACCGGTGATGCGGAAATCGATGGTATCGCCTTTTTCCAGATAGAAAAAGCCGTCTACCTTGTCACCATCAGAAAGCTTGAGCAGTATGGCCACCTCTTCCCCGGCCCCCACCCTGAAGCTTATCTGTTTCATCTGCCATGCGGAGCCAAGCTCTACCGACTTCTCTATCTTGAGATTGGCCTGGGATGAAGATGTGGACACACCCTGAGTTAATTCAGATATTTCGGCACAGCCAAGAAGGGGGAGGAGAAGGGAGAGCAAAAAGATGGCGACGATAACTTTTTTTCGCATCGCTCAGACCTCACTTATCTATGTCCCGTTGCCCCATTATACACCGAACCGGTTGGGAAAAGAATAGCCTGTAAATCGTTTTACTTGACGGATTTGTACTGATGAAATTAGACTTATGGCATCACGATGTGATTTGAATTGCTGGCCATGAGGAGGCTTTAGATGAAACCACAGGTGCCGGTTATTTCAGTAAAAGGAAAGCCTTTCGAACGGGGCAAGCAGTACGGTTCTCAGGCGCAAGCCCTGATACGAAAAAACTTGGAGCTATATTTTGACCTGTGGGGCTCATTGTGGGGTGCCAGGCGCCCTGAAGTGCTGAAGCATTGTTCCAGTCTGGTTCCGGTTATCGGTGAATACGATGCCGAGATACTGGAAGAGCTGCAGGGAATCGCCAAAGGGTCTGAACTGTCCCTTGAGGAAATAGTGGCGCTGAACGCCCGGTATGAGATGGTGTTTGCCCAGAGCGCGGTGGCTGAGGCCGGTGGCGGCTGCACCTCGATAGCCGCCATGCCCACAGTGACCAGGAACGGCCACACCATTCTGGGGCAGAACTGGGATTACAAGGAAAGATTCCAGGGGCAGAGTGTCATCCTGGAGGTGGAGCCGGAAGGCAGGCCCAATATTGTCATGCACGCTGAAGCTGGCACCGTGGCCCACAAGGGTATGAACTCGGCGGGGTTAGGGATATGTCTCAATGCGCTGGTGTCCAGCCGGGACAAGTTTGAGGCAACCATACCTTTCCTGATTGTGGGGCGTGCCATCCTTAATGCGGATAGCTTCAGCCGGGCGGTGAAAGCCGTGCTGAATGCCAGAGTGACGGTATCGTTTAATTTCCTCATCGCTCACCGCGATGGCGAGGCGATAGACCTGGAAGTATCACCGATAGACGTCGGCTTTCTGCATCCCGATGACGGTATTCTCACCCACAGCAATCACTTTATCGCGTTAAACAACCGCCCCGATATGGTAGATGTGTTCAAGGCCACCGCCCCGGATACCCTGTTTCGCGCCGAGCGGGCGCGGCGTCTTATTGAAGAAGAGCGGGGCAATATCGATGCCGGTAGCTTCCAGCGTGTGTTCCGCGACCATTTCAGCTACCCCAATTCCATCTGTCGGCATGTTGACACCAGGGAGGAGGCGCCCCGGCATCTGGCCACGCTTTCTTCGGCCATCATGGACCTGACGGCGCGCACCTTTTATTTAACCGAAGGCACGCCGTGCCAGAATGCGTACTATAGGGTCGCGCCGAAATGCCTGTGGCAGGACTGAGGCGTATCAGGTCAGGCGGACGTAGCGCTAAGCTTTTTCGACGAGCTGGCCAGCTAAGGCCTTGGCGGTGAGTTCGTCTTCACGCTTCACGTCTTCCAGTGTCCTGGCTTTGACCTCGGGTGGTGGAGTTTCCAGCCCGTATTTCCACTTGAGGAAACGCAGCCCGGTGATGGGATAGATGGCCGCGATAAGCACGTCCCCGATGTCTTTGCTGATATCTTTGACCAGTTCCCGCGCCGCGTCCAGCTCTGACTCGAGCATGTCCGCCGGCCGGCAGGTGATTGGCTCCTGGCCTTTCTTGTAGAACTTGAGGACCGTTTTCTGTATCTCGGGGTCTATCTTCGCCGGGGGTTTGCCGTAGAGACCGTAGCAGTAGTCCATCACCTGTGTTGAGACCAGCTTGTAGCGGCCGGCAAGCACGTTCTGTACCGCCTGCACGCCGACTATCTGGCTGGTAGGGGTGACCAGCGGCGGGTAGCCAAGTTCTTTTCTTACCTTGGGCAGTTCCCGGTAAACGTCATCAAGCCGGTCTATGGCATTCGACTGCCTGAGCTGGGACACCAGGTTGGAAATCATGCCGCCGGGAGTCTGGTGCACGAGGACATTGGTGTCAACTACTGAAACACGTGTGGTGTTCAGGAAGTCGCGATACTTCGGCGCGATAGATTCAAGATAATTGCCAATCTTGAGCATCTGCGCCAGGTCCAGGCCGGGGTCGCGTGGCGTTCCCCGCAGGGCAGCGATGAGCGGTTCCACCGCCGGGTGTGAGGTGCGCAGGGCGAAAGGTGCCACGCAGGTGTCAATCACGTCCACGCCAGCTTCCGCTGCCTTGTACATGGACATTGAAGCCATGCCGCTGGTATAGTGCGTGTGCAGGTGAATGGGCACCTTGACCGTTTTCTTCAGGGCGGAAACGAGCGTGTAAGCGTCATCAGGGGCGATAAGCCCGGCCATGTCCTTGATGCAGATGCTGTCGGCGCCCATTTTTTCCAGGATGCGGGCTTTTTCCAGGTAATAATCAAGGGTAAACACCGAGCCGCCCATTTTGGGCTCGATGAGGGAATAACAGATGGAAAGCTGGGCATGTTTGCCGCATTTCTTCACTGCTTTGCAGGAGGTCTCCAGGTTGCGCTCATCGTTAAGGGCGTCGAAGATGCGGAAGATGTCAATGCCACAGTCCGCGGCGTGCTTGACGAAGGCCTCCACCACATCATCGGCGTAGTTGCGATAACCAACCAGGTTCTGGCCGCGGAGAAGCATTTGCAGGGGGGTATCAGGCATTAGCTTCTTCAGGGCTCGTGGTCTCTCCCAGGGGTCTTCATTCAAGAAGCGACAGGCCACATCAAATGTGGCGCCACCCCAGACCTCCATGGAGTAAAACCCGGCTTTGTTCATCTCTTCCGCAATTGGCAGCATATCCTCGGTCCGCATGCGGGTGGCATAGTTGGACTGATGCCCATCGCGCAAAGTCAAATCGGTGATTTTCAGAGGGTTCTTGTCCGGCATACCCTTCATTATGTTCGGTCCTCCTTAAAAAAGCCGTACTATCCTTAATTCCTCACCTATTTTACAACGTTCGTTTATGGTTGGCAAAACTTAGGGTCGGGTATACGTGCGGATGTCATTTTACAAACGCGATGGCCATAGCGTAGAATGCCTGAGGGGCATGATGTGAGGCCTGTTCCACTGAGGAGGCTTTTTCTGATACCTGCCGATCCGCACAGACCGGATTCCACGAGCACCAGGCGACCCTTGTTTTACGGTTGGGTCATCGTTGGTGCCTGTTTTGTTATCATGTCGATGCACACCGGGCTGATGTACAGCTACGGCGTCTTCTTTAAACATTTAATCGCTGATTTTGGCTGGAGCCGCGCGGCCACCTCCGGTGTGCACTCCATCTTTATGGTTACTCATGGATTCTTTGCCATCGCTATGGGGTGGCTGGTAGACAGGTTCGGTCCCGCCCGGGTAATGGCCGCCGGTGCTTTCATTGCTGGACTGGGGCTGGCGCTGACCAGCCAGATAAATGCCCTGTGGCAGCTTTATATAACCTATGGAATTATTTTCGGTTTAGGCGAAAGCGCCGGTTTTATCACCACTATGGCAACTACCACCCGCTGGTTTATCAAGCGCCGTGGACTGGCTCTGGGCATTGTCGCCAGTGGTGCCGGGCTGGGCACGCTGATTTTGGCGCCGGTAGCCGAGCGCCTAATCGCTGCCTTCGGCTGGTCAACGGCATACTTGGTTCTTGGCGCAGCGATCTGGGCGGTTATGATTCCGAGCGCTCTTCTGCTGCGGCGTGACCCTGCCGAAAAAGGACTTCGTCCCTATGGTTCGGATGAGGCTGTGATAGAAATGGCTAGCATAGCGCAGAGAGAAGTGAACGCTGCCGAAACAGGGATCGCTTTGAGGGCGGCGGTGCTGTACAAACCGCTGTGGGTGCTCTTCAGCATCTTTTTTCTGTTCAACTTTTGCCTGCAAATGGTTATGGTCCATCTGGTCAACTACGCTACGGATATAGGGATTGCCTCGTTGATTGCAGCCACTTTCATCAGCATCATTGGCCTTGGCAGCTTTGTTGGCCGGCTGCTTATGGGTACCGCCTCCGACCGCATTGGCGCCAGTAACGTCCTGCTGATCTGCTGCATCATAATGATGGCCGCTCTTGCCTTTCTTATCTTTACCCGGGAGCTGTGGATGTTTTACCTTTTCGCCATTGTCTTCGGCTTTGCCTATGGCGGGGAAGTGCCGCAGATGCCGGTGCTGGTCGGACGTTTCTTCGGACTGCGTGCCGTGGCAGCACTCGTTGGTGTGGTTGTGTTCGGCGCCACTATCGGTGGTGCCATCGGTGCCTGGGTGGGTGGCCAGGTATTTGATGTAACGCAGAGTTACCAGCTGGCCTTCAACATCGCCGCAGTTACCAGTTTTATTTCAATAGTGCTGACGCTGATGCTGAAAAAGCTCAAAGCAGTTACCTGGAAGTGAGCAGAGTACAGCTTGTTTTCCTTGTCATTCTGGCTGGAAAGGATTATAATTTTGTTCTGGTTGCAACTACCGAAGAATTGGCGGCGACTCGTGTTGAATAACGAGTCGCCTTGAAAGGATACGGTTATAAATAGACGCCGAGTTCTGGCTTTCCTGACAGGACTGTTACCTCTTTTTGTCTTTGCTCACTTCGGTCATCACCTGATAATGGCGTTGCTTTCGCCGCTTCTGCCCTTCATCCGCAATGACTTTTCCCTTTCGTACACCCAGATGGGTGGATTGCTCTCTGCCTATAATATTTCCTATGGTCTCAGCCAGCTTCCCGCCGGCTGGATGGCTGACCGCCTCGGTGCCAGAATCGTGCTCACCGCCGGCGTTGCCGGAGTGGCGTTTGCCGGGCTCTTGGTCGGGCTTTCCCCGAACTATATCGCCCTGGCGCTTTTCCTTGTTATCCTGGGGATGATGGGTGGTGGTTATCATCCCGCCGCATCACCGCTGGTCTCAGCATCGGTTGAGGCTAAAAACCGGGGGAAAGCGTTAGGCATTCACCAGTTAGGCGGCACCGGAAGCTTTTTCCTGGCGCCTCTCATTGCCGCGGGCATCGCCAGTGCACTGGGCTGGCGTGGTGCCTTTCTGGCCATATCAATTCCCGCCATAGCCTTCGGTATAATGTTCTATATACTCCTGGGTCGGAGGGGGTATGCTAGCGTCGTGCCCAAAAAGGCAACAGATGCGTCCACGGCAAAGCTGTCTGAACCGGTTGATCTGCGCCGACTGTCAGCGTTTATAGCTATGGGCATCGCGAGTATGGTGCTGATATATTCTTCTCTCCTGTTCGTTCCGCTCTACGCAGTTGACGTACTCGGCGCCAGTGAAGGGGCAGGCGCTGCCATGCTGTCCATTGCCTTTTTTGGCGGTCTATGGGGTGGTCTCCTGGGGGGCTTTCTGTCGGACCGTTTCGGGCGAATACCGGTCATTATCGCCGTCGGCCTCGTCGCCGGGCCGTCCATTTACCTTTTGAATCTTGTATCCATGGGGTTCAGCCTCTATGTGGTGCTGCTCCTCATGGGCACCGCGATGCACGTCGGTATGCCGGTGGTGGAATCTTATATCATCAGTCATGTTTCACCGCGGAGACGCTCCACAGTGCTCGGCATCTACTATATGGGCAGCCGGGGAGGGCCGGCCATTACCCTCTTGCTGGGCTACCTCATTGACACATACCAGTTCTATATCACCTTATCCGGGGTAGCGCTTACCATGTTTGTCGTGGCTCTTGTCAGCACGGCATTGCTCTGGGGAAAACGCGGGTGACTCCCTAGCCCGGCTCTTTCATCTGACCCCATCGAGCGATGTACTTCTCTTTGGCCTGAGGGTTGACGATGGCGTTCGGCCATTCACCGCGCATTACCCTGGCCACCTCCTCAACGGGACGGTGCCAGCGTTCTGCCTCGGAGGCCGGAGAGAAGAAGGCGGAGTGGGCGGTGCTGATGAAATTATCCAGAGTGAACAGGGGGCTGTTGGGGTCAGGGGGTTCGGGGTCCATGACATCCAGTGCCGCCATGGCGATCCCGCCTTCTTTGAGGGCCTGAAGGAGGGCCGCTTCATCAACGAAGCCGCCGCGAGCGGTGTTGATCAGGCAGGCGGTTGGCTTCATTTCCTTAAACGCATCAAGATTGAAGATGCGCCTGGTCTCTGCGGTTAACGCCGCGTGTATGGAAATAAAGTCGGACTCGTTCAGCAGGCGCTGCCAGTCCACCATTTCCACGCTCATCTGCCGGGCGGCTTCCGGAGCTACATATGGGTCATGGGCGATGATACGCAGCCCGAACCCTCTGGCTTTGAGCACCAGCGCCCGCGCTACCCTGCCGAAGCCGAAAAGACCGAGTGTCTGGCCTTCCAGTCGGGTCATGGTCGGCCAGATATGTTGTTGAATTTCGATGCCGCTCGCGGAAAGCCCCCACTGGCCTTTCCTGGCAGAATTATTCAGTGGCACAACTTTGCGGGTACAGGCCAGGATCAATGCCATGGCATGGTCAGACACCTCTCCCACGCAGTAGTCGGGAACGTTGGTCACCAGAATGCCGCGCTCGGCAGCGGCGGTGGTATCAATGCTGTCGTAGCCAATCTGGGTGTTGCTGATAAGCCGACATTGCTTCAGTTGCTCAATGATTTTACGGGGTACGGGGCGGATGCTGCCCACGGTTATTATGGCATCGGCATCCCCGGCCAGTGCTATGAAATCATCATCGCCCTCACAGCGCTGGCCGATGAACTCGGCACCCAGCTCGCGGAACTTCTGCGGATACTTCTCCGACTCTCCGGCAGGAGCCAGCGGCAAAACCACTTTGAAGCCAGTATTGCGGCTGTTCAAGAGGCCGTCTCCCCGCGTTCTGTGCCGTGGCTAGCTTTCCTTATCAACGGTCACCTCGGTGCCCGAGTCAACCTGTTTGAAGACGGTGGCATCACCGACGACCTGGCCGAAGACGGTAACCGGACTCGCCGGGCGGGGCTTATCGCCTTCGCTCATCGGCGTTGGGCCAAAAAAGATACAGAAGCCCTGTCCTGGCGGCCAGTAGCCCAGGTCGCCAACTTCCACCAGGTCCTGCCCCTTCTCCTGGGCAATGCTGACCGGAATACCGAAATATATCTCATCTCCCCAGATATTGGCCCGCCCCTTGATGGGCAGGTTATCCCATATCGCCTGGGCAGTTCCGGTATCGTTCAGTTCGGCCAGTGCTTCCACCGACCCGGCTTTGATGCGAATTCGTTTGTCCATAACGCAGCCCTCCCCTGTAAATGATATGAGTTTAAGTGAAAAATCAGTTATTCAGTGTAGCACAACTGGATCGGTGTCGCAATTATATTACTGCCCGTATTGACAAAGCGGCCGTTCCTAACTAGGATTTGGGTAACAGAAATAAACGGTCGAGTCGTTGGCGTGAAAGCGTATCTGGCACTGCTGGTCGGGGTAGTATCGGTTTCCTTCGCGGCGATATTTATTCGCCTGGCGGAGGCGCCGCCGCTGGTCATCGCCGCCTATCGTTTGACCATAGCCTCTCTTGTCTTGATACCGCTGGCATACAAAAAGACGATACCGGGTATGAAGCGACTATCCGGGCGCGATGGTCTGCTGCTACTGCTCTCCAGCTTTTTTCTGGCACTGCACTTCGCGCTCTGGATAACATCGCTCAGCTACACCTCCATTGCCAGCTCGGTCATTCTGGTGACCTGTCATCCGGCCTTTGTGGCGGTCATTTCCTACTTTCTCTGGCACGAGGTGCTGAACAGGTTGACCATCGGCGGTATGATTATCGCTTTTATGGGCATAGTGCTTATCAATTACAGCGGCTTTGCTTTCGGTTCACGGGCTATTCTGGGAGATGTGCTGGCCCTGGTCGCCAGCTTCGCCATGGGTGGTTACCTCATCATCGGCGGTCAGCTGAAAAACAGAATCGAAATACTGCCTTACCTGACCATAATCTATACCGGAGCGGCAGTCATATTGCTGCTGGCGGCCGCTGGCTTTGGCTACTCTTTTACGGGTTATTCGGGTACGACCTATCTGATGATGGTTCTGCTGGCATTGGTTCCTCAGCTTATCGGGCATTCCAGTTTCAACCTGGCGTTGCGGCTGATACCGGTAACCTTGGTCTCGGTGGCTATTCTCGGCGAGCCGGTGGGGGCGACTTTGCTGGGCTATTTCATTCTGCATGAAGTGCCAACGGCGAAAGAGCTCATGGGTGGTATCCTTATTCTGGTCGGAATACTCATTGTGCTCAGACAGACGCCGCGGTATCTGGGAACCAGGTGAAGTAAGTTTGACAGGGTAATGGTAATCTTCTATGGTGATTAAAAGTGGGCTGAGGCGCTGGAGGAGTTTTTACGCAACTGAAAGGTATGTCAGAAAAGCAGATGTCTGAGCCAGATTCAAGAGCACAGGGTATCCCGTTGAAATCCGGCATCATTTACGGCCCGGTGAAGTCGCGGAGACTGGGGCGGTCACTCGGGTTAAATCTTTCCCCGGTGCGTTATAAACTGTGTTCGTTCAACTGTGTGTACTGCCAGTACGGCTGGACCGATGTCAGCACACTTGATACCGTGCCGTATGAGAAAGATTTCCCGACCGTGGAAGATTTTGGCAGGGCACTGGAGCGCGTTCTTGTTGAACATAGTAACGAGGGAATAGACAACATTACTTTCTCCGGGAATGGCGAGCCGACGCTGCATCCCCGGTTCCCCGAGCTGGTGGACACCGCCGGCAGGTTGAAGAAAAGATACTGCCCCGCCGCCCGTCTCGGCGTGCTGACCAACTCCTCAACCGTGACGATGGATAAGGTGCGCTCCGCACTCGACAGGCTGGACTTTAAAATAATGAAGCTCGATGCGGGTGATGTTGAGACATTTCAGGAGATAAATCGCCCCTGCCCGCAGGTCGAGTATCAGGAAATATGGGAAAGTCTGAAATCTATGGAGAACGTTACCCTGCAAACGATGTTTGTCGACGGGGCATTTCAGAATATTGATGAGCGGAAGATAGCTTCATGGATTGAGCACGTTGGGGAAATAAAACCGGTACAGTCCCAGATTTACTCTCTCCACCGCCCTTCCGCGGCCTCCTCGTTGCGGGAGGTTCCGGCCGAAAAGCTGGAGGAAATTGCCACCAGGACCAGAGGCGCGACCGGGGTCAGCGTGGAGGTAATTGTGGCCGCCGCGCCGTATCGTCCCCAATTCAGTGAGCCGGGGCAGAGGTAGTGAGCTATTGTGGAACAGTTTGCTCAGCGTGTAAGGGCGATAGCCGTTACCTTGATGTTAGTTTGGCGAATTGCTACAATGGGTCTGGCCGTCAGTTTGGACTGAGTTCAGTTAAAAGGAGGTCGGAATTATGGCGGAGAATGCTGCTGAAAAAGCCTATGAGCTTGGTAAGCACTACGAAAAGACCTATCGTGGCTGCAGCCAGTGTGCTGTTGCCGCGCTCCAGGATGTTTTTGACATCAGAAACGATGATATTTTCAAGTCGTCCACCGCGCTCGCCGGTGGTTCGGCGATGTCCAGCGAAGGCAGCTGCGGCGCCTACGTCGGCGCCCTTATGGTGCTGGGTCATATAGTGGGCCGGGAGCGGGATAATTTCGCCGACCCCGAAGGTGTACGCTTCACGACCCACAAGCTGGCCGGAGAACTTCGTAAAAAATTCATCGATGAATACGGGTCCATCATCTGCCACAATATCCAGACCAAGGTACTGGGCCGTCCTTACTATCTGGCTGACCCGCAGGAATACGAGAAGTTCCACAATGCCGGCGCACATGATATCCATTGCCCGGAAGTGGTGGGCAAGGCATCCCGGTGGATGGCGGAAATCATACAGGGCGCCAAACTGGCTTCACCGGGCAAATAGACAGATGATTTGGTTCCTTAAATCAGCAATGTAACCTGGTCTTTTATCCCGGCAGGTCTTCCCGTTTCCAGGCAGCTTTCAACTGGGCAAATGTTTTGGTGGCCAGCACATCATCGGCGCGGGCTTGCTCCTTCGCCGTAAAGGCATCGATGTTCTGGCAGATGTCAGCCAGTTTATCCGCCGGGAATTTGACGGCACCATTTTCGTCCATATGTATCACATCACCGGGAACAACATCCATCGCGGCGACCGATACCGGTACGTTAATGGCACTTATCGCCATTTCCCCATGTCCCGGTGTTATCCCGCTGGTGAGATATTGTATTTCTAAAGGCCGTATCTCATCGATATCTCTGGTCGGGCCATCGGTTACTACCCCCACCACTCCACAGGCTTTGAGGGCAGCGGTCATTTGACCTCCGGCCAGTCCCACTTTGGGTAATATCTCAGGCGGGAAGTCCTGCTTGATGACGAGGATAGGCGGTTTCTTGGCGCTAGCGATGATTTCAAACAGGTCGATAAGTGACCAGCGCTGATAGTTCGGGTTGGGCAGGGCGAAGACGACAGTCACGGCATAGCCAATCCGGGCTGGCAGCTCGGGAAAGAGGCAGCGGACTGACTGGTCAGTGTACCATTTCTGACGCCAGGGCTCGTAAAGCCCCAGGCAGAGCGGGTTATTCGGGTACGTGGCGACGATGTTGGTGATTGAGGGGGTATCGAAGCCGCGTAATTTCTCCAGCATTTCCTTTTCTGATAATTCCGGCATGTTCACTCCTTTCTTTATTTCAGCAATAGCCGCTCCCTATTCTAGCCCAATCAGTTCTCGATTTCTACAGACATTGAAATACCGGTCTTTGGAAAGGGATTGGGACTGGTGTTATTATAGTAATGACGCTATTTGGCTGACATTGGATAAAAGAGGTGAGTGTATGAAGTATACTTTTCCGTCCCGGCGTACCGCGGTGACGAGCACGGGTGGTATGGTGGCTTCAAGTCAATATCTGGCAACGCAGGCCGGGGTGAGCATACTCCAGCAGGGTGGCAATGCCGTTGATGCTGCCATCGCCACCGCCGCCGCCCTGAACGTGGTTGAGCCGATGATGACCGGCCTGGGTGGCGACCTCTTTGCGCTGGTATATCTTCAAAAAGGCGGGGAACTGAAAGCTCTGAACGCCAGCGGGCGAGCCCCGAATGCCGCCAGTCTGGAGAAAATGAGGCGCCTAGGCTTTTCAAAAATGCCGGAGACGGGTATTCATACCGTTACCATCCCGGGGACACTGGATGGCTGGTGCACCTTGCTTGATGCGTGTGGCACAATGAAACTGAGTCAGGTGCTGTCTCCGGCCATTGCCCTTGCCGAAAAGGGGTACCCGGTTACCGAGATAACCGCCCTCCGCTGGCAGGAAAGCCAGCCAAAGCTGGAAAAGGACGCGGCCGCTGCCCGCACTTACCTGCCCGGTGGACGGGCCCCGGAAACCGGCGAAGTATTCGTGCAGCCGGACCTGGCGAACACATTGAAAAAGATAGCGCAGGCGGGAAGGGAGGTCTTCTATAAGGGCGAAATCGCCGAGTCAATCGTGGCCTGCTCGCAGAAGCACGGTGGACTGATTACCATGAAAGACCTGAACGACCATTCGTCAGCTTGGGTAAGGCCCATCAGTGCCAATTACCGCGGATATGAAGTGTTCGAATGCCCGCCGAACGGGCAGGGTCTGGTCACGCTGCTCGCTCTGAATATGCTGGAAGGCTATGATTTGAAGTCAATGGGGCACAACTCGCCGCGGTATCTGCACCTGCTGCTCGAAGCGCTGAAGCTGGCCTTTGCCGATGCCGACAGATACGTCGCCGACCCCGATTTTGTAAACATCCCTTTAAATCAGTTGCTTGACAAAGATTATGCAGAAAGCAGGCGAAGCTTGATTAACGAAAAAAGGGCCGGGCAGCAGGTAGCCGCCGGAGTTCCGGAGAGCAAGGGAGATACGGTTTATCTGGCGGCGACAGATAGAGATGGCAACAGCATCTCTCTGATAAACAGTCTGTATAACGCCTTCGGCTCCGGCGTCGTCGTTGAAGGAACGGGCATCTGCCTGCAGAACCGCGGTGCCCTGTTTTCTCTTGATAACGACCACCCCAACTGCATCGCTCCGCGCAAGCGGCCGTACCATACCATTATCCCGGCCATGGTGTTACGGGATGGCAGGCTGTTCCTGACCTTTGGCGTGATGGGCGGCTTTATGCAGCCGCAGGGGCAGGTACAGGTGCTGCTCAATATCATCGACTTTGGCATGGATATGCAGACCGCGCTGGACGCACCGAGATGCCGGTATATTCCGGGAAGCAGCGAATGTGTCTTTGAATCGGGAATTGCTGACAGCATACTTCAGGCGCTGGCGGGAAAAGGACACTGTATTGTTCACCTGGAAGACCCCTATGGTCAGCAGTTCGGCGGCGGTCAGGTAATTATGGTGCATCCTGAAAACGGGGCACTCATTGCTGGCTCTGACCCGCGTAAAGACGGCTGTGCCATGGGGACATGGTAGCTGTGCCCCGGCACTGCATTTTCAGTACGTGGCGAATTGGTGAGCAGCGATAAATTTATTCAGCATATTTGAAATAATTACATAGGGATGTGCGAAACTACTCTACGTAGCTAATTCACGCTATAAACAACCACTAGAAAAATAGTTTGCCCCAAGCTAGCTCAATTTTGGAACTAAACCAAACTGACCGTCTTGCGAATTATTTATCGGCATTAAAAGGTGCGCTGACTTTCACGCTTGAGGATTAAACGTGAAAATGTGGGATAAAAAAGGAACCTTTTTGTCCCACATGTAACAAACCGGACTTTTGTTAAATGGTGGGGCGAAACAAGCTGTTGTTTTCCTAGAACTGCAGCACAGTCATA
>SDBU01001805.1_pt1 | contig 29623 bp, 20 predicted proteins | sample 2277071 | NCBI WGS metagenome assembly SDBU01 (sample SAMN10397929, study PRJNA504765) | marine sediment metagenome | isolation source: marine sediment core GS08_GC12, 126 cmbsf | place: Arctic Ocean: Gakkel Ridge, Loki's castle | collected 2008 | reverse complement strand
TTTTGCATTGATTGCTAGCAAAGACTTACGATCCGGATAGCCCAACATATATACCAATTCTGGGTTGACATCTAGAATTCTTCCCTCCGGAGTCGTCCTGTATAAACCCATAGGAACTCCTTCAAACAGTGTGCGATATCTGTTTTTAGTCTCTCTTCGTTCCTTCTCTGCCTTCTTATGCTCAGTAATATCAATCACAATGCAAAGTACAGCATTTGCTCCCTCATAATCAATTAACTTTGTAGTGACCATTGCTTCAACAATGCTGCCTTCTTTGGTGTTAAAGGAAATTTCGTATGGATAGACCTCATTTCCTTCCATATGCTTGTTATAATTTGTCTCAACTATTTCTCTAGACTCCGGATCAAAAATATTAAAAAAATCGAAACCAGGAGAGAATAACTCTTCTCTCTTATATCCTGTAATCTCTTCGCATTTCTTATTTACATACAATATTTGCTTTCCCATAAAGATACAAATCATGTTTGGCGATTGTTCTGCAAGATTCTTGAATTTATTCTCAGATTCCTTTATTACGTTCTTTGTCTTTCTTTCTCTAGCAAGTAAAAAGATACTAATAACTACAATAATAATAGTCGTGATTAGAATAAGGACTATCTCATCTTTTAGTATCTTCCTTGATAAAACTATAGCCGTATTATAAGGGGTAGATATTGCAATTGACCACCATTGATCTTTCAATAAAAAGCGAATTGGAGCGAAAGCAGTGATCATTTTCACTTGCTGTTTGTCTTGTTCTTGAGTAATTGGACGAATGGCCGGATGGATAATTTTCCCTTGCTCTCCATCTATCATCCTGGTAATCAACTCCAATATAGCCGGCTGATCTTCTGAGTTAATAAATTGGCTGTAATGTTGACCTGTCAAGTTTTCATTAGGGCCTTCTATAAGATACCCGTCTTTATCATAGATGAACACCGAGGTATTCGTCTCTGATAAGATTGGAGAGATAAACAGCTGCCTCAACGATTCCAATGAAACCCAGGCCTGGATTATGCCCAAGAACTCTCCATCTTTAGGCCTGATTGGATCGGCTAAAGCAATCACCCTGTTGCCATCAGGGGTGATAAAAGGGTGGCTTACCGCACGTTTTCCAGTTGTTTTTACCTGCTGAAAATATTCTATCTCGCTTAGATTTTGATTTTGAAGATTATTATTATATGGGTATGTATACGTTACCACTCCATTCTCATTAATCCGTGCAAAATTAAGGATTTGATATTTTAAGCGTTGGAATGATATGCCGAGCGACTTTTCCAATCGCTCCAAGTCTTCCATATATCGTACAGAAGGCAAACGAGAGAGATGATCTAGTTCTCTCATTAGAGGAATTATAAATTCTTCAATACCCTGGGCCGCTGACTTTACAATAACAAGCTGAGTTTCATTATACTGATTAGCAATGGCTTTCACTTGTGAGGACCAGAATATCCAAACAATAAATGTAATGAGGCCAACTATGAGGATAATTAGAGGCCAAACATTCAAGAAGAGCTTTTTCCCTAAATTATTCATCTAATCACAGCGTACTTTTACTAAGATCTATCCACCTCTAAGCATAATAGGAATGGTTTGAGGCGGGTTCAACTCCCGCACCTTCCCGCCAGAATGATTATCAAAAATAGGGAATTATACTTTCGCCCATTCAAGGTTGTCGGTTATTTAATCACAATCCAGCCATATTAAGCACAAATATCCATTTTTGTTTGAGTCAGAATCGGAAAATTCTCCCGGCTCAGCATCACAGGATATGATAATGCCACAAGCATTACCGCAGCAATCCCAACAGAGGCAATTCTTACCGCCACCTTCACCCTCAATAGTAGTTAGATAAGGAGTTATTCCGAGGACTTTCTTAACTTTTCCATTGCATTTTACAAGTTTTGTCCCGTATGGAACATAGACAACACCCTCAGAGCAAACTTCAATGATCCGTTCTTTTCCATTTGGATGAGATTCCGCTTTGATCTCCGTAAATACAAAAACGGCAAAAATCAGGAGAAAGGAAACTATTATTTGACATTTTTTTTGTCCCTTCATAGTATGACCTCCTTAAAAAGACTCTATATAATTAGACGATACGAACGGAGGATTTTTCTCAATTTTGGTTTTTAAAAATAGTTCTGCTAGAATGTATGTTTCACAAACCGCTTTGTACGAGCTTATTATTAAATGAAAAAAAGCAGATCCGATAAAGATGAATTCGAAGCCCTCATTAAAAAATTGTCTCTTTCCATTCAAATAAGCGTTCAATCATTTAATCCACAAAAACTGGGGATAGATCCAGAAGATCTGGCCCAGGAAATCAGAATAAAACTGTGGAAAATATTTAAAAGTGATAAAAAAATACAAAATTATTCGTCTTATATAAAGAGGGTTATTAATTCTATAATAATTGATCAGATCAGAGCTTCAAGAAGATATGAGAAGATTATAGACCTTGAGAAGCAGAGAAATCTTCAGGATCAGGGAATTAGTAATGTTTCGATCAGGATAAGAAAAGATGTCCAATTGGCCTTTAATTCGCTTATCGAATCAAGACGTAAAGTCGTAAGGTGGTTTTTATTCGGATTAAACATTAATGAAATTTCGAAAATACTCAAGATAGATGAAACAAAAACTAAAAATTTACTGTACCGTGGATTAAACGATTTAAAGAATATTTTAAAATTTAAGGGGATTGAATATGAAGATTGATCAAACGGAACTAAAAAATATCATTAATATTTATCCTCATGAAAAAACCTCTTTTACCAAATTAAATTGTCCTTCACCAAAAAAACTCATCGCACTTCTGCGATTCGACTTGTCAGACCGGAAGAGAAGTAAAGTTATTGACCGGCTTGCGTACTGCAGCACAAGTGCACAGGAAATAAAATTTATAAATGAGATACTGACAGCAGAGAAAATTTTTGATAAAGAGGCCGCTCTGATTGTCACGCGGAGAAATCAAGCCTCCCACAAAAAAGGAATATTTAAAAAATCTCCTTTTCCCAAGTTGTCTTGGAATTCTATGAGTGTGGCCGCAGTGATAACGGCAATTATTCTTTCCGCGTCATTGTTTTTTCTTATCAAAACAAATAAACCCGCGATAGAAAGAGATTCCATCCAGAAGCTGGGTCAAATAAGTCCCGACAATATATCTCTCAGCTTATCTGAGCTGATTTTTAAGTGGGAGAATATTCCTGATACTGAATATAACATTGTGGAAATATCTGACGACTCCTCAAAGATAATCTGGAAAAGTGAGGAAATTCTCAGCCATACATTAGTCCCTCCGGAAGAATTAAAAGAATTGTTAAAAAAAGGAAAAACCTATTTATGGATGGTCACATCATATTTAACAACTGGAAGACAGATTGAATCCCCTTTAGCAAAATTCAAGGTGAAGTGATCGTCGATCGATAATCTCCATTTAAAATAAAAGCTCCCCAATAATAAGGATGTGAATATGTCGATTCCATCATTTTGATCTTAGCCATACGCAGGGCTTGGGCTTTGCTTTTTCCCTCAGAAAGACTTTGATAAAAATAATCCATAAAGTCGACGGTGGATTTATCATTAATCCCCCATAAAGTGGAGATCACAGATTTGGCACCTGCATAGAAAAAAATCCGCGGAAGACCTAATACTCCATCACTTCCTTCCAATTTCCCCTGCCCGGTGCGGCAGGCGGAAAGCACGACTAGCTCAGCATTGAGGTTAAAATTATATATTTCACGCACCTTGAGAAAGCCATCTTCTTTAAAATCCTCATCCAGGGATAAAACCAGAGCCGATCGCATCGGGAATGTTTCATCCAAAAAGCTGTGGCATGCAAAATGAATGATTTTATAGTCTCCTATGGACAAGTTCTTGATCGTATTTTCACTCGCATCTTTATTGAGATAGATATCCGTTTTTTGGGAGGGGAAATAGTCTGAGATGACCATGAGCTCTTTTTTGCTGTATGTCAGGGGCAAAAATTGATAATCTTGATTTTTATAGATTTCATAAAGCATTGCCATTGGATTTTCTTTATCGCCTTGCTTTGAAGAAGACTGCATTGAATAATCCGGGGCTCCAAATAGAAGAAGTTCTTTATTATAGGGCTTATTTTTTTTCTTATCGCTTAAGAATAAGAGTGAAGAAGCGGATGGCATGTAAGATATGGCATACTTTGATATTAAATAGTCATTTCCGTTCAAATTGTCTTTTGAAGAAGATACCAGAGTTTCAAAGGGGAGATAATAGAGTATTCCATCCGGAATAATGATCAGATTCGTCACATCCTTTGGCATAATTTCATCCAGCGACGCAAACAGTTCGAGATACAGTCGTTGGCTTGATTTCTGAACGATATAATTTTCTTGAGAAGGATCCCTTAAGACTCTCAAATAAATCTTAATGGAATCCTTGATTTCCGCATGGGGGGGCAGTTCGAATATTTTAAAAATATTTTTTGAGACAAAAAATACAAAAGATTTATCTTCTCCCAAAGAATATTCAATCAGGACTGTTTCTGGATCCAGGTAGCGGTCCTGTAAGTAATTCAAATTAAACGGTTTTGGTGAAATAACTTTCGAAATATTGACTTTTTCCATAAGCATTTGATTCAGTAAGATTGTATAGTCATCCTCTGCCTGAAAAAGCTCTTTTTTAATTAATGTCATATCACTACTTGAAGAATTATTGCCTTTCGATATTTTTTTTATGGATGCTGAAATCCTGTCTGTAATTTCTAATTCTCTCTTCTCATATTCATCCGATAAATTTTTGCTGATATCGATTTGAGATTCTTCCAATTTATCAAGAAAAGATCGTGCCTTTCCTTTTTCCGCAGCGAGAAACATCTCCACTCCATATTCTTTATCCGGATCTTGTGAATACAATGTGAAATACAGATTCAGCAGATGTTCATAGACATCAAGCTTCGAATAAACATATCCGGATTGATTGACATCCAGACCAAGATTTTTCCTCACCTTTTCAATTTCTTTTATTGCTTCCTGGTAATGGAAAATGGCGAGATTGTACTTTTTTTGTTGTTCATAAATCTTCGCGAATCCAAAATTAGCCTTCTGCAAAATGGGAGGAGATTCTAATTTCTCGCCTATCCGGAGGGCCTGTAAATACTGTTTTTCTGCTTCTTTATAATCCTGAAGTTGAAGTTGGATTTCTCCACTATTGGTTAAAAGTATCCCCAAAGACTGCTCATCCCCTCTGTTTTCTGCTCTAACCTGAGCTAATCTGATATAATTTAGAGCTTCCGGATACTTTTCCAGGGCAGCATGGATATTACCCATGTTATTTAAAGCCATTATTTGCAGATCTTTTATACCTTCGGCTTCAAATAAATTCCAGGATTCTTTGAAATATTTCAGAGCCTCAAGGTAATCCCTTTCATTTTTAGATATACCGGCTTTTTCCTCATACAGGAAACCCATGCTGTTAAGTATTGATGCTGTTTTTGGATTATCCTTGATTTCTTTCGCTGCAGACAATGCTTCGGATAAATATTCTGAAGATTTTTGAAAATCTCCAAATTTTAAATAGATATTCGCTAAATTAGAAGAATATGTGGGAATCCTATCTTTTAAATGTATTTCCGTAGCAATTTTTAAAGCTTCAAAATAATTCGTTAATGCATACGCATAGTTGCTCTGTTGAGCATGATAACCTGCGATATTATTTAAAATTTTCATAGATTCAGTTTTATGATTTAAACTTTGTGCGATTTCCAAAGCCTGCGCATTCAAGTCTAAATACTCTTGACTTGGAGGGATTCTATAATTCCTGCTCATGAGACGAAGGCACTTGAGTTCATGGGCCTGGCTTTTGATTTCTTTTGCGGCATCCAGAGCCTTTTGAAAATATTCAATCGATTTTTGGGGATTCGACTCCTTTCCTTTAAGAAACAAATCGTTTATTTTAACGGCGGATTCACAGATTTTTATGGCCTGAAGGAGGTTGAGTTCTTCGGCGATTTTGAGAGCTTTTGAATAGAAATCTGACGATTCATCAACTTTATCAAGATTCCAAGAAAGAAGTCCTAAATTCATACAACATTCCATCTGTATTTCTCTGTCATTTCTCTCTACTGCCAGGCTTAGACAATCCACAAATGATTGAACGGCTAAATCGAAATTTCCCGCTCTTAGATGATTTTTCCCCTTTGAGAATAGAGAACCCATCTCGTCTTGGCTGATATTAATGCTGTTAAAGGGAAAAAGAGTTGAGAACAACGACACAAAAATGAAAACAAAAAAAATAACTTTCAACCTCATTTTGATCCTCTCATCTTATTACAAAATAGTAAAAAGTGATAGTTTGTTGCAAAAAGCAAATAAAATCAACCAATTTACATTAATTTTGACAAAAATGATGAGTTCATAACGTCATTTATATTATGAGTATTGAATTAGAAAGATTTTTCGTAGATATTTTTTTTATAGCAATGCAACAGGGCAGAACACTACCCTGTTCATCAAAGTGGGGATTGATGGGAACCTATAAAAGGTCTCTGTTCAAGTGGTAGAAAAAATAAGCAACTCACATAAAGAGCGAGAGAAATTATCTGTATATCTTCAATCGGCAAGGGAAAAAGAACGGAGTCTTATTGCCAGTGAACTTCATGATACCGTTGGGCAGGCATTGACCGCTCTTAAAATAGATCTCTTTATATTGGAGAAATATCTTCCTCAAGACCAGAAAAATATTTCCGATAAAATGCAGTCCATGAATATCCTTTTGGACAACACTATCCAGTCAATACGAAAGATTTTCTCAGAACTAAGACCACCCTTATTGAAGCTTACTGGGTTAGAAGAAGCCATTGAGGATCACTTGGACAAATTTCAGGTTCAAACCGGAATCGAAAGCGATCTCGAGATAAAAATGGAAGGAACTAAACTAGAAGAGAGTCACTCCATTGCTCTTTTCCGGATTCTACAAGAAGCTCTCAACAATGTGAAATGGCATTCACAGGCAACGTATGTGAGAGTGGGGCTTGTTAAAAATTCAAATCATGTCGATCTGGTAGTTAAAGATAATGGCGTCGGCATCACCATGGAAAAGCTTGCAGATCCCACATCATTTGGGCTTATCGGGATGAAAGAGCGAGCGGAGTTTTTAGGGGGGGAGCTAGAGATTGAAGGTGTTCCCAAAAAAGGAACAACCTTAAAAATGAAAATCCCTATCCACCAATAATTAAAGGGACATCATACTTAATTCAGATCATCACAAGACAAAATCCCTCTAAAATATCATCGTCTATAATTAGAATACTTGACATAGCTGGGCTATCCGATTAATTCTAGAAGACTAGAAGACTAGAAAAAAATGACGTCTAAAGAGCGGATTAAAAAAGCCATGGACAGGGATTTCCAGATTGGAATGCCTGGACCCTCCACCGCTGGGAAATGTTGACCTCGCTGAGGCAAAAAAGCGCATATACAAATCCTTAGAGAAACATCAGCCCTTATGTAATGCTGGTTAGAGGTTCTCATCCACCTTCGGCAGCACAATATCCTTTAGCTTTTCAGCAATGGCTTGAAAATAGGGATCATTAAAATTCTTCATTTCGACCGTATGGACTTTGCCAACAAACTGCACGGTAATAAAAGAATCGATTCCCCCTGGAGGACCAGAGCGTGACTCGAGCAGAAGAAAACGGTTCTCCTGGAGAAACCGTTCGACGTCCCGGAATTCCCATTCTTCCAGTTTGAACGCTTTCTCTATGGTGATGCCCTGCCGCGATCTTTTTAAGAAAACACCGTCCCTGTTCATCCGTATTTCAATCAAAATCTGCCATTCCGGTTCGCCGATGGGGCCAAATCCGTATTTGAGAAAAACCTTTTCTGTGCGTCTTTCAACAGCTTTATCCTGCTCGGTCTTCAACCACTCGAAAGGATCGGCATCAACGGTCACTTCCACAACCATATTCTGTTCAATATACACATACCGGAAAGACCAGCCATAACCCCCCATCCCCTCCATATCCCAAAAGACAACCTGACGATCCTCTACGGTCCCGACCTGCCCCTGGTCTTTGGCCCATTCAACCCACTCGAAAAGGGCATCTATGGGAGACATCAAATCGAGATCCAGTTCTTCCTCTTCAGTCAAATAAGTATACTGAATTAAAATCTCTTCCCTGATGATATCTCCCCTTATTTTGTCGAAGAGAAGCGTTCCAACGGGATAATCCGGTTCAGGGATCTCTTCCTCGGCCAGTTCCCATTCGACAGGAAGATCTTTTGGCAATGGCTTCAAGAATCCGTCATTTTCTGTGAGTTCGATGCTCATGGCTACATCCATGGCCTCAGATTTTGTAGGATGCCACTGGTCGGAGACTGGCAGTTGATCCCAGAAATTGTGAGAGCAGTATATGTCATTCTCATCCTGGATGAAAAACTTCCAGTCCGGTTTTTGTAAAGGGACAATAAAGATATCCCCGACTTCCAACAGATCTTCAGACTCTCCATCTTCGGTGTAAGTTAAGTTCATCATCTCTATGAGACGGCTTGGTGTTGTGATATAGAGCCGGGATTTCAAGGGCTGGATGAGGTCCATGTACTCCACTCTAACAACAGCGTCATAATACTTGGAAACGGGATTTTCCCTGAGTTCGACGAGGCTGCATTCAAAAACCTTGGAAGACCGGAATAGGGAACACCCCTCAGCCGCAATGAGCAGAAAGATTCCTATAAGAACTCTTATTATTATATTTGATTTTTTCATCTTGCTAACCTGGATAATTCACGAGGCGAGCTATTTATTTATGGTGAAGTAGGCCGGTTCGCCTTCTCTTCCTTTTGCATTTTTGGCGACAATTTTATATTGATAAACCTTTTCTTTATCTACATTCCGCTGCCAGAATTCGGCCACTGTTACACTGACTTCTGTAAAAGAGTGCCACTGGTTATTGACGAGTTGGTAGATCCTGTATTTACTGAGGGGATTGCTTGAGTTGAGCGGATTGGGCTTCCACTTAAGAATGATTATGTATTCCGACTGAGAAAGAGAGCGGTTCAATATTCGCTCTCCCTCAACATCCAAAGGTTTATGGATCTTTTGAAAGTGGGCAAAAAGAGTTTTATCAGAATTCATTGGCACGGATATCAAACTCGAGCCGGGCTGGATTGACTGCACATCCCCCGTCCATTTGATAAATGAATGATACGGATACTCAAGGATATTAACGGTCACCAGTCTTCCCTTGTCATAGACACGAGAACCGGGTGAAGGAATTGTTGTCCCCCCCGGACTGGCATTGAGGGTGAGGGTGTAACTGACTTTTGACACAGAAAAACTCATCGTATTTCCGGAGGTGCTGATGTCGGTTATATGGATATCGGTACTGTTTCTATGTCTCTGAGTATTTCTATAGATAACATTTTCTTCGTCATCGGAAGAGGAAAGTTTTAAAAAGGATCCGGCGGGTTTATCATCCGGGTAAGATGGGCCTATCTGCGAATATCCGAAATCGGCGCCCCAGACCATTTTATCCCAGTTCCACTTATATTGATTTAAAGATGACATTTGGGGACTCAACTCGGCACAAATGGCTTCGACACCGTAAAAGGGAAAGTCCGGCAGACAAGCTGCCGGGGTATAGTTTTCATCCACATGAGTGATCAGCAGACCGCTCCGGCGTTTTGGATAATTTTCATAGAGGGGATGAGAACCATTATTCCTGTTTTCCAACAGCAAGTACTCCATCGGATAATCAATATATATTTTATACAATCTAGGATTTGAAACTTGAGACAGCCCGAGGGCATCCACCAGGAATTCTCCACCATCGATAATCTCATTTGCACCTACCCATCCGTATGTTTTCGATTTGATAAAACCACAGAATCCAAGTCGATAGTCTGAAGTGGCCATGATGCCGTAAAGACCGATGGGTTTATTTTGGAAATCGCTGTAGTCATAGAGATCCGGAGCTCCTGTCATATGCGCATACTCATGGCAGAACGTGTTGATACTTGTATTTTCTGCTCCTCCTGAAAGTCTTTCATTCACAACATTAAAGTATCTGACCCGGATACCATACTTGTTGAGAAAGCTCCCTCCCATCGCCGGCCAGAAATATGTCGACCACGATTCCCTTGTTCCGGCCCAAATAACAATAATATCCATTTCTCCATCGTTGCTGTACGGGGCAAAATCAAAGAGAGGATTCTCATATTTTATGGTATCCAAGGCATCTCCGATAACAGTTTGCCAGTCCCCGTCTTCCTTGTATTCCGAGGCTGTATTGGGAAGAGTTAGCCAGCTGGGATAGGTGTATCCTTCGGGCCAGAACTGTCCGTAGGATTGAGCCTTGAAAAAATTCGTCAAACTGATGGAAGATGGCCCGCTGTCAAAGAGCCGTGTATTGAAATTGCCGGGAGGATATAGGCCCGTGGACCATTGATTAGGAGGAGAATCTTCGGGCTGAAACTGGACACAAACGACAAATACTTTTTTTGTGCCAGTCAATGACTGCACAGATGCTCTTTTCCTCATTGTCGAGGCTCCAACATCATGCAGATCCAGCGGATTTTGTCTACGCTTTTCAGCGATTCTATATGCCCGGTCGCTGAGATGTTTGGGGAAGCTGATCCGCTGCAGACGAATAGGACGGACAACACCTACGACCAATCCAGAAGGAATAAGTCGATCTCCTAAGAGCATGGCGTATTCGATTTGTCCGGTTTTGTCGTTCCGGATTAGAGTGTATCCCTCTCTGGACTCAATTCTCACATGAAATTCGTCCCCAAAAATGAAGCCTTCGATAAGAGTTCCATCCGGCTGGGTGAGAACAATCCTTTCTCCCCAGACGGGATTGGCGGAAAGAGGTGAATGGAGAAATGGAAACAGTATCAGGAAAAAGAACACACAAAAAATAAAACTCCATCTGACTTTTTGTTGTCGAAGCATCCTGAAATTCAATATCAATCCTTCGTATTAATGATAGCCCCTTTCTGCCCTATGTTCAACCCTGTTGAATTTATTTAATCAAGCCGGGAGCAATGCCAAAATAGGCCAGCAGACTGTACAAAACCGCCAAACAAAAGACCATAGAGATGGAAAACAGAACTCTGCCGACTCTCTGTTTTATCCCGTATCCGAATTACGAACACTCTGTCCAAACCACAATTCTCTTTGCCGTATAACCTCGTCAAATACAGTTTCGGTATCAATGGAGGCCTGAGGAGGATCTACTAATGTATCCACGGCCCACATCTCTTCGAGCAGTTTCAATAATTAAAATATGTTCAGGCTGCATCCATAAAGAATCTTTAGATTTACTTCAAGTCAAAAGTTTTCGTGTGAGTTCCACCTTTGACGCAGTCCAGCTTGACCGTGATCTTTCCTTTCCCTTCGATGAGAAAATGATAAATAACTTCACCTCTGCTTGGAATACCGTTCATCAGCTTCAGATTCTTCAGATCCTTTTGATCGATAAAGGTCACATCATCAGGGCTGCCACCACGACCGCGGAAAAACCGCCTAAACTGCCGTGGTATACCCGCAGGCATACCCGATCCCGCCGACTGTCCCGCTGCCAGGACTTTAACATTTCCTTCGATGGAAAGGATGTCCGGCCTTTGAACCTTGTTCGCTACGGCTGCCTGAGACAACGTCGGCATTAGACGTTTATTGTAAAGAGACACTTTTACCCTGTAGAGGTTTCCGGAAATTTTTTCCGAACTCACACTTTTGATGATCGGCATAGGCATCTCATCGGCATGAAGCAGGCAGAATGCCATGTTTCGGTGCAGCATTTCTTCGAGAAGCCAAAACGGAGGACTCCGCGAAAACAACTTTGAACTATCCCTGTCAATGATGACTTTGCCAAGCTGGGGATGATCGATTTCGTGCATGGCAATGGACTTGTTGTCCAAATCGATGTATTGATCAAAAAACTCTCTCTCTTCCTGTGTGATCTGCCCATCTCCATCAAGATCCGATCGTGAGGTCCACAATTCATTGGAAAACGAGAAAATCCCCAACATGTCTAGGGTATAATCGATAAATCCTCCCCAAACGGAGTACAAATCTTTCCAGATAATAATGTAGTCGTAGCCCTCAATGATCCTTTCACCTTTCTTCCCGATTTCATCCATTACAGCAAGGTCTCCCGGCAGCATTTCTCCATGCAGGGCCACTCCAGGATTTCGCAGAATCATACCCCCCGTGTTATGGAATGCCTGAACGCCGGCGATATTCGGGTGGGAATAGAAGAAATCTCTTGTGGCCTTGGATTCCGGCCAGGTAAAGGGATAATTTCCGGCTCCACCCTGGATGTAGCTCGGCTGCCAGTACGAGGGCCAATCCCGGTTGGCATCATACCCACCGACACCGTCTTCGTTGTAACGGCCGTCGCCGTCATTATCGATCCCTTCACTTCCAATACTTAAATAGTCACCCTTTTCGTCTTCTTTGTAAGGGATGTTCGTCCGGATCGGAACCATACGGTCACCCTTATCACTCAACCGGTGGGTCCCCTTTCCAAGTTCGACCTTTATGAACATCGAGCCGACTTCTCCATCACCGTCCAGATCTTCAGGGGGGTCCTCATCATAGAGGCCGTCGTTGTCGCTGTCCATGGGGACATTCCCGGACCTCGCTGCACCATCCAGATGCAGCCATGAATCTCGTCCGTCGGGATTGACTGAGGGAAAGATGTAAAACACCCGTTCATCTACTATATTCCGGATGTAGTCGTTGTATTTATAGTTCTCCATAAGATACCAGATGGTGTAGAGTCCGATCTCACCACCCTGGACTTCCAGGCTGTGTATATTGGCATCCATATAAAAGCCGCATTTACTCATCTCATCGCCCGTATCAGGGTTGTTTATCGTCATGTACCAGATCTCGCGTCCCTCAAAACTCTTTCCGATGGACTGCAGTTTTAAAAACTTAGGGTACGCCTTTTCCAGTTTGCGCATGGCCGATTCCATCTCTTTCCAGTCATAGTAGTGGTTAAAACTCAGTTCTACTTTACGGGTGTTCCATTTGCGTGGGAAAAACTCCTGAACCGCAGCGAGAGCCGAACCGGCTAATATCATAAAAGCCATTGACAGGATCAAAATCTGTTTTATTTTTCTATTGTTTAGCATTGTTTTTTCCTCCTTTCTTATTTAAGGACAACTTTTTTCTGTGTTGTCCCGCCGCCGTTTCTGGCCCACAAGGTGACATCGATTTGTTTTCCAGGAGGTGAAATAATTGTCCAGGTGTATTCCTGCTCGGCACCGGATGCAAGCGTGGAAATATCTACACGTTTGTTCCCGCCAAAAAGTTTCATATCTTTGTCATTTTCAAATTTCAATCTCAGCATTATCGAAGTGATATTCCTTGTCCGTGTTCCCATAGCTGTGACATAGGGAAATTCACCCTGGTTGTGAACCTTGATCTTGAGGCGGAAAAGATTGGAAGACAGCTTTTCGACTTCAGGCTCATCCATCGTAATCTCGGCGAATTGAGAAGCAAGGTAGACGGCAAATTCAGCATGGCTTTTGCTCAAAGCCGGTATCATATCAGCCGGAGGATTGACACGCAGGTAGGGCACAAAACCTCCGACTTCAACTTCACCCAGCTGCTCATGGTTGACTTTTGTCCAGTTGACAAATCCCTTGCCTTCATTTTTATCGTCGATCCATTTCAGCCATTTTTCGTCGTTTCCGGTAGAGGATGCGGCCGTTGATCCGGCTCCTTCCCCTCGTGCAGATGAAAACCGCTTCATCATCGCACTTCTATCCATCGTCTGCATTCGTCCGCTCTCACCATCCTGGTCAGCCCTCTGTTTTTTCTTGGCTGCCGGCTTGGCCGGTGGTGCATTGTCCCTCAATGACCAGAGATTAGCGGAAAAAGAAGGCACACCGGTCTGAAAATAAGCATATTCCAGGAAAGAACCGAAAGGTTTTTCAGAGACAGCACTGTTTATTTTTGTGATGCTTTTGTATTTATCACTTACGTCCTTAAAGAGAGATGCATCCCGAGCCTCTGATTTTTTGGGTTGTGGATCGGTGGGTCTGGCCTGGGGAGCTGCGGCCGCTTGTCCACGTCCGCCGCCCCGCCTAAACATCCTCATCCCTCCCCTTGCCGGAGCTCGGGCCGCTTGTGCAGGCTGTGGAAAGGTTGGGGTTCCACTCTCGATTCCGGTTCCGGCAGCCAGGTTGTCGAACTTGGAAAACATCAGGACAGCACATATATTTCTGTGTGGCTGTCCCTTAAAAGACGGGTCATATTTAGCCATAAAATCGATGAGAGCTATGGTTTCCACTTCAGAAACAGCATAGACTCCCCATCCCTTGGGCTTATATCCGAAATTGTGGGGAAAATTTCTGTTAATATTAAATCCACCCGGCCCATCCTCATTGTACTGGCCGTCACCATCATCATCCAGCCCCTCAGTATAAATTTTATACAGCTTATCGAAAGGCGTATCCGATTCTTTTTTCTTCATGAGGCGTGGATCCTTCTCATCGATAATCCAGCCGCCTTCTCTATCTTTGACTCGCATCTGGGTGATAAGACCGTCGCCGTTGAGATCGTCGGGCCCATCCTCATCCGTAAGCCAGTCATAGTCCTCGTCACGGGGTTTAAAGTTGCCCGAATGCTCAATTTTAAGTGTGTTAAAAAAGGCTTCGGCTCCGTCCGGATTCAAGCGGGGAGCGATGTAAAAAGTGCGTTTGTTGAGAATTTCCGTGACCTTTTCATCGCTGCCATATCCATTAATCAAATACTCGGCAATTCCCATGGCCACCTCACTGCCCACAACATGATCGCCTTCAAGGTTGCCCACGATGAGCAGCGCCTGTTTTTCCTCGGGTGATCCACCCTGCGTGCCGGAAACCTGAATCATCCAGAGATCGCGGCCCTGCTGTGATTTTCCGATGGACTGAAGCTTTGCGATCTTGGTATTCTTTCCCACAATGTTTTTAAGGGCTTTTGTCAGCGCTTGGTAGTTGTGATATCCCGTCGACGCATCGTCCGCAGCTTTGAGCGGAAGACCCGCCAATAATACAAGCAGTAAAACTGATAAGGCTCCTCTAAGAAGATACTTCATTCAAACCTCCTTTCTCTCAAATTATCTATATTAAAGAGCACTTTAGGCTCTAATAACGGAATGAAAAAAATTGAAGAAGCTCATTTTTATTAAAATCAAAACTTTATATGAAAATCATATCTATTTCAATATATTATTTTGACTCGAAATAGGGAAAAAACTTATCTCGAGCGGTTCTTTCCGGCCGGTCTATTTATTTTCATGATTTGTAATATCTTCGTTCTCTATTATAAAGCCTAGGTGTCAAGGGGGGACAAAATACTTATTGGCTTAGAATAAAGAAATCCTTTAAATGTTGAGAATATCCCAATCAGTGAAAGCTTCAACCATTCAAGGTTAATTTTTTAGCAGTTTTTCTCTGCAATTCCCACCATGGCTTGCTATAAGTCAGATTTCCGTGATAATTGTAGAGAATTGAACTGTTTGAAAATAGGAGGGCTCTATGAAAAAAACCTACCTTTTTATTTTTGGATTTATGGTTCTCCTGTATCTGTGCTGCTCTTCCGGTCCATCAAAACCTTTTTCTGTCACTGAATTGAGCCGTGAGTACATCTCACATTGGAAGCAGTTTTATCCCTCCAGAGCCCTTTCACGCGGCTTTTTGGAGTCCATCGTCAATTTTGAAGACTACTCCATGGAGGGAATTCTTCTCTGGATGAATTTCAACAAAAAAACTCTGGAAACGATCGAAAACCGGTTACCTAAAATGCAGCCCGCTGACAGAATCGATGCCCGCTTGTTGAGAACCCAGATTATTTCCGAGCTCGAAAAATGGGAAGTAGAGGCCCCGCACAAAAACTCCCTCGCTTTCTATGCCTCACCCATCTCAAGGGCAATCTCACGCATTCTGAATGCCGAAGGGCTTCAAAATGAAGAAAAGCTGCGGATCATCCGAGATCGGCTGCACGACATAAAGACAATCTGCGGCACGGCTTTCCAGGAACTTGAAGATGGAAGCCCCAACAGCACAAAACGCGGGCTGCAAACACTCGAAAGAGCTGCAGGATTTTATGAAAAAACACTGCCTGAAAGAATAAAAGAATGGATGAGTCCCCAACAATTTGAAGTTTTCAAGGGAGAGTGCCAAGACGCGGCCTTTCAAATCCGCTCGCTCGCAGACCATGTCCAAAACACCATTGTTCCCAACCTCACTCTCTCAGACAGTCAAATTTTGGGAAGGGAAAAATACGCCCGGCAGTTAGAGATTTATACGGACAGCCCCCTCACACCCGAAAAGCTTGAAGAAATGGCCTTAGCTGAAATCCAGGAAGTCAGAGAAGAAATGGCCCGGGCATCGGAAACCTATCTTCGGGAGGCTTATCCTAACGAAAAAATCCCGGATACATACGATGCGCTGGTTGGGAAAGCCCTTCGTGACATGGAAGCCAACCATCCTTCCGGCAACGAGGAATACCTCAAACTGCTGCGGGGTTTTGCTAAAGAGGCCGAAGAGTTTGTCCGGGAAAAAAAGATCGCCACCCTTCCTGAACATCAAACTCTGAGCATAGAGATAGCCCCGGAGAGTTCGGGCGCTTCGGCACGCATCGGCTTTGTGTCTCCCCCACCCCCCTTTCACCCCAATCCCTGGACAATCTGGTACCTGGCCACTATCCCCGATTCTTTTCCGGAGAATGAAAAAGAAGATTTCTGGCGGTCATTTAATAACCATTTTAAGAAATTCATCGTCATCCATGAATTGTTCCCCGGCCACTACATCCAAAGGAAGCTCACTCGTGAAAATTCGCACCCTGTCCGTATCCTTTTTTCGTACAGGCCCTATTCCGAAGGCTGGGCCACGCTGTGTGAACGAGTCGCTCTCGAAGCAGGATGGGATGACTTCAACAAACTGACCAAGCTGGCCCAACTGCGCAAAAAGCTGGAAAACGCCAACCGGGCCTACACAAGCATCCAGACTCACTGCAACGGATGGGGCGAAGAACAAGTGCTTGAGTTTTCGATCCAGACATCCCTTCTTGCCCCCCAATTCGCAAAAAGCCTCTGGGGACGTCTGTTGAGATCCCCTATACAAATCACCTCCTATTTCCTAGGATACCGCATGTTCGATGAAGTCTATGAGGCCGAGTTGAAACGGCGCGGGGAGGATTTTCAGATTCTGGATTTTATGGACACAATCCTTCAGACCGGACCCATCCCCATCGATGAATTTCAGGCGGTCTTTAAAGACAATTTTCCGCTCAAATGAACATCCTCAGAAAAATCACCGAAAGGATGGAATAAATGGAATACCGTATTCTTGGGAAAACCGGAATTAAAGTGTCCTCTCTGTGTTTAGGCACGGCTAATTTTGCCGATCCGACCTCTGAGGGGGATTCCATAAAGATCGTTCATCGTGCTGTAGATGCAGGAATTAACCTCATAGATACCGCCGACTCCTATGCGGCCGGCAAAAGCGAGTCTTTCATCGGCAAGGCTTTAGCTTTAAACAAAAAACGGGATGAAGTCATTCTGGCCACTAAAGTGTTCTACCCCACAGGTCCCGGCCCAAATGACAGGGACAACTCACGCGTTCACATCATGAAGGCCTGTGAAGATTCCTTAAGCCGCCTTCAAACGGACCGCATCGATATCTACCAGATCCACCGCCCCTCCACCGTCGTTCTCATATAGGAAACACTTGGCGCCCTCACCGATCTCGTCCGTCAGGGGAAGGTACTGCATGTGGGATGTTCCACACACCCTGCCTGGAAGGTGATGGAAGCCTTAATGGTCAGCGAACAAAAAGGATTCGTCAAATATATCTTAGAGCAGTCTCCCTATAATCTGCTGGACAGGCGTATCGAAAACGAGCTTGTCCCTCTCTGCAAAAAATATGGCTTGGGTATTCTGGCGTGGGCCCCACTGGGCCAGGGAGTTCTGGCCGGCCGATACTCCTCCGCTGAGGACTACCCTGAAGGATCCCGGGCCGCGCTCAGGGGCGGGATTTACGCCGAACGGATAACTGACCGAGGGATAGAAATCGGGAACCGCTTTGTCAACCTGGCCAAAGACGCGGGAATGTCTCCCTCACAGCTTGCTATTTTATGGGTCAAGGATCAGGACGGTATCACGGCTCCACTCATCGGACCCCGCACACTCCAACAGCTGGAGGATCTGCTGCAGGTGGCGGACAAAAGCCTTGACGACAAACTGAGAAAGTCATGCGATAAGCTTGTGCCGCCGGGTTGTGCAGTCGCTAATTTTTTCAATTCTGCATCTTGGATGAAAATGAAAATTATCTAGAATTCGAATCTGTACGGAGGGCCTGGAGTGAAGGAGGCTCTGCGGCCTGAACTCCAACACAAAAAAATAAAATGACAAGAAACAAGGCTGCCAGGAAAAGACGAGTTTTTTTCATTTAAGATGCAAAATTATAGTACAAATCTTTCCATCAATCCAATATTATCTTCCGGATTTTGAATCGTTTTTTCGGATTTATTTGCGGTCTTTCCAAGCACGCAAGTCCTTCTTCCATGGCATAAACTCAACTTTTATTAATAGTCATAATCTCTGAGTTTATTCTTCCAGTTAATAGTCTTTGGGGATAATTTTAGATGAGTGCATTCATTAGTAAATTTCTATTTTTCTTTTTGTTTATATCCTGCCGGTGGCAGAAATTCATTGGGATCGACATTCTCCTGAGTGAACGCCAATAACTCTGTATAATAAGCAAACGCCGGTTCATCAGCAGATGCTTTTGATTTCCTCGACAGTGTTTTTTTGGCAAAATTACCAAGCATCTTCCTGACATTTGTTCCCTCTTCCTCCTTTCCTGCGGCCCCCTCGCCGCCTTCCTTTTTGGAATAATATTTTCCGTCGATGATGACCGGATAGCCTTCTATCTTTCCCATTTCTTCGGAAAATTCCATGGAACTTGTTTTAGGGGAAGAGCTCTGTGGGTCCATTTTTCCAAACATTGTCATCCAGGTGGTACCGAGAATATCCTGCTGCAGCTCGCTGTATTCAATACCCATGCTCGACATACGTTCTTTGGAAAAATTCAATTCTTCCTGCTGAGCTTGATTGATTTCATCGGTGAACGGAGTTGTCCACAAGTCGCAGAGCAGGCGGTCAGTCCCTTTTTGTCCGGTCTCGGTATTCTCCCACTCTGTAATCCAGCTTATGGTATATTTTTCGCAGGGAAAGTTATTTATCGTCTTTGTCTCACCAGTTTTTTCGACCTTAAATTCACTGCGGATAACCTTGACAGAGGTCTCTGTTCCTTCCATCTCCCCTTGTTCATAGGGAGAAACGGCCCCTCCCTCTCCCGCTTCCATTGTACCCATCTGCAACAACACATATGTCCTTTTTTTATGATTGATATTACAGATCGTTTGAGCAGACAAATCGACAATCTCACCGATTTCTCCCTGCTTGAAGAAAGCCTTCATCACGAGACCTCCGAGTCCCCTTCCCTTGAAGGCAATTTCTGATTCCGTTCTTTTCTTATCTATAGAAATTTTATCGGTGAAAAGAGCTGAAAAAGTCCCAAATCTTCCGAACGTGACATTGGTTTTTGTCTTTTTCACTACTCCCGCAAAGAGAGAGCTAGAAAATAAAATACAAGCTATCAAAAAAACTATATGTTTTCTCATTTTTATCTCCTTTGTTATGCTCAAACGTCCTGATAATTTCAATATATGCACAATTATAAATACAGTCAAGCGGCTGGAATCTCTTTTTTGCCAACCAAAATTGTTTACATACGTCATATTAGTGAAATACACATGTGTTGCCGCTGCAGGCCAATCTCTATATAATTCATCACAACCATGAAACAAAAAGCAAAAATCCTCCAAAAAATATCACTGGGAATTACAGCGGGTTTCTTAATTTCTCTGGTTTTATCTCTCCCGGCTCAAAGCCAACAGAGGCCCCTTGTAGTTCTCCAGGAATCCGAACTCAATAATCAATCCTTCTATGACGCTTGGATCGAGTTTAAGGATAAGGGTGTCCGGAATTTAGAAGATTGGCTGGATACGGAAGCACAGAGACCAAAAAAATCTCTTTTCGTTCAATGGGAAATCCAGGAGAGCTGGACTCAAGCCAGCATCAGGGGAATTTCGGCTGTCGATAACAAGACCTGCTGGATCAGTGGAAGTCTTGGAACGGTTGCCCGAACAATTGACGGGGGAAAAACATGGACTGCTTCACGAATCCCCGGGAATGAAGAACTGGATTTTAGAGACATAGAGGCCTTTGATGAAAATACGGCTATCGTGCTCAGCGCCGGACGGCCGGCCATGATTTTCAAAACACTAGATGGAGGGGCTACCTGGGAAGAGAAATATTCAAATCAGACTGAGGGAATATTTTTTGATGCCATGGCTTTTTGGAATAAAGACACGGGTATTGCCGTAAGCGATCAGATCGACGGGCACTTTTTTCTCATCAGAACTTTTGATGCGGGCGAAAACTGGGAGGAAATTCCCATGGAAAACTGTCCAATAGCATTGAAAAATGAAGCGGGATTTGCGGCGAGCGGAACCTGTCTGACTGTTCAAGGAGAAGGCCATGTCTGGTTTGGAACCGGTGGAGCTGCCGCAAGGATCCACCACTCAAACGATTGGGGAAAAACTTGGATTGCTCACGAAACTCCTCTGTTGAGCGGGCTCCCCTCACAGGGAATTTTTTCTATTGCTTTTAAGGATATTGACAATGGTATCATTGTGGGCGGCGATTACCGGGATCCGGAAAATAGAAATCTATGTACGGCCATAACTGGGGATGGAGGTAAAACATGGACGACAATCTCAGAAAACAGCGTCAGGGGCTATAGGTCGTGCGTCATGTTTGTACCGGGAACACCCTCGACCTATATCGCCATAGGACGAGGAGGCTCTGATATCACTATTGATGATGGAAATAACTGGAATCCCCTCAACAATGATGGTTACTTCTGTTTGAGTATTGAAAAGACAGGAAAGGTTGGTTGGGCGGCCGGCGCCGATGGCCGAATCGCCAAACTGATCTTACTCAAACAATTAAAGGGATTAATAGGGGACAGTCCCCACTTTTTTGATAAAAAAGTGGGGACTGTCCCCTATTAATCCCTTTAATTATTGCATTTTTTATTGACTTTGATCCTGATAATTTTATAATAGTAAAAGTCTATTATACTTGGTTATTTTATATTAATACTAGAAGGCAGACAAAATGAAAAAATTTTGGTTTAATTCCTGGTTTTTCGTTTTGCTCTTTGTCCTGATCCTGTCCACTTCACTGCTGCTAACCGGCCATCAGGCCGCCAACGCAGAAAAGGAACAACAAAAGGCTGCAGGCAAAGAACAGAAAGATATCCAGGTACCTCCTCCTCCTCTCAATGAGGATACCTTCCCCTGTTCTATGTGCCATGATGCCAATATGGAAACCAACCTTGAGCGCAGGGAATTGGTTGACTTTCATGATGATATCGTCCTTCATCATGATGAAGAAAACCGATGGTGTATGGCTTGTCATGATGCTGAAAACCGGGACATGCTGCACTCAGCCAGCGGTAAACTGATCGATTTCAGCGAATCTTACAAGTTGTGCGGCCAGTGTCACGGTCCAAAACTCAGAGATTGGAAAGTGGGAATTCACGGCCGAAGAACGGGACAGTGGAATGGAGAGAAACAGTATCTTTTATGTGCCCACTGCCATGATCCTCATTCTCCGAAGTTTCCAAAAATGAAACCTGAACCCCCTCCAATAAGGCCGGGAAAAAAGAAATGAGCATACAGAAATTTACATTTTCACCAAAAAAATTAAACCGACGGTCATTTCTCAAAGCCGCGGCAGTGACATCCTCCGCAGCAGCACTCGCCGCCTGCGGGAATAAAGCCGCTATTGAGGAATTCCTTCAAAGAGATTTTCGTTCGCTGTCAAAGGAAAAGATCGCAAAGATCATCGAGCGTCTTGAAACCGAATATTCCGAAAAATACGGAAAAGCATTTACGGTTTCCACCAAAGAAGCCATCCCAAATACCTTATTCGGCTATGGCCTCGATCTTTCCAGATGTATCGGGTGTAGAAAATGTGTCTATGCCTGCCAAGCAGAGAATAATCAATCCCGGGATCCTCAAATCCTCTGGATCAAGGTCCTGGAGATGGAAAAGGAAAGAGGTGTCGACTTCGTCCATGCCAATCTTTACTACGACCATGAGAAGGTTCCCAATGAAGGCCATTTTTACGTCCCCTTGGGATGCCAGCAGTGCAGAAATCCTTTTTGTGTTAAAAGCTGTCCGGTCAGCGCCACATTCACAGATCCGGACGGAATTATCGTTATCGACTACAACTGGTGCATAGGCTGCCGCTGCTGTATGGCCGCCTGTCCCTACGGAGCCCGCCATTTCAACTGGGGAAGACCCGGACTTCCTGCCGAAGACGCCAATTCCAAAACACATTATTTTGGCAACAGGCCCCGCATGAAGGGGGTTGTGGAGAAATGCACATGGTGCGTCCAACGAACCCGGGAAGGCCTCTATCCGGCCTGTGTGGAAGCCTGTCCTGTCGGTGCCCGAAAATTTGGAAACCTGTTAGATAAGGACAGCGAAATCAGGTATATCCTTGAAAACAAGAGGGTACTTATTCTCAAAGAAGAACTCAATACGCAGCCAAAATTCTATTATTTTTACGGAACTTGATAAAAAATAAGAGGTGACAGGGTGAAATTTTTCCGGCTTATCCAAGAAAGTTTTAAAATCATAATTAAAGGAAGCAGACGTTATTATACGTGGCTGGCATTTTTGTCCATATTGATAGCATGGGGAGCCAGCGGGTACATCCAACAGCTCAAGTATGGACTGCTGGTCACAAATATGAGAGATCCCATATCCTGGGCCTTTTATATTGGAAACTTCACGTTTCTGGTCGGAGTCGCGGCTGCAGCCATCATGCTTGTCATTCCGGCTTATATCTATAACTGGAAGCCCCTCAAGGAGGTCGTTCTCTTTGGAGAACTACTGGCCATTTGCGCCATGGTTATGGTCATACTTTTTGTCATCGTCGATATCGGAAATCCTCTGCGGTTGTGGCATATGATCCCCTTAGTCGGGAAACTGAACCTGCCTCAATCCCTTTTGGCTTGGGATACTTTGGTTCTGCTCATATATTTCGCCATAAATTGTTTAGTGGTCTCTTATCTGCTTTATTCTCTTTTTTATAAAAAAGAGCCTAGAAAAAAACTGCTGACGCCCCTCATCCTTATTTCCATCCCCATGGCTATCGGTATTCACACTGTCACGGCTTTCATTTACAATGGCTTTGCCGGACGCCCCTACTGGAACAGCGCTCTGTTGGCTCCAAAATTCCTTGCATCGGCGTTCTGTTCCGGTCCGGCCGTTCTGATCATCCTTTTTCAGATATTGAAAAAAACCACAAGTTTTAAAATCAAGAACGAAGCTATCTGGAAGATTGCGGAACTGATGGCGTATGCCATGTTTATCAACCTTTTCTTTTTCTTTGCCGAAGTCTTTAAAGAAATCTACTCCAACACAGAACACCTGGTTCATCTGAAGTATCTGTTTGTTGGGGTTGGCGAGAACAAGGATATCGTTTTCTATGGATGGACCTCCCTGATCTTCAGTATAGTGGCATTTTTTCTGTTCTTGATACCTAAAACCAGAAAAAATCCCATCACACTCAATCTCGGCGCCGTTTTGATCTGGTTTGGTGTCTACATTGAAAAAGGGATCGCCCTTCTGATTCCCGGATTCACCCCGGATACACTGGGACAGGTCTACATTTACCGGCCCTCCTTGATCGAAATTAAAATCGCCGTCGCCATCTTCTCCATCGGATTTTTGATCTTCACCCTGCTCACCAAAATCGCCATCGCTATTAATTTTGAGGGCTTTAATATCGACACCCTGAAACGAACAAAGGTTAAACCAACACAAAACACCTGAATACGGCTTCGTCAATCCAGCCTTCAAATCACGTAATCAATCGCTTCAATTAAAAAGTTATTCACATTATCAAAGCCAGGCCCCAAGTGTTGACAAGTGGCACACTGAGTGCTATATTTTTAACATGCTAAAAAATTAGCATATTTTTAAATACGATGTGAGCAGGAGCTAGAAATGAAATTTCTGAAAAACCTCAGCCGCAGAGAAAGACAGATCATGGACATCATCTATGAAATGAATGAAGCAACGGTGGCCCAGGTTCTCGAGCTGATCCCGGATCCTCCCAGCTACTCGACTGTCAGAGCGCTGCTCGGCGTGCTCGAAGAAAAAGGACATCTGATTCATGAGCAGCAAGGCCCGCGCTACATCTATTCCCCCACTATTCCCCGTGAAGAGGCAAGACAGAATGCGCTCAAACATGTTTTAAAAACTTTTTTCGACAATTCCACAGAAGAGGTCGTCGCGGCTCTGCTCAATATCTCAGAAGAGGACCTATCTGAGGAAGAATACAAGCGTCTTACTAAATTGATCAAAAAAGCACAGAACGAAGGCAGATAAAAATGGAATTTCTTGCAGAGATTAAAGGACTCGACCTCATCAGTGAATTCTTTATCAAGAGTTCTATTATTCTCATATTTACGTTTGTGCTGGTCTTTTTGTTTCGGAAAAAATCAGCATCTCTCAGGCATTTTCTCCTCTCAGTATCTCTCATAAGTTTGCTGCTGTTCCCATTCCTTTCCACTCTCACTAAGGGATGGGAAACAGGTCTGCTTCCAAGTTGGCATACCGGTGAAGGCCGCTCTCAAATATCACAACGATGGGATCAATTCCGAAAGACGACCATCCCTTTAAACTCCATCAGCCCATCTCTGGCCGACCAACAGCTGCCGGCGCTAAAATTGGAGAAAAATAGTCGTTTCAATTTTTTTCTCTCAAAATTTTCAAACTCTAAAGGTTTTTTTGGCTTAGTGCTTGTTACTATCTGGTCGGTTGGAATACTTGTCCTAATATCAAGGATATTAATAGGACTTTTTGGAGCACACAGGCTGACCAGACAGGGCCAGAGAATATCAGGCTCTTCCTGGAGGCAGCTTCTGAATCGCTTCCTGGAAGCCATATCCATCAAAAGAAAAATAAGCCTCTTCAGCCATAAAAATGTGAACATCCCCTTGACTTGGGGGGTAATAAAACCTGTCGTGATCCTTCCTGCTGAATCCAGGAACTGGACTCAAGATCAGCGCTCCTCCGCTCTCTTTCATGAGCTCTCTCATATCAAAAGAGGTGATTTCCTCGTTAAAATCCTTGCACGCTGCAGCGTCGCGCTCTACTGGTTTAACCCTCTCAGCTGGTTCGCCTTTAGAATGATGAAAAAGGAACAGGAAAAAGCCTGTGATGAACTTGTCCTTAAAGCCGGCGTTAAGCCATCGACTTACGCAGTCAATCTTTTATCGATAAAAAAGGCCGGACAGTTCCACTGGAATCCGTCGACCGCCGCCCTTGGAGCCGTCGGGAAATCCCAGTTGAATGAAAGGTTGATTGCCATTCTCAAACATCAATTAAAACCAAAGGAGTTCAACATGAAAACCAAAATTTTGCTTTCATCCCTAATTATTACGACCATTGCATTTATAGGACTGACCCGTCCTTCTCAATCTGAAGCTTCCACAAACGAGATCATTTCGCAGGAAAAGCAGGTAAAGAAAACGACAAAAAAGACGGAAAAAAAGGAATTCGAGGAGAAGAAAGAGAAAAAGCTCACCTGGGTAATCGAGGATGGGAAAAAAATTCAATTCATCATCTCCACTAATGAAGAAGGTACAGTCAATATCTCAGAAATCGATGGAGATATACTAATTCATATCGACAAAGACTCCAATGAAAAAAAGTTTACTCTACTCATTGATGACAAAAAATTGGTTCTGCAAAAAGACGAAAAAGGCAGCTGGTTACTTCACGAGGGAGACAAAGACAACAAAAATGTTTTTTATGTAAAAGCACCAAAGATCCACATAGAAAAACTTGAAAAGCCGCATGGGGCCATAAATATTCATGTCGCACATAAGATTAAAATCCCGAACAAAAATATCGATATCTATATTTCGGAAATAGAAGGCAAAACGAAAAAGATTAAGATCGCACCGCAAGTAGACGTACACATTGAACCCCATGCAGTGGTCCATATCGAACCGATACGGGTAAATATACACGTTGTCCCGGATATCGCAATATCTTTTCAGCATGTGAATGAGATACAAAAGGAATTGATAGAGAAAATACAAAAGGTCAATGAAAAAATTAAGATCATGAGAGAGGAGAAAGATCTAAAGGAAAAGACAATCGACCAGGAAAAAACCCTCAAAGAAGTACAAGAAGTTCTTAAGGAACTCAGTGAGAAGCTGAGGGAAAAGTCGGCAGAACTGAAGGATATCTCACTCAATCTTCATACAGATGTCAAAGATATTCATCTCGATAAGGATGAGAACATTATTGAGGATATCGAAAAAATTGAAGACCATAAAAACTTCGCTTTTGTAACCACCGACGAGGGAAAATTCCAAATAAGTATGGAAGCCCATTTCGACAGCGAAAACAAAAACAAATATGAAGAGATCGTTAATAAGCTGAAGAAAGATCTCCCCAAGGGATACACCGTTGAATCCATGATCGATGAAGAGGCCGGAATTTTTACTATAAATATTAAAGGCAGCGAAGAAGACAAAAATACAGAGAAAACAGTTAAAGAAATCCTCGAAGACCTAAAAAAACAGCTCTCAAAAATTAAATAGCATTTCATCCTAAACTAAGCTAAAATGGCTGAATATAACGGCCATGAATATCATTAATATTACTCCTCTATCAAAGCACCTTTTTATAAAAAAACTGGGTGCCTTCTGTTCAATCCTCTAAATTTGACCCATCTAGATTGATTTGAAATAAAGTGCAGTCGTCCAAAATGTTCCAAAAGATAAAAACCACTCTCCATCCTGAAGCCTTTCAAGGAAAAAAGAAAAAACCGCCTTATTTTGAGGGATGGTATTTCAAGCTCGTCGATCGAGACGAACAGAATTTTTTTGCAGTCATCCCGGGTGTTCAAATAAATACAAATCCTGAGGAAAGCCACGCCTTTGTTCAGATCTTCGAGGAACGCACAGGAATCGTTGAATACAAGACCTATCCCCTCTCTGCATTTAGATCGGCGGACACTGCTTTTGACATCTGGATCGGCCCCAACCACTTTACATCAGATGCTATCAGTTTAAATATCAACAGCCCAAAGCTGTCTATCAACGGAAATCTCAAATTCCACTCTCTTAAACCCTGGCCGGTCACACTCAAATCTCCAGGCATAATGGGCTGGTATGCATGGATCCCCTTTATGGAGTGCTTTCATGGTATCGTCAGCCTGGACCATAAAATCCAGGGTGTGCTAACCGTCAACTCCAAGGTCATTGATTTTATCGGAGGCAGAGGATACACCGAAAAGGACTGGGGAAAATCCTTTCCGGAAGCCTGGATCTGGTTTCAAACGAACCATTTTTCCCAGCCAGGGACAAGCCTGACCGCATCTATGGCTATCATTCCTTGGATTCGCAAGCCATTTCCAGGATTTATCATCGGACTGTGGCACGATAACCATCTCTTCCGTTTTGCCTCCTACACAGGGGCAAGAGTGGACCACCTGGACATTTCAGATACTCATATTGCCTGGACTGTTAGAGACAAACACTATGTTCTGGACATGCTGGCCGAGCGGGAAAAGGGAGGACTCCTTCATGCCCCAAGTGTTGAAGGAATGGACCGGCGCATCATAGAAACCCTGGATTCAAAGGTTTCAGTCACACTGACCGCTGAGGAAAACACAGGTTCCCGACTTATCTTCAAGGATTCAGGTCGAAACGTCGGCCTGGAAGTGGCAGGCAATCTGGATCGGCTCATTCAAATGTTGAAAGCCGATAAAATCGAATAATTAAAGGGACATCATACTTAATTCGAATAAATAATTAAGTATAGTGTCCCTCTAATTAATGCCTTCAAGTATTAAAATAAGCTTTGAGATCGTCGACTCGATCCGTCTTCTCCCAGGTAAAATCATCGAATTCTCTTCCAAAGTGGCCGTAGAAGGAGGTTTTTCTAAAAATCGGCCGGATAAGATCAAGCTGTTTGATGATCCCTTGAGGTGTTAAATCAAAAAGCTCCTTAACTCCCTCCTCCAGCACATGATCCTCCACGATCCCGGTCTCAAATGTTTCGATCAGCACGGATACTGGGTCGCTCACTCCAATGACATAAGCCAGCTGGATTTCACATCTTTTGGCCAGTCCGGCCGCCACAATATTCTTAGCAACATATCGGACCATGTATGAAGCAGAACGATCAACTTTACTCGGATCTTTTCCTGAAAAACAACCCCCTCCATGACGTCCCATCCCGCCATAGGTGTCGACAATAATTTTTCGTCCCGTCAAACCGGTATCTGAATCAGGACCGCCGTTTTTCCAGGATCCCTTGCCATTGACGATAAAATTAGCCTCCAACCCTTCAAGCTGCGCGCTGTACTCACAGCCATACTTTTCAATCACGGGGGAGACAACCACTTCAAAAAGGTTATGTTTGACAGTCGATTTTTCGATATCTTTATCATAAGGAACAGCCAAAACCACTTTTTCAACGGCCACAGGTTGGCCCTTTTCATATCGGATCGTCACCTGCGATTTCCCATCAGGCTTAAGGTAATCGATCAATTTCTCCTTCCTGGCATAATCCATTCGTTCGACCAGCCGGTGGGCCATCAAGATAGGGAGCGGCATGAGTTCCGGAGTTTCATCAACCGCATAGCCAAACATAAGTCCCTGATCTCCTGCTCCCCCACTATCCACCATCTCACGGATATCTTCTGATTGTGAGTGCAAATTATTTATAATTTTACAATTTTTGTGGTCAAAGTTATAAGCTGGATCATCAAATCCGACATCTGCAATAACTCCGCGTACAAGCGCCTCAAAATCGAGTTTATCTTTTTGACCGGAAACACTGTACTCCCCAGCCAATGTCAGATGCTGCGTCGTGGCAAGACTTTCTATAGCCCCATGAGAGCGCTGAGGATAGGATGAATTTGCAATAATCGCATCCAGGACCGCATCGGATATCTGATCACAGAGTTTATCGGGATGTCCTTCCGCTACCGACTCCGAAGTAAAAAGATAATCGTTTTTGTTCATTATATCGTCCTCCTATTTTTGTGGGGAGAGGATGTGATGAGGCAAAAAAAAACCCGCTCTTCCAACATCAGGAAAGCGGGTAACGCTTCGGACATTTTATTGTCGCTCTCGCGACCACATCCTCGCCTCTTGCGAGTGGCACCTTGGGTGTCCGCCCCAGGTTGCCGGACCCAAATCGCTTTAGGCCTCTCCTGATGCTAAATACTATTTTACTAGAGCCTTAAAAAAATTTCAAGGGGACATTCGATTTTTTTGGAGGGATCGGGAATTGACAGTACCCGGTCGAAACCCTGCGATAAAAATAATTTAAAGTTCTTCTCCCGATTAGTTTATGTATTTTTGCAAAGGATTCGAGGATTCAAGGATTCAAGGGGTCGAGTGTTTTTTTACGATTTAATTTATCAGTCTCAATATAATCCAGGTCCCCAGATAAAAATATCTAAATTTCCTTC
>SDBU01001804.1_pt1 | contig 29633 bp, 59 predicted proteins | sample 2277071 | NCBI WGS metagenome assembly SDBU01 (sample SAMN10397929, study PRJNA504765) | marine sediment metagenome | isolation source: marine sediment core GS08_GC12, 126 cmbsf | place: Arctic Ocean: Gakkel Ridge, Loki's castle | collected 2008 | reverse complement strand
GCCCAAGATCGTGACGAAGCTACGCGACTGCGGCATTCAGGACGGCCCGTACTGGGGCGGATCGCTGTCGGTCGAGCGCTTCGCGTGTTCGTGGGAGAGCGACGGGACGCGACGGCGTGAGTTCGGGCTCGCGATGTGCAATTGGCGGGTCGAGATCGACAACAACATCGCGAGGGATGTGTGAGGACGACAGGACGAAGCAACCCGACCCGTTGGCAGCGCTCGAGAGAGCGAGCGCGCGGTTCGGTCACTCACGTCCAGATCAGACGAACGAAGGGCGGCTACTTCGCGGTCGCATACGACGCTAGGGGCGCACGTGCAGCCTCGCCACTCGATCGGCAGATATGGGACTCTTCAGACGAGGCCCGCGACGAGGCGCAGCGGGTACACCGAGACGCCACGGTGAGCGCTGGGCCCACGGTGAGTTTTGGCAATTCCGACGACGACGTCGATCTCGAAACCTCCGCGTGGGATCTGCGCGACGAGGTCCTCGACGGAATGTCGCGCGCGCTGTGGGTGTCATCCTACGCGGACTTTGCCGATAATCTGCGCGAAGAGGGCGTCTCCCGCGCCGAACTCGAAGACCGCGGTATCGAGACCGCGGGCGCGGGCGAAGACTGGGACGATGTCGCGCCCGAGACGCCGATCGACGCCGAGAAAGCCGCGCACGCGCTCGCGTCCGCCTACGCTCAGAAAAACCAGGTCGAGGATGTCACCGACCTGCTCGCGCTCGCCGTGCAGGCCGACGACGTCGGCCCCGACGAGCTCGACGACGACTACGCGGACAGTTTTGGACACAATCTCGCGATGATGGCGATGGGCACGGGCGTGAGCTGGTTCGACGACCACAAGCAGTTCGATCTCAAGCAGCCCGACATCGAGACCTACTTCGACGGCGAGGACTTCGACTTCTCGCTCGCCCGCGCGAACAAGGCGCTCACGGCCGCGACCCGCGCGGCGCTTCCGGCCCGGTCGTTCGCCGTGCCTCCCTCCAAAGACGATCCGGACGGCGGGCTGCCCATCGACACCGCCGGACGCACGCGCTCCGCGATGGCTCGATTCGACCAGTACTCGTGGAAGAGCCGTGCCCAGAAAAAAAGCGCGTTCGGCCGCATCATGCGCCGAGCCAAAGCGCTCGACATCGATCCGAGCGGCTTCGAGGCGCGCTGGAAGGGCACGCTGCGCTAGATGAAAGCAACCCACATCATGGCGGTGAAGCACAAGGACGTTGAGTTCCACGTCGAGCCGGTTGGCCTCGACCTCCAGACCGTTGTATTCGAGACGTGGAACGACGCCGCAGGCTTCGCCGTCGGCGCCGCCGCATCGCGAGGCGTCGACTACATCATCGATACCGTCATCGCCTCGCGTGCTGGCGCGGAATGGTACGCCGGAGACGAGGGCACCGAGCAATACGACGAAGATCCGGATGCCAGCGTCTTCGACCGAATCGTCATTTCCGTGGACTGGCAAGGGCAGATTCCGTAAATGGCCTACACGTTCGGACATACGGCGATCGGCATCACCGACGACCAGGAGCTCGCGTTCCGGGAGCGCGAGATCGGCCTTCGCGAGCGCATCGACCAGGAGCGGCTCGAGCTCGACCGCAAGCGGCTCAAGGCGCAGCAGCGCTCGGCGTTCTACGAGGGGGTCCAGGCGCTGGCCACGATCTCGTTGCCGCTGCTCGCGTTCATCGGCATCCGCAAACTGCGCGACCTATTCGGCGCGGAGGCCGGTCCGCGACGGGATGTGCCGTGATCGCGCGCTATCCATACTACCCGTCGCCCGCAGGCGACCTCGTCGACGACCTCGAGCGCGAACTGAAGCGCTCATTTTGGCGCGGATTGATGGCCGGCCTCGGTATCGCCGGGGTCGTCTATCTGTACAGGCGATAGGGGACGACAAGTGGCGAACATCTTTACAAATCTGGTTCCTCCCGCGGGTAACGGCGTCGGCGCAGCGGTCGATGTCAGCGCGATGGGGCCGATCAAGACGATCACGGTCCAGGGCGTCTTCACCGGCGTGGTCACCGTCGAGTACTCCGAAGATGGCGGGGTGACCTTCGCGCAGCTCGCGAGCTTCGCGGCGGGCGGCAAACAGACGATCACGCTCGCGGCGCGGTTCATGCGCGTGCGACGCGGGGGCGTCGGCCTGATCCCCGGCACCCCCAACATCGACGTCGCTTCCGATGACACCGGCCAGCTGTTCGCCAATCTGCCGGTGCCCGCCGGCAACGGTACGGGCGCGTCGGTCGACGTAAGCGCGCTGGGCACGCTCAACACCGTCGTGGTGGGCGGCACGTTCACGGGCAACGTCGTCGTCGAGATCAGCGAGGACAACGTCGTTTGGACCCAGTGCCTGTTCTATGCCCAAGGCGGAGGCCAGACCAAGAAATTCGTTGCGCAGTTCATGCGCGTGCGTCGGCAGAATGTCGGCGCGGTCCCGGGGACTCCCACCGTCGACGTCGGCGCCGCCAACGATCCGGCCTCCTCTCTGGGGGACAACACGCTCGATCAAGCGTACGACCAGGGCGGACCGGGCGCCGGGCGTACGATCATCGCCGACGCGGGCGCGGTAGTCGTCCAGACCACAGCGGCCGACGACAACAACGTCGTCGAGATCATCAAAAATCCCGCGGGTGCCCAGTCTGGCGACGGCCTCAACGTCACGATGGGCGCAGCGGCCACCGGCGCCGGCCTCGAGATCGCGCACTCCGGTTCGGGTCTCGCGATCAACGTGGCGTCGGGAAATGTCGATTTCGCGGGCACGCTCCAGGTGGGCACCGGGTCGCTCCCCGCCGGCAGCGCGCTCGTCATCGAGGCCGTCGGCGGGTTCGGCGAAATACTCGGCGACCGCGGGGGGTTCTTCGCAGGCCTCGATGCCGAAGCCACGATAGGGGCAATCGCCCATGTGCTGTCGGGCTACGACGCGAGCGTAGCCGTTGCCTCCGGAAATACGCAAAACTGGACCGCCGCAGTCGGACTGCGTGGCTACACAGCTCAGATCAGTAGCGCTCCCGGATCAGGCGGCACCGTAACCGGCGGCGCCGTCTACTACGCGGCCGACGCGTCCATCGGCGGTGCCGTCGTCCTCACCCGCAACATGGGCATGTTCGTCGAGCCCATGACCGCGGGCACGACCGACAACATCGGCATCTGGATCGAGGAGCCGACCGGGGGCGCCACGCTCAACGATGCGATCCACGTGGTCGGTGGACGTAGTTTCCTCGGAGGCAGGCTTTTCGTCGGAAGCACGACGCCATTTCTTCCGTTCGTGGGGACGATCTTGGCGAGCGAAACGTTTACCAATGCCGCTACTGATACGACCGCGATCGCTGGACTGTCTGAATTCGTTGTTACGGGTGCTCCAACGGCGAATAACTTTTCCTCTATACAGGCTGCGGGCACCATCGGAGCAGCGAGTGACCAAAACCTTACGGACGTTATAGGTCTTTCCGGTTGCAGTGCGATCATTATTACCGCGCCGGGATCATCCGGAGTCATCACGGGCGCGGCGTGTTTTCGTGCTCAGGGCGCTCTTGTTATAGGTGCGACGATCACTCGCATGATGGGCGTCCTTATTGAGAATCAGTCCGCGGGCGTCACCGACAACATCGGTATCTGGATCGAGGCGCCGACGGGGGGCGCCACGCTGAACGACGCGATTCACGTCGTCGGAGGCCGTACGTTTTTGGGGGGCGCGGTCACGTTCACAATGGGAACGGGAGCGGGGCTGGCTCAAGCCAGTGGCACGGCAAACGTGAATACCACCGCTGTAGGCACCGATGCGGATCTGCTTGAAAAAACCCTGATTACATATGACCTGCCGGCAAACAGTCTCAGCGCGAATGGCAAGCTTGTGAAGATCCGTGTGTGGGGCACCACGGCAGCCAACGCGAATACGAAAACGATCCGGCTTTATTTTGGGACAGCCGTGGTACGGCAGATCGGTGCTTCCGCTACAAACGATGAGGACTGGATCATGGAAGCTATCGTGGTCAGGACAGGAGCCGCAACTCAGGATGCTATCGGTTTCGAGTTGGTGAATAACAGTACCGTGTTCACCACCCATTCAGAGCCTGCCGAAGACGAGACAGCAGCAATCACCATCAGAGTCACAGGAGAAAATGCGGTGGCTACTGCCAATGACATCGTAGCGGAGGGAATGCTCGTTGAATATCTGAACTAAGGGCAAGGAAAATGGAGTCAAGACAACAACCAAACCGCGTAATCGCGGCCCGCAACGAATGGGCGTAGACTATGGGCCGTGCATCCGGAACGAAACGCGGCCGAAGCGGAAAAGGGCACCGACGCCGAAACAAAGAGACCGCACGAAGGAGCGCCTCCATGCAGACCTATGAGATGACCATCCCCGAGCCCGTCACTGCCACCGATCAGGACGGCGACCCCATCCGCCTCGTCGAAAAGAACGCCGAGGGCGTCGTGGTGAGCAACACGGTGGACAAGCCGTGGCCTCTGTACCGGGTCCTGTGCATCTTCGTGCTCGTGAGGATCGAGTGGCGCCAGCCGTTTGCGCGCTCGGTGCTCGGCCACGAGATCGCGGCGATCTTCAAACCCGCGGAAGCCGGCACGGACGTGACGCTCAACGCCGAGCAGTGGGAGGCGCTCCGGGACACGATCATGGACAAGGAGTTCGAGCTCCCCGAGCACTACAGCTACCAACTCGCGCCGCTTTTGTCTGCCGTCCTCGCCGCCCGCCCCAAAAAGCTCGCTGCGGTCCCCGAGAGCACGGAGTCCGCCACCCCGTAGTCGGCGAGCGTCACCCGGCGCCGGCTAGGACAGGAGGGTCTCGATGAAGATTTCGCATGCTCCGCCCGCACAACGCGGCGTCACCATGATCATGGGCGTCGGCGCCGACGACGAGCTCGCCGCGTGTCCGCCCTACGCAAGCGCGCTCAAGACCGCCGGAGCGCTGTCGGTCGGCGTGTGGCTCGTGGGGATGTTTTTGGGGTCCAACACGGTCCGCAACCTGGGCTTTGGCGGCGCGGTCGCCACGCTCGGCGCGCATATGCTGGGCCGGGGCCCGCGCTGATGCACATCGTCGATGCGCGGAGCGGCAACACCCTCCGGGTCGGCGATGTGGTGGACTACGGAAAGCCTCCGTGGGGCGGCGAGGCCGAGTGGTGGCGCCTGCTCCGGGTCAAAGAAGGCGTCCTGACGATCGATGTGCTGGTCGAGGGGCCTCAGATCGCGCCGTCGCCTCCAGGCTCTCCGGCAGCAAAGGGCCAGCGCGTGTTTCGCGGACCCAACGGCTTTTACCGAGCGTGGGTCAAGGCGCCCATTCGTTACTTCGATCCTCGATTTTCGTCGTGGCGCACTGCTATTGTGCCGACGTAGCCCCTCGAAGATGACCTGTGCCCTCCACGTTTCGGTGCTCACGTGCGAACGGCCCTCCATGTGCGCTCAACTGCTGGGCGACGTGGTTCGCGACGCCGAGCTCGCCCACGGGGACATCTCGGTCACGGTCTTCGACGACGCGTCCGAAGCCGACTACAGCGACGTCAAACGCGTCGTTGCGGACCATGGCTGGCACTGGGCGCGCGCCAACCACAACCACGGCCGAAACCTCCACTGGCAGTGGGTCACTCAGATCCTGCAAAGCCACCGGACCCGCGCCGCGGACGAGTTCATCCAGATCCCGGACGACGTCCGACTCTGTGACGACTTTTTCGAGACGGCGCGCGGGTGCTGGGCGTCGATCCATGACGACAAAAAGGCCGCGCTCAACCTGCTGCGCGATCATCGCGATATCCAGTGGGTCGGCCAAGAGCCGCGGCCGTGCGGCCTCGTGCGCGAGACAGGATGGAGCGATGGGGCGCATTTTTTCGAGCGGCGCTTCCTCGAAGCGGCCGACTACTCGATCCCGGCCATCGCGTATGGCCCGGGGTCCGTGGCCGGCACCGGGGTCTGGGCGCACACCTCGCATATGGCCAAGAACAAAGGCCTGAGAATCTACCAGGTCAAGCGCTCGCTGCTCGCGCACGTGTCGCCCGAATCGGTCATGCACCCCGAGGTCCGCTCGCGACAGCCGATCCACACGCGACATTTTATCGACGGCCCGCAGCGATTGAGGGAGTTATGCACCGAGGCCGCCCTGTAATCGCGTACATGGCGTCCCTGCGCGAGCGGGTCGCGCTGTTTCAAAAAACGGTGGAGTCACTCGCGGGCCAGCTCGACGAGCTCCACGTCGTGTTCGATCACGAGCGCGGCGACGCCGGCAAATTTGCGATCCCGCGGCCCGATCGCGCGTTCGTACTCACCGTCGACGACGATATCCTGTATCCGCCCGACTACGCTCAGACGCTCGTCGACGCGCTCGAGCGCTACGAACGCCGCGCGGCGGTCGGCGTCCACGGCGCCGTCCTGTTGCCTCCCATCCGCAGTTATTACAAGTGCCGCCGCGTCTACCACTGCAAAAGCGCGCTCGCGGCCGATGTGCCCTGTCACATCCTGGGGACCGGAACCCTCGCGTACTACACCGGGGCCTACCCGGGCCCGGGGCTCGGCGACTTTCCCATCAAGAACATGGCCGACATCTGGTTTGCGATCCACGCCAAGCGCCTGGGCATCGACCGGTACGCCATCGCGCGCTCTGCCGGCTGGATCGTGCCCCAAGATATGAGCGGCCACGTGACCATTTACGATGAGTACCACGACGACGACGCGCTGCAGACGGGCATCGCGGAAGCGTTCGGCCCGTGGCCGGGCATCCACGACCCCGGGTCCCATGTCTAGGATTCTGATCCCGCACCTGAGCTCGAGCAAGAAACGGTTGCGCTACAACTACCATCTGCATCACGGATTCCTCGTCCGCGCGTTTGAATCGCAGGGCCACGACGTGATCAAGTATGGAAGCCGGTTCTCGGATCCGCTCGTGTTCGATGAATCGCGCACGATGGCAGAGGTCGTCGGTATCGTACGCGCCGATCTGTTGGTCTCGATGCCCATGCGGTGCGCGAACAAGCCGCGGACGTCCGTGCCGATACCCCGCGTCTCGTATGTCTGCGACTTCCATTATTGGAACGACATCGACGGACTCAAGGGGAGCGCCCTGCTGCTCGTGCGCGCCAAAAACGCCGTGAGATACGCCACCGACCTCGGAGCGCAGATGGATGTGCACTGGCTCCCCTTCAGCTTCGATGCCGACGAGGTTCGGAAGGCGCTCCCCACGGCGCATCGGTCGCACACCGTGTTTTTCGGGGGCGCGACCGGTCCTCCTGAGATCTACCCTCTCCGATCGGCCGCTGTGCAACAGCTACGTGAGCGGGGTCTGCTTGCCGATGACTCCGCGCTGGATCGCTATCTCAGTCGCAGCAACTATTTTGCGTCACTCAAGCGCTCGTTGTTCGGTCTTGCCTGCAGTTCGCGGTGGCGTCTTGACGTGGCCAAGCATGTCGAGATTCCCGCTGCAGGCGCCATCTTGCTGAGCGATGGCGGAGACGGGATGGACGACCTGTTCCCGGCGTCCATGTACATCCGCCATCGTGGCAACGACGCGGCCGACATCGTCGCGAGGATACTCGCTGACCCGGGTCGCCTCGAGGCCGCGCGCGCCATGGCCCGATCGGCCCGGATGTTTGCGCATGAGCATCACACCGACACCACACGAGCACAGCAGTTGTGTGCCTTGCTGGCGGACAAGGGTCTCCTTGGGTGAAGAGCGGGACGCACGCTGGTACGACGACGTGTACGCGTCCCCCTCGTCGCTGTACACCGCCGATGCGTCCGCCACTCCATGGTACGGCATCTGGTTGCTGGCTGTGTTTTGGCTCAACGGCCTGCGTCCACAGCGCATCGTCGATCTCGGCTGCGGGGTGGGCCATCTGGCTCGGATGCTGCGCCTGGCACCCACTTTGCGAGACGTCGGCTACCTGGGCATCGATTTTTCACCGGTCGCTCTGACAAAAGCGCGGCAGCGTGCACCCCAGAGCGAATTTCGGTGCGTCGACCTTTCCAAGCATCCCGTGGTGAACGAGACGCGAGATCCCAACGGGCTGTGCGTCGTGTCGTGCGAATTTCTCGAGCATGTGCAGTGCGATCTCGAGATTCTTTCGGCGCTTGCACCCGGCGTGCGGTTTTTTGGGTCGGTCCCTAAAACTAACGATCCCGGGCATGTTAGATGGTTTTCTGACGACACGCTCGTTCGGGATCGCTACGAGCCGCTGTTTACGGACTTCGAGATCTTTCCCGTAGGCCATCGACACTTTGTGTTTGTAGGATGTCGAGGCAGATGACGACGAGCCACATTCGCTACCGTGACCGCGCCTACGCGATCGAGGCCATCGACGGCGACCACATCACCGCCTGCATGGAGCGCGCGGGCACGTTTTACGAGCTCGATCTGCTCGAGGCCATCCGCGACTACAAACGGCCGGGAACGTACGTCGACGTGGGCGCGCACATTGGGAACCACAGCGTGTTTTTCGCGGTGGAGACCTGCGCGAATCGCGTCGTCGCCTTCGAACCGAATCCCATCGCGCTCGCTTGTTTGGTCGACAACGCAGAGCGCTACGGAATCGAGGCGTATCCGAGCGCCGTGCACGATGCGTGGACGCACTGTCGGGTGGTCGATCCGTACCCCGACCACGGCCGGGCGCACATCGAACAAGGCAACGACACCCGCTGCAAAAGGCTCGACGATCTAGGGCTCCGCGACGTCGCCGTGCTCAAAATTGACGTAGAGGGCGCAGAGATTCCGGTGTTGCGGAGCGCGGTGAGCATCCTAGAACGCGACCACCCGGTGGTCTCTGCAGAGGCTCACACGCCAGCGGCCGCATCGGCCCTCGACGCGTTTTTGGCGCCGTTTGGATATCAGCGCCGCGGCGTCTACGGATTCACGCCCACGCACCTGTGGGACCGCGGATAGCGTGCGTCTGCTGATTGCGGCCTCTCAGTTTTTCGGGGTGGTCACACTCGACCCGCACCGCGCCCACGTGCGCCGCATCCACCAGGGCCGCGGCGTCTACACGGGGATTTCGTGGAGCGACGAGCACGTCTACGTGGCGTCGCTCAACAATCGGGGACTATGGGACGACGACCGCACCGGCCCCGATTGTCTGCTGATGTACGACCGCTATCTGCGGCCGCGCGCGCGCATCGATCTGGGCGCTCGTGATATCCATCAGATCCACTGGCATCGGGATCGATTGTTGGTGTGCGATCTGGGCAACGATCGGTTGTTGAGCTACCCGAGGGGCGAAGCGTGGACGTTGCCGGACGAGGGGCTGTCCGTCACGCGCAGTAATTCGGATCGCCACCATTTGAACACCGTCTGGTCCGACGGCGAGCACGTCTGGGTCGTCGTATGGTACACGCGCCCGGACCATGCCCAAGCGTGGCGCGTCGATCTGGAAAAACAGCAGATCATCGAGCGCCGCACGGTCGGGAGCGAAGCCCACAACCTGAGCGTTCGTGGCGGCGTTCTCACGACCTGCTCGTCGGCCGACGAAGCCGTCCACATCCTCGACGAGCGCGGGCTCCGAGCGTCAATCGGTGTGAACGCGTATCCGCGCGGGCTGTGTCATCTCGGGCGCACACTCGTCGTCGGTACGGGCGCGCGCGGCCCACGCGAGGCACGCCACGCTGGCCACGCGGAAATCCTGCTGCTGAGGCGCGGCGTCGTCTGGCGCCGCTACACGATCCCGAACGCGGGCCAGATCTACACGCTGCGCGCGCTCGACGCCATCGACTGGGCACACCAGGGCGATTGGGGCCCGCCGTGTCCGGTCAGCGTGCTAGCGTAGCGCCGTGTGGAAGACGCTCCGGTTCTTCTGCTGTGTCGCGCCCGGTCCGGTCGGCGAAGTGCCGCTGCGCTATCTTGAGGCCCTGGTCGGTACCGGCATTCCGACGCTGACCGCTCCCATCGGCCTTGCGTTCATGGGCGTCATGGGACCCCGGTGGCAGGCGTTGTCGCACACGTTCACCACCGAGCTGGTCGAGCCCTACGTCAACATCGTGTGCGCGCCTCCGGGGCTGCTGATGGGCTCGCCCATCCGGGCGTCGGACATGCAGATGTCGGCCTCCGAGCGCGCGGAGCTCATCTCCGACGGCCTGGCGCTCCCTCCGGCGCCGGCGGAGCACGGCGAGGATGCCGACGAGATCGTCTACGTGCCCCACACGGCGCTCGCCGGGCTATACACCGTCGGCGTCCCGAACATTGCCATCACCGACACGCGGCCCAAGCCGCCGGATGCTAACGAAATCCGTGCGTTGGCGCAGTACAACCGGGTGGTCTGCTCGAACACCAAGGATGTCGTCGCGCTGCGGGCCCTGGGCGTCGATGCCGACAAACGGGAGCCCGACGCCCGGCGCTGGGGATACCTGCTGCGAGATCTGGAACAGTAACCATGCTTACAGTCCGCTACGTCTGTCACTTCGGGCGCGTCACCGGCTATGGTCGAGCGGCGCACGACTATCTGCTGGCGCTGGCGCGCCACGCCGACGTGCGTCTCGACATCCAGCCGCTGGGCGATCCGGACCATCTCGAGCCCCGCTACCGCGAGCTGCAGGCCGACGTGGAGCGCAACTTCGACGACCGCGAGATCGATATCGAGGTCGTCCATACACGGCCGGACGATCTGGGAGCTTACGCGAGAGTGGACGAGGTCGACGTCCCCCGCGTCGCGATCACCACATGGGAGACCGAGCCGTTCCCGCCGCAACTCGCGGACGGCCTCGACCTGTACGACGCGGTCATCGTCCCCTCGAGCTTTTGCTACGTCCGGCTCTCCGGCGCGGTCGCGCCCGGGCTGCCGGTCATGGTCGTCCCGCATTGTTTCGACCCGCAGTTTTGGAAGCCCGCGCCTTCCGAGCCGCACAAGCCGTTTCGCTTCTACACCATCGGCGCGTGGTCCGAGCGCAAAAACCCGATTGGCGCCCTCAAGGCCTACTTCGCCGAATTCTCGCGCGCCGACGACGTGCACATGGCGATGCTCATTGGCGAGAACGTCGACTTGAAGCCGCAGATTCGCGCGCTCGCCGCCGCGAGCGGTCTGCCCGAAGACGAGCTACCCGCGCTGTCGTATCACGGTCCCTGTAGCGAGCACGAGTTGTACGAGCTGCACGCCGGCGGCGACTGCTTCGTGTCCGCGACGCGCGGCGAGGGCTGGGGCCTGGGCGCGTTCGAGGCCGCGATCATGGGAAATCCCATCGTCATGCCGGGATGGGGCGGTCACGCCGACTTCCTCGACAGCTACGCCAACTGGTTTGCGACGCCGTACGAATGGACTCCGTGCTTTCCGGCCCACCTGCGCCCGGTGCCCGGCGTCCCCGGCGCGTTCGGCGCCACCAAGTCCTCCGGTGTCAGTTGCCGGCAGCGCTGGGCGGAGCCGGACTTGCTCGCGATGGGCACCGCGATGCGGAGAGTCTACGAACGCGGCAACGCCGTCTTGACGGCCGACGAACGGCGCCGGCTCGACTTCGACGGTCGCTACGGCTACGAGACCATCGGCCCCAAGCTCGCCGAGCTGCTCGCGAAGGTGCTAGAGTCACCGCGCGTTCGAAAGGAATGAACATGCAAAAACTTCTCGACCAGATGATCGACGAACACCTCGGTTTTCCCGAGGAAGGATCGGCGGGCGTGCGTCTGTGTTTCAAGGCGAGCCCGGTTGGCTACGGAGGCGCGCTTCGTCGCCACGAATCGATCAAGGGCATCTACGTGTTCTTGACCGCGATCCCGATGCCCGACGGTTCGGCGCTGCCGATGGAGATGATGTTCGAGGGGGACGCGGTCCAGTGGGTTTCCGTCGCTCCGGAGGCCGCGGTCCTGCAGGCGGCCGGCGATCCGAACCGTACTCCCGGGGGGCTGGTCGTCCCGAGCGCGTAGCCGCCCGCTACAAACGTGTTGACATCTGAACGACGGACATAGTACGGAACACAAGCATGGCGCAGGCCAAGGGACAGCCGGCTCGACGCAAAGTCAAAGTCAGCAAGGGATTCATCCACGCGGTTCCGTGCCCGCACTGCGGCATGAAGCTCGACTTCCGCGGATGGCAGGCCACCGAGGGGACCGGGTGGGGTTCCTACGGCCTCGAGACCGGCAACACCGTCGAGTGCTGGGACGAGAAAAAGAAAAAGGGCTGCCGGCGCATCGCGAAGATCAAGGCCGTCCAGCAGGTCACGATCGTCAAGCTGCAGCAGCACCACCGATGAGCGAGGGGACCATGAGCGATTCGGATTCGAGCGACGCACGCGACTACGTGATGGCACGCTTGGCCGCGACGCGCGCATGGCTGACCGACGCCATCGAAGAGCTCGACGAGTGCATCGGGGAGTTCATCGCGCCCGATTCGGACGCCGACGGGTCGGGGCGCACAGCTCGGCTCGAGGCCATCGACGAATCCATCGGCGAAGCGGCGCGCTCGGTGCAACTGGCGCAAGAAGCGATTTCGGACATCGATCCGAACGAGGGAGAGCCCGATCTGCCGGAAGGCGACGGGCACGACGAGGGCGGCGGGGACAACCGTGAGGACGCAGAGCACGACTGAACCGCAGGGCCAGATCATCGACGATCCTGTGATCCGCCGGGTTCGCGCGTCGCTTCCCGCGACGTGCTGTGGCCGGCAGCCGCCGGAGTTCGATGTCGTGTCCACCTTCCAGCTCCTGCACGTACTGTGCGGCGTCTGCGGGCGTTACCACGCCCTGTTTACGGCCTCCGAGCTCCGGCTCAACTTCGGCAAGGCGGGGCGCCCCGTCGACATCGCCGGCGTCAAGCACTCGGTTGCCGAGTGGTGCGTGATCAACGGCATCCCGGAAGCTCGCGCCTACTACCGGATCTACAGCGGATGGACCCCAGAGCGGGCCGTCACGCAACCGGTCGACTACAGTTGTCGGCCCAAGGCGGCGCGGTGATGTGCTCGCAGTGCTGCAGCGAACCGTTGGCGCTGGTGGAGCTGCGCTGCATCCGCGTCCACGGCGGCGTGAGCTCGGTGACGGCGCTCTATCGCTGCCCGAGCCCCTGCGGAGCCGAGCGCACCATCGCCGACGAAGTCCCGCAGCACGCGGCTGCGTGGCGATTGTACCGAGGCGTCGCAGGCACCAAGCGGTGGCATTTGTGGATCAAAGAGACGCTGCCCAAGGCGTGGATGGCCGATTCGAATGCCAGCGCGTGCGGGTGTGCCGACGTCGTCGCGTATCCGGACCGGGTGCTCAAGTCACCAACGACGCGCGAGCGGGTCTGCCAGATGTGTCGTTCGCTCGCGGACAAGTTCGAGATCAAATTGCCGAAGGGAGCACGTAGCTAATGGGACTCACGCTCATAGAATGGGCTCACTACACCTTCAACCCGTGGATCGGCTGCACAAAAATCAAGCCAGAGTGCGCCCACTGCTATGCGGCCGCCAGCGACGAGCGCCACCTCATCGAGCGCGTGAGCCACTGGGGCAAAGATGCGCCGCGCTACCGGACTTCGCCGTCGAACTGGAAAAAGCCGCTCTCGTGGAATCGCAAAGCAGAGCGAGAGGGCGTTCGTTACCGTGTGTTCTGCGGCTCGCAGATGGACGTGTTCGAGGAGCGCGACGACCTGGACGCATGGCGCGATGATTTGTGGCGACTCATCGATGCCACGCCTCATCTGGACTGGCTGCTCCTCACGAAGCGACCGGAGAATATCGACGACATGCTGCCCGTGCGCTGGCTTGCGAAAGGATTCAGAGGAATCCCGCCACAGGTCTGGTTCGGCACGTCGGCCGGTTGCCAGGAAACGGCCGACGCCGCGGTCCCTGAGCTCGTGAAGTGGTACGGCAAGGTGTCGCACCTATTCGTGAGTGCGGAGCCGCTGCTCGGCGCAACCGATTTGAGGCCGTGGATCGATCGGTTGTCGTGGGTCATCGCCGGCGGCGAATCCGGCAACAAGGCGCGCGCCATGGACGAGGCATCGGTTCGCGACCTTCGCGACCAATGCGCCGCTCGTGGCGTTCCGTTCATGTACAAGCAGAAGCTCGACGGCCGAAAGAAAAAGGTGTCGCTGCCCCTGCTCGACGGCGTGCGGCACGCCGCGTTTCCGGAGAGTGTCCGATGACCCCAGACGAACAACGAAAACCTCGCCTACCCGCTGCACTGGCCTGCCGGCTACGCGCGGACACGCAGCCATATGCGTGAACGGTCGCGATTTCAGCAGACCCTCGGCTCTGCGCTCGCGACGCTCACCGCGGAGGTCCGTCGGCTAGGCGGCATGTACCCTGTGATCTCGAGCATGCTCCGTGTCCGGCTCGATGGGATTCCCTACGCGGGCCAGGGCGATGGTAACAGCGTGGATGACCCCGGCGCCGCCCTGTACTTTCTGCTCCGCATCAAAGGAAAATCCCAACAGCACACGATCGCATGTGACCGCTGGGATCGTGTGCGCGACAACATCTACTCGATCGCGAAGACGATCGAGGCGATGCGCGGGATGGAGCGCTGGGGGTGCTCGGAGATTCTGCAGCGCACCGTCCAGGCGTTCGCGGCGTTGCCTGCGTCGGCCGAGGATTGGCGCACCGTGCTGGGGCTCGGTCAGCATGCGACCCTCGAGGAGTGCAAGGCGTCGCATCGGAGGCTGGCGGCCGAGCACCACCCGGATCGCGGCGGCCGCGCCGACGAAATGGCCAAGGTCAACGCGGCCTACGACAACGCGCAGCGAGAACTGGAGGCACCCTAATGGAAGAGCAGCCCGATGATCGCGCGGACCGACTCGTAGCAGAACGCAAGGCCGAAGAGCACGTCGACGCGTTCGTCGCGGAACGTACCGCAGGCATACGTGCGTTGCTCCGTACCTATAGCGACCGCGACGCCATAGCTTTGTTCAAACGGCTCCGCGAAGAGTTTTGGGAAAGCCTTCCAGAGGAGACCTCGTGAGCAAAAGCGATGACGACGTGAGCGAACGACTCGACACGAACCTGATCGCCAAGGTCTGCCAGGGCAAAGGCTCGTTTCAGGAAGGCGCCAAAGTCGAGGCGTACTGCCACGAGCTCGAGGCCGAAGTCGAAGAGTGGGGCACCAAGGAGACCGAGCAGCGCGTCAGGGCAACGCGCGCGATCACCGATATCGCTCGCAAAGACGAGTTGCTAGAGCGCGCCCGTGGCATGCTTGGGCACTGGACAGGCGGATACGCCCGGGTCGTCGCGCCTCTATGCGACGACATCGAAGCTGAGCTCAAAGGCGAGAAGCCCGCGCCTCCACCCGACCCCGACTGGCCGAGCTTCTGCCCGTGGTGCGGCCTCCCCGTGGGCGCCGTCACCGTCCACGACCGGGACGGCCACAAGCGCTTCGAAGGCATCTGCATGCAGGGCGGCTGCGGCTGGGCGGTGGAGTACAACAACTGCTCGAACGACGGACGGTTCCCCTTCTGGGTTGAGGACAGCGACAAGGATCAGCCGTGATCACCGCCCACATCCAAATCCACGTGGGCGGTGCGTGGCAAGACAGCGGCCAGACCGTGGTGTCGGAAAGAGATCTCGTCGACGAAGTGCTTCCGGCTGCCGTCGGCATCGCGGGCAAATTTCTCGATGAGGGCGAGCGCGTTCGTATTCGCATCAATGGGGCCAGCGGGAAAGACTTCTTTGTCGGCGAGCAGCCCGTCGAATGGATGTACAGGTGCGATTGATGAAGACCGACGACGCCACTGCGGTGGGCTTTGTCGCTGTCGCGATCGTGGAGCTGAAATCGGCGCTCGAGAACGCTGAGGAAGTGATCTCGCGGGCGGTGAACCCCGACGACGACTTTGAGACGCCGCTGGCGCCGGCGGCGACCGACGCGCGGCGCGCTGCCGAGCTGCTGGACCGGGCGCTCGCCGTCGTCAACGAGGGGTCCGGCGTCGCCGTGACAGCGACACCGCCGGAACACAGCTTCGCCTGCAGCCAAGGGTCGCTGTTTTGGTGCTCGATCCACTGCCCACTGGATCACAAAGGGCCGGCCGGTGCCGCCGACCGCAACTGTGGCGAGAGCGACTACCTGTGTTCTGAGCACTGCACGTCGTCGGAGGGCGGCTAACTGATGGCGTGTCGCCACAAAATCCCGCCCGACCATTCGTTCGAGCGCGCGGACGGGACGCTGGTCTGGATCTGCAGCCACTGCGAGACCCGCGGACCTTGGGCGACTGCGTGGGCGTACTTCGGCAACATCGAGTGCACCGCCGGCGGTGGCTACACGAGAGGGTGTGGCTGGCCGCAGATGGACTGGGTCGCGTGCTCGGCGCCGTGTGCGGACGCGCTGGGGCAGGCGGCGGCGTGAGCGGACCGACCGGATTTGACTACGACGTGCTCCTCAAGCTGTTGAAGGAAGCGCGTTTCCTTATAGAGGCGGAGATGACCTCGTGTCCCGGGTGGATCGAAGGCGTCGGCGACTGCAATAAGGGGTCGTGTCACTTCTGCCGGCAGGAGCGCTGCGCCGAGCGCATCCGCATGGTGTTAGAGGGCGGCATCGTCGAATGGCAGCGCGTCGAGGCCGCTGAGCGGGCCGCTGGGCTCCGCACATACTCTAAAGGTGGCGATTGAGGCCCTTTTGGGTATGTCCAGGCCATGTCCATAAACGGTAGTTTAACGACACGATACCACCATTCGTCAATAATATCAAGGAGTTAGCCACGATGAAACTGGACAGTTCTGCACAGGAAGACGCGCAGCGGCTCGGAGAGGCCCTCGTAGAACGGGCGACCGCGGATGCCGAGAGGCTCAAAACGCAGGCTCTGGAGGCGGCTGAGGGGCTTCTCGGGAAAGCCAGGGCCGTTGCCGAGCTCAACAAGGGGGACGAAGGGACGCTGCTTGGGACTGCCGCGGCGGTCTACGCCAAGGAGTTCGAGGTCGGCAACTGCGGCGTCGACGGCCACGGACGCCCGGCGGGCTGGCCTCTCAACTGTCTCGAGCTCCGCTTCGGGAACAATTTCGTCGCCCATCTCGCCGACGGTCGCCTCAGGGACCGGGATCTGCTGCCGGGCCGCTACCGCGCGCTGCTGGTGCTCACGAGGATCGACGAATGAGGCTGGACAGCGTGCCGACGAAAGACGCGGCCGGGATCTACGTGCGAGAGTTCACGGCGCCCAGCTACCAGGTCGCGGGCAGAGACGACCTCGAGGCGGGGCTCCCTCTCGATCATCTGGCGCTCCGATTTCGGAACAGCTACTCACTTGAGCTCTGCGATGACATTGGCGGCCACGACTTGCCTCCCGGGCGCTACCGCGCGGAGTTGACGCTCACGAGGATCGACTGATGGCCACGACGACCGAGGCGCAGTGGAGGGCGACCGGCGAGCAGCGTTTCGGTGCCGACCAGGAGAACTGGCGCATCAAGTGCCCGAACTGCGGCAACGAACTGTCCGCTAGGCTCGTCCGTGAGAAGTACCCGCGCGAGATCAAGGCGGGCAAGCTCAAGGGCTTCCGGCTCGAGCAGGAATGCATCGGGCGCTACATCGACGACATCGATTGCGACTGGTGCGCGTACGGGCTGTTTTCGGGACCTGACTTCGTCGAGCGCGACAACGGCAAGAAAACGCCGGTGTTCCCGTTCGCGGAGGCGCTATGAACATCGACAAAGCGCAAGAAATCGTCGACGCGTGCTGCGCTCACACGTTCTACAAAATGGGCATCCGCGAGGAACCGCCGCCGTCGCTGGGCGCCTACAGCCTGCGAGAGCTCACCGACGCAAATCACGCGGTCGCCAAGTACAACGACACCCGGACGGACCGCAAAGCCTCGACGGTCTGCGACGATCGGCTCATCGCGGCGCTCTACGCGCTGTATCACTACCCAGGGGACAACGCAGGCGATGCGGAGGCCATCGTTATCGGCGGCGGCTGTGCGCTCCTTTGTGTCCGCATCTCGGATGAGCCTGATTGATGGCTCTGAACTCCACCGAATGCCCCCGCTGCTTCGGCCCCAAGGAAAAGGGCAGCCACGATTGCGACGCCTGCGCCAGGCTGATCGCCGAAAATGGTCGGCCACGAGCGCAAACGGCCCGCTCCCGCCACCGATCCGCCGGAACCGGCCGGTGAGGATCCCCTCTCGCCCAAAACATGAGGCCTGAGCGATGCTAGGTACCCCTCTTTTCAAAGCCTGAGACCAGTCACGGAGACGACACGACCATGAGCGACCACGATGACATCCTCCAGCGCCTGATCCGAATCGAAGCCACGCTGTACGGTGACGAGGCCGTGCGCAAGGCCTACGACGAGCGCGATCGCAACGTGGCGCCTCAGCCGCCGAAGCCGACACCGACGCTCGTCGAGAAGGTGCAGGAGTTGTATGACCTGATTGCGCCCAATCTTCATTTCTGGCGCTACCAAGGCCTGTACGGCGCCATTCGAGAACTCGTCGGAGAGGAGAGTGTGCGCCGCAGACAGCAGAGAACGAGGGCCGAGAGGCTGCGGGGTCGCGCCAACCACCTGTCGCTAGCGATGACGGGGCAGCCTCTCTCTCGGTGGTGGCGCGGTCGCCGCCGAGAGAGCCAGATTGACACTCTTGAGGAAGAGCTCAAAGGCAAGTTCGGGAGCTTGGGATGAACTGCGCCTCGTGCCATAGGCCAGCTGACGAACACACGTTGCCCGACCGCGGCCATCCCGACACCGGGTGCGCATCGTTTGCGTTTGCCCTCGTGCCGAACGCTCTGCACCGCCTCGAAGAAATCTCCGACGCGATCAAGCGGCGAAACGCGGGCGAAGACTGGCTTCACTGCCCGTGTATGGCGACCGCGAGCCTGCGGCCGTGCCCCAACTGCGGTTTTCTCCTCTGTCCTCGCTGCCACGAGCGACACGTGACACCTCAATGCTGGGGCGAGAAGGATTCGCGCCATCCTGGAATGCCCCACTCGCAGCCCATGCCGACCGAAGCCGAGGAGCAGTTGATGGATCCGGTCACGCAGGCGTCGGTGAGAGCTGCGAGAATGCGTTGCAACTGAAGGAGACATCTGTGACCCCGACCTCTCTCCAACAACTGCAGCCGGTCCTCCGCGAGGCGCTCGGCGTCCAATCGATCATCGGCCGGATGGGGTTTCCCGCCGCCGACCTCTACCTCGTGTGCTTCGGAACCAAGCCTCCGGCGCATGGCACGTGATGGTGCTGCTCAAGGCGCAGGGGCACGAGTTTGTCTACGACTGCGGGCCGATCGACATCGACGCCAAGGCCGAGGGCTGGACCGCGATCGCCAGCGCCACGTACGCGGCGTGGAACGGCGCCGGTCAGACAGAGCGCGAGTGGCTGTTTCAGCACTGCGAAGCGCGAAAAGAAGCCGTGATGATGGTGTCGGCTATCGTGGCCAAGGGGATTACGCCGCCAGCGGGTGAGTTGTGAGCGCGACGACGCTGGCGGTTCTCGCTATCTGCGGCCCCATCGCCGGCTACGTGTTCGGCTTTTGGCTCGGCTACCGCACAGGCGCCAAGGAAGGCACCCGGGCCTTCGTCGAATCCTTGGAACGCGACTTCGGAGGAGAACAGTGAGCGACAAACCAATAATCAGCGACGGCGAGGTCGCCATCTGCATGGTCGTGGGCGCGGTCCTCGGTTCCATGGGGCGCGTCTTCGGCTTCGATGTGGTGAAGCGGGTGTTCCAAGGAATGGCCACCGACGAGGCGCTAGCCGCCTACTTAGCGCCGGTCGCAGCAGCTTCGACCGAAGCGCTCATCGAAATGGGCGTCGCGCAGGCCGCGATGAGCGGGAAGGCCTCCGGCAAGTTCTCGTTCGGCCTCGTCGGCGACGACGTGGTCTTGACGGTGGCAGGGCAGTCGGTCGCGACGTGGCCAATCACTGAGATGGCTCCATTTTTCGTCGGACTGCTCGCGAATGCAGCGCCCGATCTGCTGAGCATCCGCGGCCACGAAGCCGCGCGCGCCGTGAACGACGCTCCGCCCGAGCCAGAGCCGGTGGCCTCGTGAAAAAGCAAGATACTACGAGCCGATTCGGCGGTCGCACGATCTCGCTGCAGGTCGCCATCAACACCGACGAGGACCTCAACGCGGTGGCCGAGCGCGTGCGGGCCGCAGCCGTCGGGCCGAAGCTGCGGATGGCGGTCGTGATGGCTGGCATTCTCGAGCCCGACGCCGCAGCGGCGATCTGGGCAATGACGGGAAAGAGCGTACGGGAGCAGGACCCGGGGCTTTCGTAGTGTCCGTCAACGTCAAACGCCTCCGCAAACGCCTCGGCCTGTCTCGCGCCGAGCTCGCGCGCATCCTCAACGTCGCGCCGCTCACGGTGCAGCGCTGGGACAACGGCCAAGAATCGCGCGGCCTCGCCGCGTCGGTACTCGGAGCGATCGACGAGGCGGTTGCCGACGGCGCCAGCGTCCGCCGCATCGGACAAAAGCTGTCGCTGGGCGTCGGTGCGCTGGTGTACTACGGATTGGTCGCCAAGCGTGACGCCGACTAGAGAGAGGATACCTGATGCCCAATGTAACCGTCATCGAAGCGCTCGTCGTCATTTGGGCCGCCGGCTTCTGCCAAGGGCTTCCGGGGCGTAAGGAGTGGGCCGGGATGCCCTTCGATCTGCTGCTTGGACTGGGGTGCTTCGGGGCTTCGTTCGCCCTCGAGGGCGCTCCGGTCGCTCCGCATTTGACCGCGATCGGCGCCGGTCTGATGGGGGCGTTCCTCGTCGCCACGGGGCGTGGCATGGCATTGGCGTGGAGCGATCGCAAAGACAGCAAGCCACAGTCAATCACCTGCGACACACACGGGGCGGTTCCCTACGAAGGACACCTCGTGTGCTCCGCGTGCACACTGTTCCTGTGTCACGAGGCCGACGCTCCGGAGGTGTGCCCGTGTGGCGTTCGTTTCCTTCCATGTGACGGAGAGTTCTCGGCACGCATCGTGTGCCCGCACTGCTATCGGAAGGAGTCTGGAACCTCCGAATGAGCAAGCCCTGGAACAAGAAGCGCCGCAGGGAAAAGCAGCTCAAAGGCCGCTGCTTTGGCTGCCACCGGCGCGGCCGCCAGAAGATTGAGTGCGAGTCGTGCCTCAAGCTCACCGACCAGGGCAAGCTGCCTGCGGACGGCGTGTTCAGTCGGCAGTTTTGCCCGGGCTGCGAACCCGACGCGTGGCATGAGATGAAAAAACACGTGCTGACCCAGCACAAGGCGGTCGCGTTTTTGACCGCGCTGAAGGTAGGATACGAGGACCCCGCGTAGCGGGGCTGGAGGACGACGTCGATGACCGAGCAACACGCCCTGAACTGGCACCACGCTGAGCTCCGCGCTGCCAATCACACGAACGGCGATTGCGAACCGTGGAGCAATCTCCCGGAGGCCCGGCGCGAGGAGATTCGCGACCGCGTCAAGCTGGTGCTCGACTGCGAAGTGCGGCGCTCCGAGATGAGCCCTGGCGACTTGGCAGTTTGGTTCGGTCGGACGCGCCTCATCCACAGCGAACCGCCGGAGCAGTTGCTGCAGTATCTGGCGGACCTGTGGGAGCGCAATAAAAAGAAGCGCCCCGACGACAGCCGCCTATACCAGCCCTACTTACGTCGTCGGCACTGGTGGGACTGCATGGAGTTCGGCGCGATTGTCGCGGAACCCAGGACGAGGCTTTTCGGCAACCGCAACATCGGCGACTCCAATCTCAGCAATATGCAGGTCGCGGGATGTCTCGCGTCGGACAACATGTCGTACGTGCGCGCGTGGTACCTGTCGCTCGACGCCGACCCCGAACTGATTCGACCGCTTGAGCAGATGCTCTGCCAATCGACGGCTACGCTCCATATGGGGGACATGCCTCAACGCAACGATCGCGGCATCGATTTGTGGCGCGAGCCGCAACCCGTCGACGTAATGGTGCCGGTGCGCCAGAACATGGATGTGACCCTCGAGTTCTTTGGTCGCGCATTCGAGACGTTCCGCGATCTCGCCGCATCGCGTTTCTCCGTCGCTCTCGAGCCGTTCCGCATTTGGGTACATCTCGAGGGCTGGACGGTCTATTAGCCGACGAAGGAACGAATCATGGAAGACTCTCCGGACACTCGCGGCAATACCCATGTCCTGTGGACGGGCGACGACATGTCGCTCGAGATCGTGGACAACGGCCTCGGTCGCGACCTGCGACTCACCCGCAAGGGCGACCCTCTGTTCTCCGTGACGATGCGCAGCGTGCGCCGCCTCGAAGTCGGGCTTCCCGAAAAAGGCGGCGATGGCGGTCCCGGGACCGATCCGCACTACCTGCGCGAGATCGCTGAGCTTATCAGCAACGGCGGTACTATCTCGAGCCCGGTGGACCCCGAGCGGCTGCACGATATCGCCGACCGGCTCGACTACCTCAACCCGTCGCCTCCGGGCCTCGAGGACAAGGCGTTCAAGTGGCTGGCGGACCACGTCAAAGAGGTCCTTCAGAGCGACGACATAGGCCCGGACCCAATTGTCTTGGCGTTGTATTCCCTCGTCGTCGCCACCAAGCGCAGCGGTACGATGAGCGCGATCGGTGGCGGTCTAGGAGGCGCTCTCCAAGGGCTGCTGAGCAGCTTCGGCGCAAAAAAGGAAGACTGATGCAAGACGAACAAACCGACGACCTGTCCGACGACGTCACCGACGACGACCTGTCCCTTGAGGACCTCGACGAACTGGCCGACCAGATCGCGCCCGAGCTCGAAGTGGCCGCCGACCTGGCCGAGCGCGTCGCGTTCCTTTCGATCGAAAAGATGCCGTGCCCCGAGTGCGCCGGCGGCGGCGCCATCTCCGGCGGATCGCTGGGCGATATCTGCCCGGGCTGCAACGGGCGCCGCGTCGTCGAACACCCGGGAGCCGCGCCCGTCGACTTGCCGAGCCTCGCGCCGTGGCGGGATTTCCTAAGGAATCTCGACTCCTACAAGCACGACCAGGCGTTGCTGGCCCACGACGGTGCGGTCGGCTTCGACAAGCCGCTTGGACTCAAGGCCCCGGGGCGACCGCCGCCGCTCAAAGATCTGCAGGCCGTCACTGCCGACCTGCGCCAACGCGGGGAGACGCTGAGCCGCGACGGCGGCCCGTCGATGCCGGCGCTGCCGACTCCGCCGCCGCCCAAGAGCCAGCAGCTGCTCGGATCGATGAGCCAGGACGAGACCAGTCTGGGGGAAGACGGGTCCGGGCCCAGCGACGAAGAGCTCGACTCGCTCGAGGACCAGCTCGACGACGTCTAGCCGCGGCAGCGGGCGGCGCGCTTCCACGCGCCGGCGACCGAGTACATGGCGTCCAGCGCGGCGACGTCGTCCCGTCGCTGGAGCGCGGAAATCACCCGGTCCGCGTGGCTGGCCGCGGCGCGCCACAGGGACGCGCAGGCCGGGCTGTGCGCGGCGCGCCACAGCAGGGCGTCCCGCTCGAGCCGAGCGAGTTTGAGGGCCTCAGCGCGCGGTACGCGCACTAGTTGAGCATCGGGGCGTCGTCCGCTTCTTCCCCGTCGAAGTAGTCGGCCAACTCATCCAGGTCGGCGTCCTCGGTCTCGACATCGGCCGCGGCGCCATCGGCCTCGGCCTGGTGCTGGGCATTGACCTGCTGCCGGTCCACCGCCATGTCCCGATCGTAGGCCTGCTCGGCCTCGATGATCTCGGGCACCTCGGCCTCGAGCTGCGCGTCGGCGTCGCTCTCGAGTGCGGCGAGCTCGGCCTCGTAGTGGTCGAACTCATCGCCCGACGGCTCGGGCTCGTCCAGTTCGTCCGGCGGCGTCGACGGCGGCGCGCTGCCGGTGTAGTCGTTGACGCCGTAGTCGGCCACGATCCACCCGTACTTGGGCAGATAAGTCCGCGCCACGGTCGAGATCGCCGCGATGCCCGACCCGACGACGATGCCGTCGTGGTACTTGGACAAGCGCTTCATCTTGTGGGCCAGCAGCCACGCGCCCGCAAACGCGATTACGCTCGAGGCTGCCGCCGCGTGTTTGCCGGCCTTGGGCCAGCGCTTCGAGATCAGCATGAACACGATGCGCGACAAAAACCGGGTGCCCGCATAGGCCGCGAAGCCGGGCACGATCGCGTCTTTGGCGTCGGCGAAAATTCCCGGATTGCTGCGCCGGGCCACCGCGGTCGAGGGATTGGAGCGGCGCCGGCGGCGCTTGCGGTATCCGGCGAGACCCTTTTTCTTGGACATGGGCGTTCCTGCGGTCGGGACGTGGCCGGAGAGCCCCTCGCCCGGGATACTGCAAAGTATAGGCAGGCTTACGGACCGCGGTCAACCGAGACTCCCAGGGCGCGTGGTCGCTTCACGGAATGGGCAGAGATCGGCGGTTAACTTGACGAATCTCAGCAAAAAGGACGCATAGCTGAACTCGTATACCCCCGCTAGAGCGCGTAGAGCTTGCCGCGCCTAATCTCAAAGTCCGGCCAACCCATCCCCACGAGGACGCGCGGCCTCCGCCCGTTTGTGTGTCGGCCCCGCTGCTTCCGGGATTCTTTCACGAGCTGCTCGAATAGCTCCTTGAAGCGGAGCGCTTCGTCGAGGAAGCGCCCCGGATCCTTCCACTCCTCGATGAACGCGTGGTCGTCGGTGACGACGTCGATGTCGTGGATGGCGCGCTCCACGGTGACCGTCGGGATCGCCAGCCCGCGACGCAACGCTTCTTGCAGTGTCCCGACGCGAGCCCAGCGGTCGTACGGACCGAGCTCGGTCCACGCGAACAGGTTCGAAAGAGCCAGCGCCGCGGCGTCTTCCACCCCAAAGAACAGATCGAGCGGCGCGTCCCCCTCGCGGGGTTCGAAGCCCCAATACCCCATTACGCCGCGACCAGCCGGTTCATGAACTCCTCGCCCATCCCCTTGGGTACGAACACGAACGACACCGCGCCCGCGTCGCGCATCCTAGTCATGGCTTCGCCCAAGTCGGCGACCATGCTCAGAAGCTCGATGGGCTCTCCGGTCGTGTCGTAGCGATTGAACGTGAAGTAGGTCGTCCTGCTCGAGCACGGTCACGATGCGCCGGCCGTCGGCGTCGTAGCCAGTGGCGTAGACACGCTCGTGGTCCGGCACCATGGAAAGGACCGTAGCACGGGGGTGCGACGCGGTCAGCAAGCGTCGCGGACATGCAGCGTGAAGAGCATCGCGCGCGCGATCACGGCCTCTGGCAACGCATCGGCTGCGGCGAGCTCGACGTGGATGTGCTGGCGCACCGGCACCATGATTTGTCGCTGCAGTATGTAGCCGGGTAGCAATCGCATGCGGACGTCGCAGGCACCGCACGGTCGCTCGTCGGCCTGCGCCACGTCGTTGATGTGGATCTCCTCTTCCTCATTGACGAAGCGCAGCGTGCTGCAGAGGCTACCCGGATACGGTCCGTACGGTCGATCGCCAAGAAAGAAGTTGAAGGTGATGAAGTCCAGAAGGCGGTCCTCTTCGTCTCGGGTCTTGCCGAGCAAGCGAAGACCGAAAGCGAAGACGGCGGCCGTCATCTCGCTGACAAGATAGCCGGGGTTCTCCATGTTCGTGCGCTGCGGATCGTCCACGACGCAATCATCGCGAAACGCGCTATGGATCGTCTGTCCCGGCTCGAGGGTATGCGTGTCGAAGTGGACCCGGTCGCGACGCTCCGTAACCCCTTGCAACCTCGGCATTGGCTTATTCTATCAGGCTGCGTACGTTTGGAGCGTGGCCTGTGCCGACAGATAGAGCGGGTGCCCCGGAAATCCCGCTCTGGTCGTGTGGAGCGAGTGGACGCCAGCCTCGCACTGTTCGCGTATTAGACCGAGGACCTCGATCGCGCGGCTCCTACCACTCGGCACGCGCTTGTAGGCGAACGCGCCCCACGCGGCGATCACCAGCGACGCGCCCGCAACGGTCCGGCGGATCCAGTCGTCGTTGTCAGGACCGACCGGGTCCGGATGTCCAATTAGCGCCTTGGGCTCCGTGGACCGCAACGCGTACAGGTTCACGACCTCGACGGCGCCGGCGCCCTCGCGTTTCGCGAATCCGATGCAGCGCCGGATCGTCGGATCGTCCGTGTCCCAGTCGGCCGTGCTCGGGTTGAGCATGACGAACACGATGCGCTCGTGCTTGAGCGCGAACAGGCCCGGCTGCCAGTCGAGCTGGCGGCGCAGGTGGTAGCGGTAGCGTCCGCAACTGCTGACGACTGCGCTCACGGTTTCTCCGTCAATCCGGTGATCAATTCCGATGCTGCGTCCAACAGTTCCGCGCAGCCGGGCGTCCAGACCCCGTGCTCCAGAATGTAGTGCTCCGCCTTTTGCGGCCACTGGAAGCCGAGCGCCCCAAGACATTGGGTGCCTAACTCCGCGCCGCAGATACGACACTCCGCCCAGCCCATCCACGCGTGCACGCGCTCGCCGTTCTTGAGAACCAAGGCGAGTTGCCGGCGGCTGCGGTCTGGAACGTCATCGCGCACAAATTTGTGGGGCGGCTCGGTCGCGGTCCAGTAGAGGATTTCTTTCCGGGCCATGGTCTTCGTTCCTTTCTAGCAGGGAGGGCGCCCTCGGGCGCGCCAGTCGCGGCAGCTATCGCACTCGCAGTAGATCGCGTAGACCCGTGCGGCGACGGTGCGCTCGTCGCTCGGGCCGTATTGGGCTCGCCAGGCTGGATCGTCTCGGATTCCGTTGAGTAGCGTGCGCCAGCGCTCCACACCGGCAGCGTCGAGGACCGCAGCGTCGGCGGGGAGCTCGTCGGGGGCGTAGAAACGGACCTCGGTGGCTTCGCGGATGTGGGGCATTCGTCTTGCTACTGCGCGACAGGACCATTCAGGTGCGCTCTGCAAACACAGGCGCCATCCTGGTGAAAGACCGCCTGCTGAAGACACCCGCCAACGCTGCAGATTCCTGGATCGCCCCCCAGGGGGGGCGGCAGCCGGGACTCCTGGCCACTGCCCACCGGATCGACCTCGATGCGGACGCCGAGCTTTTGCAGCGCGTTTGTCAGAACGTCGCGATCGGCGAGGGACGCCACGCGGCCTAGCGCGTAGACCAACAACGCTCGCTCAGCATCGCTGAAGTATGAGCTAAACAGCCCATCACTGCGCGCACCGGCGTCGGTCCCGAGCACTTGTTCGATAGCGCACAGTGCGCCGCCGATGTCTTGCGACGCGCCCTGGCCGAGTTCACGCGGTTTTACGCCCGGCGACGCGCTACGCCGCACAGTGAACCCGACACCGCCGTTGATCTCGAGAGCAATGTCGTAGTGTTTCGTTGGTTCGGTCATAGGACTCCTTTGTGTTCTCAGACGGCGCGGCCTTCGACGTAGGGGCGCCAAAGCTCCCAGTTGGGTGTGAACTCAGGCTCCGCGGGGCAGACGATGGCGCCGGATGGGCTCGTCTTCTCGGCGTCGGAGAAAACGAGCAGCACCGTGCGCTTGTGCTGGTAGGTGACCTGCTCGACCGGAAAGAGTCGGAGCGACGGCCACTTGTTGCACACGTACAGCACTGCGCCGGCTTCAGATCTGCAGTCGTGCGACGAGGCGAAGCCACAATTGGCGGCGAACGACCCCTGGTCGTCGTAGGCTCCGCTGTAGACTCGGAACATCACTCTGGGCGCCCTGTCCATAAACGCCAGTTTGTCGAGCGGAAGACAATCACGATTGTGTTCCCTCGCCGCTCGCCCCGCAGGCGTTGCAGATGACGACGAAGTGGGTCACGGGATCGCCGACGGTCGAGTAGTAGGATTCCTCGAACCCCGGGCAGAGGCGAATCCGAACTCCGTTGTACATGAACGTGCCGGCGCCGGCCTCCTGCTTGGGGCAGTTCCGCCAGTGCTCCTCGCGCCATTTGTCGGCCGCAGTCGGCCCCTCGTCGCGGAAGCGCACTCGGTTCCGGTAGAAGAACCAGAACGCAGCGAGCCCCACGGCCAGCGCGACGCCGGCGAGCTGCCACCACGCGAGATCCAACATCGCCGCGATGCTTCCGTCCGGCATCACGATATTTTCACCCGCGCCGCGACGGTGCGCTCTGGGCTCGGGCCGTACTTCGCCTTCCATTCATCAAGTCCACCGCCGTGGCAGTCCCTGATGATGCCGGCCCGGACGGCCGTGGCGCGCGCGGTGAGGACCTCAGCGCCGGCAGGCACCTTGTTGGGGGCGAAAAAACGGACTTCTGTTTTCACGATTGTGTTCCGTCCCCCTGGTAGGTAGCCACGATGCGCGTCGGCGGGGCGTCGTCGTCGATCTCGGAGTTAATAACCTGCTTCACGCCCTTGCGGATGCTTTGCAGATCGGCCTCCACAGCCTCTAGTCGCTCTACTTCCGCAATGAGCCAGTCACGGTCGCGAGTGCTTATCCACGGCTGCACAGACTCCCACCGCTTCTTGATCTTCTTCAGTCGCTCGCTCATCCGGTTGGGTCCTCTCCGGGACACAAAGCCCCTTGTGTTCTCTACGTGTAAGGCGCGATCACGCAATGAGGGCGCGCAGCGCACGGCGAGTACATCGTCCCGATGGAGTCCTGGATATCGTTGTCGACCCATGTTTGCTTGATGTATTCCACGACCTCGGGGTCGGTTTCACGTTGATAGGTGTCGGCGCTGCGACGTGCGATCCACTCGTCGTTGACGAACAAGAAGCCCGTGATGCCGGAGTTGTTGAACTGCGACAGGTGCCCCCTCGCACGCTCAACTACTTCCGGGGCTACCCCCTCTGGGGTGCGCCACAGCCCCTCCAGCTTGAGGGCGTCACCCAAGTCGTCGTCGTTCTTCTTCGTCCCACAGCGATGACAGCGGCCAAGTTCGCCGCATACGTGCGCGCTGCCGTCGGGATTTTGGGGGCCTTCGTCACCGACATGCACGTACTGCTTGCAGTGGCTGCACGCTAGGTTGGCCCAGACCGGCCGATGTTCGGCGGGCGCTTCGCCGAGATCGGCTCCGCATTTGTCGCACTTCATTGTGTCCTCGTGGCGCATGTCCATAAACAAGGGTTTGTCGAGCGGGTCACTATTGTGTTCCGTCGCTAAAGTGGCGACGCCGCCCGGGGATGTTGCGGACGCCCACTCCATGTGCGATCGCGGCCAGGTCGTCCCACTCGCCCGAAGTCAAATCACGCGGAGGGCGCCAGTCGTTACCCAGCGAAGACCAGTGAGCAACAGCAGCCCCAACAAATGCGTCGACGTGTTTGCCGTTCAACGCTGGACGCTGCCGCGACGCCGCCAAGTTACAGGCTGCGGCGTGGAGTTTCTCGGCCCAGGAGTTATGGAAGAAGTCGAATTCATAGGCGAACGGGCGCTCGTAGTAGTCCGCGAGGTGCGGACGCAGCGCATCGATCAGCACCTTGCGTTCATCGTCTGTCATGTCGTCCTCCGTCGGATACGAGGCCCCAGCAGCGCGAGCTGCCACGCACACAGGTCGTCGCAGTCCAACGCCGGCATCCCGCGCGCGACGTAATCGGAGAGCTCTGAACTCAACTCCTTATATCGGACGGTGTCTCGGACGTCGTAGAACAGCGCCACGGCGGCCACCTTGGACATCACGCGGCGCGCCGCTTCGTCCGGCGTACTTCCCCGGGCCCAGCGCTCGCCTTTCCAGTATGCGGTCGCGACGTACTCTCCCCGCTCGCCGTCGTCGATTGCCCAGGCCGGAAGTTCGTGGCCCCACGTCCGCTGCAGCGCCGGATCGTCGAGCTCTACCAGGCAGAACGACGGATACGCCGTGTTCAGCTCGTCGACGATGCGAGGAACGCACCAGCGCACGGTGGCTGACGGTCGCTGCACCCCGCGCTCAACTGTGTCGTAGAGGTAGCCATCACGGCGTTCGCCTATTTCGATCTTCTTCATCGGGATCCAACTACTGTTG
>SDBU01001803.1_pt1 | contig 29659 bp, 25 predicted proteins | sample 2277071 | NCBI WGS metagenome assembly SDBU01 (sample SAMN10397929, study PRJNA504765) | marine sediment metagenome | isolation source: marine sediment core GS08_GC12, 126 cmbsf | place: Arctic Ocean: Gakkel Ridge, Loki's castle | collected 2008 | reverse complement strand
GCGATTGTATTAGGGCTGTGGGTACTTCCCTGGCTGATGGGCCGGGTTGGCGGAGTTCGGTCTCGGGAATTATTCCTGCTAACGGTTCTGGTTTTGTCCCTAGGGGCGGCTCTGGGCACTTATATTCTCGGACTTTCGGTAGTCTTTGGCGCCTTTGTCATTGGCTTGGTGCTCCGCGAAACAAGGTTCGCCCACCAGGCCTTGGCTGAAATTACCCCACTGCGAGATATTTTCGCTACCTTATTCTTTGTCTCTTTGGGCATGCTATTAAGTCCGAGGTTTGTACTTGAAAACTGGTGGTTAATAGTCATAACAGTGGCCATCATCGTCCTCATAAAATTTCTGGTTGTTTCTGGCATTGTCCGCTTCTTTGGCTATAGCGGGGGGATAGCCCTCCTCGTCGGGGCGGGTCTTTTCCAAATCGGGGAATTTAGCTTCATTCTGGCCCAAGCTGGAGTAAATACGGGCATTATCTCTGACCAGATTTATTCCTTAATCCTTGCCAGCGCCATTATTACCATGATATTGACGCCGTTGTCTATGAGTCTAGCTTCCTGGTTGTATCCTAAATTAGTGCGAGCCCCAAGCAAAGTAATGGTAGCCGAAGATACTTCGGCCTTGTCCGTTGCTGACTCATCTGAAGTAGTAAATCCAGTGGTGATTGCCGGCTACGGAAGAGTCGGGCAAAATATCGCTCAAGGTTTACGAGATGCCGGTATGCCTTATACTGTTATTGAGATTGACCCGGAGCGCATTTTTAGCTTGCGGTGTGGTGGCATAGCCTGTATTTATGGAGACGCCAGTAATATCCATGTCCTTTCGAAGGTAGACCTAGCTAAAGCCAAGGTATTGGTAGTGACCTTTCCTGACCCGTTAGCCGTGGTAACTACCATTAAGACTGCCTTAAAGACCAACCCCAGGCTCAAAATTGTGGCCCGGGTTCATAGAGCCAGAGAGGCTGAGCTACTTAAAAGCTTGGGAGTCGAGGAGCTAATAAGTCCGGAGTATGAAGCCAGCCTGGAATTTCTGAGAAGGATTTTGTTTGTCTCTGGTTGGAAAAAACCTGACATCAAACAGACTCTGGCTACAGTGCAGCAAGATGAGGAGATTGCTGAGTTTAGCTCCGACAAAGAAGAATAGCTATTGGAGGTTTCAAATGAGTAAAACTAAGGTAGGTATTATTAATGTTACTGGTTATGCCGGTATCGAGTTGGCGCGGCTGTTACATCAGCATCCAGAAGTAGAGCTTACCTCAGTTACCGGGCGGAGTGCTGCTGGCAAAAGATTGGGCGAGGTTTTCCCCCATCTGGCTAGCCTTGACCTGGTTATTGAAGCCGAGCTTGGTGAGGTTGACTTTGCCTTTTCAGCTATGCCACATCAGGAAAGTGCTAAAGAGGTCACACCGTTACTTGACCAGGATATCAAGGTGGTAGATATTAGCGCCGATTTCAGGCTAAAAGATGCTGCCGAATACCCACGCTGGTATAATTTCACTCACCCTGCTCCTGAGTTACTGGAACAGGCGGTGTACGGCCTGACCGAACTTTACCGGGCTCAGGTTACCTCTGCTCAGCTGGTGGCTAATCCCGGTTGCTACCCCACTGGAGCCATCCTAGCTTTGGCTCCAGCAGTTAAGGCAGGACTGATTGAGCCTGAGATTATTATTGACAGCAAGTCAGGCGTCTCCGGAACTGGTAGAACCTTAAATCTGCAGACCCACTACTCGGAAGCCAATGAAGATGCTGCTGCCTACGCCCTGGATGGGCATAGGCACCTGCCGGAGATTATTCAGGAGTTAGGGTTGCTTCACCCTGGGCAGCTGCCTGCGGTAACCTTTGTCCCGCACCTGATACCGATGACCCGGGGGATACTGACTACCTGCTATGCGCCGCTGGCCTCAGGCGTAGTGGCTGTGGACGAAAAGGGAAAAGAAGAACTAAGGCAGCTCTACCTGGACTTCTACAAGGATGAGCCCTTTGTCAAGGTAGTAGAGTTTCCTCCTCATACCAAGCACACCTGGGGGAGCAACCTCTGTCTCGTTCATCCTACTATTGACCTCAGGACAGGGAGGCTGATTGTTATTAGCTGCCTTGATAACCTGGTCAAGGGGGCGGCGGGACAAGCCATCCAGAATATGAACCTTATGCTTGGCTTGCCAGAGACTACTGGACTTGAGGCTCTGGCAGTTTATCCGTGAAATTGGAACCCCATCCCCCTTTTGTCTCCCTTCCCCTTGATAAGGGGAAGGGAGATTTATTATAATTAAGAGAGGCTCTGCCTCTCTTTGACTCTCTTCCAGTATTTCCCGCTCATTCTGAAAGGTAGATAATATAACCTGGGGAGGATGAGGTTTGGCAAACAATCTTGAATACACTCACTCAAAATTGAATGAGGATTTACCCAGTCTGGCTGGGTATTATACCCTGCAGAAGGAAGTAAGGCTCAGCTATAATAACCGGGAAGTCTTGTATGTGGTCGGGCAAGCAGTAATAGAAGCCTCCTGCTGTGGCACTGGTAACTGGGCGTATGCGGTTTGTGCCCGGTTATATAGTCAACTGGCAGTATAAGACCAATGAGGCAGGCCTGTTAGTATCAGAGGTGGAGCCAATTCCAATTTCCGACAGTGCCACGCGAGAAGGTATTAGCCGAATTATTAGACAGGCAGAGTCTATTTCCCGAATTGAGTTCTGGTAGATCTATTTAAGGCTTTTCTAGCTCAATCCCCTTGAGCAGGATATTATCGAACATGGTGCCGCTGGCTTCCCTGAGTTTCAGACAGTCAACAATTCCCTTATATTTACCCCCCAGTAACCCTTCCCCGATGATGTAAGCACCTTCGGCAGCTTCCTTAGCGATGCTGGCGTGTCTTCCCACCTTTCGCACCTTCCCAAATCGGGAGAGTCTAGCTGTCAGTGTCTCGGCAATCTCCGGGATTGCAGAGAGCCGGCCCGAAAGCAAAATCTCACGCGGTTTCTCGACAGCAACCATCATCGCTGCTATCCCCTTTAATATGCTTTCCACCATCATATTCCAGGACTCTGAGTATGTATCGTGCTCCCTGGCCATCTCCTCGGGAGTTAAATCATCTTTGCCACTGGCGTCCTTGGCACCGCCGCTGAAGAGTACTACCCCGGGGAATCTTCCCAGGCGCACCGCCAGCTCAGAATCCATACTTCCCAGGGTGATGAAACCAGGTCCCCCCGATGTCCCCCCAAAACCATCGACTATCTTGCCGCCCTCAACACCGATTACGGCATTGAAGGCATAGCCTACCTCCGCCAGGATGAAAGAGGTCTCACTGTAGTTTATACCATAAAGCTCTGCCTGGTCCCTGATGGCCAAGGCGACACAGCATACTTTATCCGCCGTGCCCATATCCATCTTGTTGGCTTTTCGATAAAGGGGCACAGTAGGTAGGTGAATTACCCCAGGGGTGAAATAAAGCGGGAAGCCTTCGTCTTTCATCAGCCGGAGAACCATCCTGATGCCATCATATAACGGAATACTCTTGTCATCAGGTACCATCATAGTTAGTTCCCGCTCGGTTATATCCCTGATAGGGGTTATCGGCAGACCATAACCGGAGGGACCGACTATCATATCCAGCGGGAAAACACCTCTAGCTGTATCCAGGAGCACTTTGGGGTTTTGGGCAACCTCAGGTACAGGTACAGTAGTATCCAGGATAGTCTTTTCCCCATCCATACCAAAGAAATCGAAGCTTCCCGTCCCGGGGTCAATACCTATAATTCTCATTTAACCCTCCTCTTTGACAGCTAATCTAAGGCTTAAAGGACAACAAGGGTCAGAGGCAAACCAGTCGCCAGTGAGCACAAATGTTCGGGAGCGACAGCCTTTGCAGTCGGCTAAATACTGGCAACTCTGGCAATATCCGGTTCGGCTTTTGGGGTCTTCAAGCTGGTGGAAAAAGTCCGAGACAAGCACCTCACGCCAGATTTCACCGAGGGATTTCTCATTGACGTTACCCACCGTCATCGGGGCAAAACTACAAGGTTTTACCTCACCGTTAGGCTCGATAAAAAGGTATTCGCCAAAAATGCACGCTGTGGTAGCCGAGGCTAAAATCCCGGCGCTTGCCGCTGGCATCTGAGTCAAAAGCCCCCGTTCCCTCACTGTAGCCCAGAAGAATGGCTCGTCAAAAAAGAACTCAACCCCTGTTTTCTGCGCCCCCTGGCAAGCCAGCCTGATGGCTTCACCATATTCCTGGGGGGTGAGAAGCTCTTCAGGGTAATCCTGACACGGCTTGAGCCCAATAAATGTTATCTTAGGTACCCCAATTGACGCCGCCAGCTCAAAAATGCCTGATATTTCAGTATAGTTTGTTTTCAAGACAGTAAAATTTATTGCCTCCAAAAGCCCTTCCTGGGCACAATTACGAGCCCACCCAACCACCGTGTCAAAGTCAGCCCCAATCCTCAGTGCCTCGTAGGTGGCTGGGGTTGCCCCGTCAATGCTTATCATCACCTTTACTGCTAGCTGCTTGAGGGTGGTGAGTATTTGCGAACTAAGTAGCATACCATTGGTAATCAGGTGAACCTCAAGCTGTCTTTGCCTCATCAGCTCCAATAGCTCAAACAGGTCATGGCGAAGAAGCGGCTCCCCACCTTCAATAATAACCCACCCAGGTTCCAGCTCGGCTATCTCGGCAACGAGTTTTCTGGCTCTCTCGGTGGAGAGTTCTCCTTCAAGCATGCCCCGACAGTGTCGACAACTCAGATTACATTTACTGGTCATTGCCCAATCTACAAGATAGGGAGATTGACCTTCAGACAAGGAACTCCTCCTTCGTGGTATTTAGCCTCTGTCAGGTTAAGATTTTATCTGTTGCCAATACGACAGTATATCCGATGACATGGTCAAAATCAAGCCAGCTATACCTAAGTAGCTTCTAACCAGGGGCTGTGAAATGTTGTCTATTGGCTCTACCTCTGCTATGCTTTACTGATAATTATGGATGAAGTCGCTGGCAGTAATAGCACTAATGTCAGGGCTACGGGATTTGGCCCGATTAACTATATTAAGATTACCATCTTCGGTTTTGCCCTGACAGCCCTGTGGCAGAGCCTGCATACCATTATTCTGCCGCTCAGGCTGTTGGACTTCATTGCTGAGTCAGAGAAGAATACCTACCTCGGGCTGCTTACTTTTACCGGTTTAATCCTGGCGATAGCCGTCCAGCCGATAGCCGGGGCGATAAGCGACCGCTCTGGCTTTCGCTGGGGGCGCCGACGACCTTACATCCTGCTCGGCACTATATTGGCGATACTGTTTCTGCCCGGGATAGGTCTGGCTGGTAGTTATATCGCTATTTTCGTCATCTATTGCCTGCTGCAGGTTAGCTCCAATACAGCGCAAGGTCCATTTCAGGCATTTATCCCTGACCTTGTCCCGGCGGGAAGGCGGGGGTTAGCCTCAGGGGTGAAGAGCCTGCTCGAGGTCGGGGGTGGGATAGCACTATTATATCCGATAGCTCTCTTTATGGATCGCTACTTCATCGGTGAGGGAATCCCCTGGTTATGGCTGGCTTTAGGGATGCTGGGTATTGTCCTGCTCGGGGCTATGCTGGCCACCGTTCTGATGGTTAAAGAGCCACCTGGAAGCGGTGGCTATAGGTTGTCCTTACTATCTACCCTGTATAAAAGTTTCAGGATTAATATCAGGACGAACCGTGATTTTGTCTGGTTTCTGGTATCCCGCCTCCTCGTCCTGATGGCGTTCGCTACCTTGCAGACCTTTGCCCTATACTTTTTTAAGGATGTGGTTGGTATAGCCAGCCCAGCCGAGGCAACGGCAAGGTTTTCCATAGTAACCGTTGCTGGTATGCTGGCTGTAGTCTACCCTGCTGGACGTCTGTCGGATAGAATAGGACGCCGACCAATTGCAGTCACTTCAGGGCTCCTCGGTGCTCTGGGGATTGCGTTGATATTCCTCTTTCGACACAACTTCATGCTTATAATACTCTGCGGTGGTCTGATGGGAATCTCATTTGGGGCTTTCATAAGCTCCAACTGGGCTCTGGCTACAGATTTGGTAGCTAAGGGCGAGGAGGCACGTTACCTGGGCCTGGTTAACCTGGCTACTGCCGGTGGTGCCGCCCTGGCGCGTCTTATTGGGCCAGTAATTGATTTCTTTAATGCCCGTGAACCTGGGCTGGGCTACTCGGTTATGCTTCTGGCTTGCTTTATCTACTTGATTGTCGGCTCGCTGCTGGTAATGAAGATTAAGGTGCAAGCTCAACCAAAGTAAGGTAGCACCGTCTCCCACCCCCAGGCAGCCCCTAGTACCACGCTTACATAGAGTACAGTTCTGCCCAACCAGCAGGCAAGCAGAAACTTCCAAAAGGGAATGCGAAGGGCACCAGCCGCTATCCCAACCAAGTCAAAGACTAATGGTATCAAGGAGAAGACAAAGATACCTATAGCTCCCCACCTTTCCACCCAGCCTACCAGACGGTTATATATCTTGGCTCTTGCGATAATCCCACGTCCGCTATAGCCTGCCAGGTAACCAGTCATCTCACCAATACCTGCCCCCACTCCACCAGCTAGCCCCACGACAACCGGACCAACTGGTCCGGTAACCGGGTAGAGAACAATACCTATAGTAGAAAGTATCGGCAGAACCGCCCCCGGCAGAATAATGGTAGCATTCCCAATCACACTGATAAGGAAAGCACCCCCGTAAGCGTAGTTCTTAAGTTCGTCAAGCCTTTCTGGATGGCGTCCATAGACAAGGTAAATACTAACTGTAATCGCTATGATAGGTATAATGGTTAATAAGGGAATATAATTTCTTTTTAGCCAATTCTTCTTCTCAGCTGGTTTATCGTGGCTAATTGTCTTGTCCATTTGTCTTCGGTAGCATTGTAGCACATTTCGGAGGCAGGGATGATACACAATTTCTATGAATATTAAGGGTAGATTGAAGGGGCGAAGCCCAGAGGGGAGATAAACCCCGTTAGGAATTCTAACGGGGTAAAGGGGGTGAGGTTAACAAAAAACTCTATTAGCCTTGTCGGCTGACTGTGTTTCTGTTATACTTTACCAGCGTGCCCCCATCGTCTAGAGGCCCAGGACACTGGCCTTTCAAGCCGGTAACAGCGATTCGAATTCGCTTGGGGGCACCAATCTTGCTTCCTAACTCAGAACCTCCCTTGTAGCTTTTTATAGGTCTCAGATAGTGCCTCGTTAATTACTTTGGTATCACCTATTACCGGCATAAAGTTGGTATCACCCAGCCATCGGGGTACAATGTGGGTGTGGACATGGTCATCTATACCGGCACCGGCTACCCTTCCCATATTTATGCCGATATTAAAGCCATCGGGTTTAAACACTTGCTTTAAAACCTTGACGCTCCGGCTGACTATTTGAAAATGTTCACCCAGCTCTTCATCGGTTAGCTCCTCCAGACTAGCTACATGGCGGTACGGGGCTATCATCAGGTGACCCGAGTTATAGGGATAAGTATTCATGATGACGAAGTTTTTGTCTCCTCGATACAGAATGTAATTGGCGATATCATCACTCTCTTTAGGTTTGTCGCATAAAATGCACCCTTCTGGTTTCTCCATCCGAATATATTCCATACGCCAAGGTGCCCAAATCTGTTTCATAGGTCACTCTCCTTATATCTTGTTTAGTGCTATTTTAGTCGGCTACTCCACCGGGCGTCAAAGGGCTTAATTTGTAACCCTATCCCCTGTATCCCCTTCCCCTTAGCAAGGGGAAGGGGAGGAGTTTTATAAAGAGGGGCTGACGCCCCTCTAAACTCCCCAATAGGTCAAGCTCTATTAAGGTAACTCCTTTTTTGGGGGAGGTTGCACCTTTCTAAAAACCCTATTGGCTATTGCTCCAGAATAAGGAGAGTCAAAGAGAGGCGGAGCCTCTCTTATAAAACTAATTCCCCCTCTCCTTTGAAGGAGAGGGGGATAAAGGGGGTGAGGATGATAAACAATTTTATAAACTGATTGTAAAAAATGCAGCTATCATCTATAGTTATATCATTACACTAGCTTATGAAAGATGGAAGTTCCTCAGGCGATGCCATAACCTTTCTCGGAACCGGCGGTGCCAGGATAATGGTTGCCAACCAAATTCTGGCTTCCGGCGGCTTGTGGTTGAGCTTAGGTGGCACCGAAATACTCGTTGACCCCGGTCCAGGCTGCATAGTCCAATCAACTAAAAGGAAGCTTAGAGCCGATAAGCTCAGCGCTATTATCCTATCACACCGCCACCTTGACCACTCAGGCGATGTCAATGCCATGGTTGAGGCAATGACTCAGGGTGGATTTAAGCCTCGTGGCTGGCTTTTTGTTCCGGCTGATGCTTTAGGGACTGAGCCAGTTGTCTTCTCCTATTTGAAAGACTACCTTGAGGGTATCGAGATTCTACAGGAGGGTAAGTCCTACTCTATAGGCAATATCTCCTTTACCACCCCCATTCGGCACATACACCCGGTAGAAACCTACGGTATGCTCTTTAGAACTGGCGAACACACCTTCTCCTATATTGCTGATAGCCGTTATTTTGACGACTTGTGTCGTAGTTATGCCAGCCAACTCCTGATTATGAATGTAGTTTTTCTGCAAGATAATCCTCCGGCTGACCACTTAACAGTGTCTGATGCTAAACATATTATTGCTGAACTAAAGCCCAGAGTAGCCATTTTGACCCATTTTGGGATGAGCATGTGGCGGGCAAGACCCTGGGAGATAGCCCAAAGGCTATCTCAGGAGACCGGGGTAAGAGTAGTTGCTGCCAGGGATGGTATGCGATTTGACCTATCCCAATTAGATTGAAGGACTAGGCTATGGATAGAGAAAGGTTTGAGTGGCTGGTGGCAAGGGCGGTTGAGGCTTTACCTGATGAGTTTATCACCAGGCTAGAAAATATTGATGTGGTGGTAGAGGACTATCCGACCCGGAGTCAACTGGCTAGCGTGGGACTGAGGCGTGGTGAGACTTTACTTGGTCTTTACGAGGGTGTGCCCCTGACCAAGCGCGGTGCGCACTACGGACTAGTACCACCGGACAAGATAACTATATTCAAGAAGTCGATAGAGGCTAAATATAGATACAATGCCGAGATTATTGGCGAGATACAGCGGGTAGTACAGCATGAAATAGCTCACCACTTTGGCATTGGTGACGCCAGGCTGGAACAGATTGAGGGGAGTGATGATTAATCAGTGGCGTTTGCCAGGCTATAGCTTCTTGACCATATAGTCTGCCTGTGAGCTGTAGCCAAACTCAGTGCGATAGTATTCCTTAGCGCCCACGCCACTCAGGATTACCATCTGTTGTGCCTGGAACTCACCGCTAGCAATTTGCTCGGCTTCCCTTAACAGTGCTTTACCTAAACCCTTATGCTGGGCAGCCTCTTCTTTGTGCTCGGTTAGGGGAACCTCAGGACCGTATATATGTAGCTCTCGTATTAAGGCTAAATTTCCGTCAATCTTCTGCCCCAGTCTGGCTATCGGCTTAGATTGAATCCTCAATCGCAGCAAGCCAAATAGCGTCTCCTTTTCATCCTCAAAGGAGAGGAGGATTTCCTTACCTCCTGAAGCTTCATAATCCATTCTTACCATCCTGGGTTTGCCTATTTCCCAGCCCTCCTGTGCCCGGTGACCATACTCCCGACACCTGATACACTTACATTCAATGCCGGCGGCCTTCATTCGCTGTTTAACTACCTCTCGCAATGAATCCTTCAAACCACCCACAATAAACTTGGCCGGTATATCACGCAGCACCCTTGAGATTCTCACGTACTTGGGAACAGTAGACTTAACGTCAACAATAAGTTGAATCATAGTGTCGTCATCATAAGGACGGTATCGCTTGTCCCGATACCATTTCTCCAGTTCAGTCCCCTCTACTACCATAGTGGGATACAGCTTCAAGCCATCTGGCTTAAAGCCATCGTCAGCAAATAGCCGGCGGAATAGCGCTAAATCCATTTCTGGGGTTAAGCCAGGTAGTCCTGGCATCCAGTGATAATGCACCTTAAAGCCATGCTCCCGGAGCAAAGTGGTGGCGTTAATTACATCTTCTACCTTGTGTCCTCTTCTTACCAGTCGGTAAATTTCGTCATCTAAGGTCTGAACCCCGAGCTCTACCCTGGTGGTGCCAAACTCAAGCATCCGGTCTATCTCCTCTTGCCGACACCAGTCAGGTCTGGTCTCGATGCACAGCCCGGTGCAACGATGACGAGCTGTTTCGTTAAGCCGTTTTGCCTCTTCCAGAGTAGCAGATCCCTCACTATTTAGGGCATCAAAGCAGTCCTTGATAAACTGGTACTGGTAATCTATGGTATAAGCCAGAAAGGTGCCACCCATTACTATCAGCTCCACTTTGTCGGTGGGGTGCCCCATTTCGGATAGAGTCTTTAATCTTAGCTTAATCTGCTTCTTGGTATCATAGTCGCATCTTTTGGCTCGCAGCACCGCTGGTGATTCTGTAGTATAGCTCTGGGGGGTGTCTGGATAGGTGGGACAATAGATGCATTGCCCCGGGCATTTCATCGGCTGGGTCATAACCGCTACCGGGGTAACCCCGGATATAGTCCTGGCAAATTTCCTCATAGTATGAATAGTTTAGCAGATTAAGGCTTATGGCAACAATTAGAAATTATTCCCCGTCACTTACGGGAGCAAATTTACCCCTCTATGGCTATACTAGCAATTAAGGTTATAATAGTTCCAATTGAGTATCATTGACTTTGGTGGCTGATGTAAATTCAACGTAAGACTGGAAGAGGATGAGTGTGGAAAACTAATATGGACAAGCCCCATCTGTCAAAAAAGCCTAAGGTCTTCTATGGCTACTGGATAGTAGTCGCTACCTTTTTCTTTCTTTTCATCTTTTCAGGGTGTGGATTTTTTGCCTTTAGTCTATTTGTTAAACCCCTTCAGGCAGACTTAGGCTGGGGCAGAGGCGAGATAATGACTGCCTTCACTATTTTTTTCCTGGTTATGGGGGTTACTATGCCCTTTGTTGGCCGGGTAATCTACCGCTATGAAGCGAGGAAAGTTATCGCTATAGGGGCTCTGATAGTAGGCCTTGGCTTTGTCTTACTAAGCCTAATGGACACGCTCTGGTATTTTTACGTTAGCTATGCCGTTATTGGTGTCGGAATGGGAGCAATGGGTCACGTTCCGTCAAGTACTATAGTCTCAAATTGGTTTAGAAAACGGAGAGGCACAGCTATAGGCATAATGTCAGCCGGGATAGGCGCCGGTGGCTTTGCCCTGGCACCACTTGTTGGCGTCTACCTTATTCCTAATCTTGGCTGGAGAGTCTCCTATTTAGTCTTGGCTGTGCTTACGTGGGTGCTCATTATCCCTTTAGCGTTATTAGTGATAAAGACAAAACCAGCCGACATGGGGCTTTACCCTGATGGGAAACAAGACCCTGAGGTAGTGGCTGAGATTGAAGCCTCGCCCTTAGCCGCTAAGAGTTTTCCTCTAAAAATGGCACTAGCTACGCCGGCTTTCTGGTTAATTGCCGTTTCTTACCTAACGAGTAGTTTCAGTGGGACCGGCATTCTCCAGAATCAGGTTCCTTATCTTGAGGATATTGGTTTCCCAGTAGCCATAGCGGCTGGTGCCCTTGGCGGTGTTGGTCTGGGGAGTCTTATAGGTAAATTCAGCTTTGGCTGGCTTTGCGACCGGATACCGGCAAAATACGCTTACTCTATTGGCCTTGGTCTTCAGGTGGTGGGCATTATAATATTGATGAATATCAAACCAGCATCACCCCTAGCAATAATATGGCTATATGTTGCCGTGATAGGATTAGGTGCCGGTGCTTGGCTGCCGACGATGTCAATGCTCATAAGCACTAACTTTGGGTTGGCTGCCTACGGCACTATTTTTGGCATGGCAAACTTGGCTCAGAGTATTGGTGTTGCCACTGGCCCTCTTATGGCAGGGTATATGTATGATACTATGGGTACCTATCACTGGGCATTTATTGTCTTCCTTGCCTTATATGCAGTAGCTATGCCGACTGTCTTGGCAGTGCGCCGCCCTAAATCACTTTAGAATTTCAAAGGGGAAGAAAGGAGGTGAGATGACTAAAGATATTTTCAACCAGATTGCACCGAGCTGGTATAACTTCCGGCACTGGTCGATATTTCGTAGGGAGCTGGAAACACTGGCAAAAAGATGGCAAAAGGGCCGACTGCTAAATATCGGCTGTGCCCACGGGCCTGATTTTTTGCCCTTCAAGCGAGGCTTTGACTTGTGCGGCGTGGACTTCTCCAGGGAGATGCTGAAATTTGCCCGAAGGTATGCCCAAAAATTCCACCTCGCCGTAAACCTGTCACTGGCCGATGTTAGCTATCTCCCTTATGCGGATAAAAGCTTCGACTGGGCAATCTCAGTAGCTACCTACCACCACATAAGGTACCCGGAGGAAAGGCAAAAAGCATTCTATGAGCTGTGGCGAATTTTGAAGCCCGGGGGTGAGGCTTTTATCACCGTGTGGAACCACTGGCAGCCCAGATTCTGGTTTAAGAGCAAGGGAGTGGCTGTGCCATGGCGGACAAAGGATAAAACGCTGCATCGCTACTACTACCTCTTTTCCTATCCCGAGCTTGAGAAACTGGTGAAGCAGGCTGGTTTTAAGGTGCTTGAATCTTCCCCGGAAAGCTCCTACCGCTTGCCGATAAAGTTCTTCTCCCGGAATATATGTTTGTTGGTGAAGAGGGGTAATTAGAGCCGCTTTATTCCATCTTCTTTCTTAACAGCATTACGACTACGGCGCCGACTCCGTAGGCCAGGGCGACGGCGAAAGCAATCGGATATGACATTGGCAGTACCTCGGTAGTACTGAACAGGTCTCCGGCTATGGTACCCAGTATGAAGGTACTGAAGGCTGTCACCAATGCACCAATCCACAGCACCCAAGCCATTATTGATGCTAGAGCTTTGAATACAGGTGGCATTTCTCTTCTCCTTACTTTCTGCTTTTATTCTATACCAGTATTATAACACTGCTTGTCAAGTATTTTGCGTATATGATTATGTATCAAACCTCACCCCTTTAGGTTACTAACTAACAAAGGATAGGGGATAGGTTGCTATACAATCTCTCTATGGCTTATATTGACAGGGCTACCAATTAGTAGTAGGATGCCACCACAAGAGGCGTAAAACCAAAAATAATCAGGGGAGGCAAGGTTATGATAGTCAAAATAAGATGTCCTGAATGTGATACCGAGGGTAGTTTCTCTCTGGTTGAGTCAAGCTATCAGGGTCCGTACCGCTGCTGGAAATGCAGAAGACTCTTCACCATTAACTTGGAAAATAACGAGCTTAAGTCCTGTGAGTCCCTCAGCCAGGAGGAATTTGACCGACAACAAGAAATAGAAACCCTGAAAGCCAAGTTCAAACGACAATAGCCGATAAGGAAAATAGACTGCCTAACTAATTAAAAGAAGGAGGTATCATGCCAGTAGTTATCGTTGAAATGTGGGAAGGACGCACTGTTGAGCAGAAAAAACAACTCGCCGAGGGCATAACCGCTGCCTTCGTGAAAATCGGTGTCCCTGCTGAGCGATGTCATATTATCATGAAAGATAACCCCAAGCATAACTGGGCAACCGGCGGTAAATTGGCTTCGGAAGAGCCCACCTGGAAATAGGAGGTAGCCGCTTTATTCCAGCATCTGCCTCATTGGTCTACTTCAGGTCTTTTTGTTAGTATTATAGTACTGAGCGCTAAGCATTTAGTCTCATAGCCATAGTGACAGTGTTACTACTCAACCTTACAATGAGCAGAGTATCACAAGGTAAACGGAGAGATGGTATGACTAAAAAAGGGAGGTTTCGGCAAATGCTTATCCCAACCATCATAATGGGCGTAATTGCTATTGTCCTTCTCTTTATTGGCTATCAGAAGGGAGGTGGGGAACATATTCTGGGGTTGAAATCAGCCGGCAACCTACTACTACAGATTATCCCCTTGCTAATTTTTGCCTTTATTATAGCTGGTATGATTCAAGTCCTTGTTCCCACCGAAATGATATCCAAATGGGTAGGCATGGAGTCTGGTTTCCGAGGTATCTTAATTGGCACAGTAATTGGTGGTTTTATGCCAGGCGGACCCTTCATTAGTTTGCCCATTGCTGCCGGACTCCTGCGGGTAGGAGCGAGTGTAGGAACCATGGTAGCACTTTTAACAGGGTGGTCATTGCTGGCAGTTACTCGGTTGCCCTTAGAGGTCGGTATAATGGGTTGGCGATTCACGCTGATTCGTCTGGCATGTACCTTTTTCTTCCCCCCAATAGCTGGGCTAATAGCTAATAGATTCTTTTCGGGTGTTACTCTTACAAATTGAGGTAACCTATCCTACCGGTCTGACCTTCACGGCGCACACTTTCAACTCTGGAATCTTAGCAACGGGGTCTAGGGCAGGATTGGTGAGCAGGTTAGTGGGGCTTTCGGCAAAATGAAATGTCATAGAGACTACACCCGGTGGAGAATCCTCTGTCACCTTGGCTCTAGCCGTCACTTCTCCCCGACGAGAGATTACCCGCACTATTTCACCATCAGTGATTCCAAGAGCAGTAGCATCCTTTGGATTCATCTCTACCAGCTCCTGCGACCGTAATGTGTTGAGGCCCTTCACTTTTCGGGTTAGAGTGCCGGTATGAAAGTGATATAGGCTGCGCCCGGTGGTCAGCACTAGGGGATATTCGTCATCGGGAAGTTCCATAGATGGCTTATACTCCAGAGGCACAAACTGGCCCTTGCCACTGCTGGTGGGGAACTTCTCGGTGTGAAGAATCGGTGTCCCGGGGTGTTCTTGGCTAAGACAGGGCCACTGCAGGCCTTCACTCTCCAGGCGCTCGTAAGATATGCCTCTGTAGCTAGGAGTCAAACTGGTGCTCTCATCCATAATTTGAGAGGGACGCACAAAATTAAAGCCGGTACCCTGCATTCTTTGCCCAAGCTGACAGGTAATCCACCAATCGGGGCGTGAAGCGCCAACGGGCTCTACTGCCTTACGGATACGCTGAACACGCCGCTCAGTGCTGGTGAAGGTCCCGTCCTTCTCAGCAAAGGTTGCTGCCGGCAAGACAACGTCGGCTAGACGCGCCGTCTCAGTGAGGAAGATGTCTTGAACCACCAGAAACTCTAGTTTCTCCAGTGCATCCTCAGCGTGCTGAGCGTAAGGCTCGCTTAATAGAGGATTCTCGCCAACAATGTAAAGCGCTTTAATCTGCCGTTGATAGGCAGCCTCAAAAATCTCGGTGAGGGTCAGCCCAGGCGAATCACTCAGGTTGCAGTCCCAGGCTGTCTCAAACTGCCGCTTAACCTCGGAGTTGTCTACCCGCTGGTAGCCGGGGTACACATCGGGTAGAGCACCCATATCGCAGGCACCCTGGACATTGTTCTGCCCCCGCAGGGGGTTAACCCCAGTCGCTGGCTTGCCGATGTTCCCGGTGAGCATCGCCAGGTTGCTGGTTGCCAGTACATTATCGGTGCCATGGGAATGCTGAGTGATGCCCATGGCATAGAGGATGGTGGCCGGCTTATTAGTGGCGTAGACCCGGGCTGCCGCCGCTATCTTCTCTCGGGACACTCCGGTAATCTGCTCTACAGTGTTGAGGTCGAAGTTTGAAAGCGATTGCTTGAAGACATCGAAATTCTGGCAACGCTGCTCAATGAAAGACCGGTCAAGTAGATCCTCATCAACTATGACCCGCATCATGCCCATAAGTAGAGCGACATCAGTGCCGGGGCGCTGACGGAGCCAGAGGTCAGCAAAGCGACAGAGGTCTATTTTCCTGGGATTGGCGACAATAAGTTTGGCCCCGTTTTGCACCGCCCTTATTACTTTTAGCCCAATTATGGGGTGGCTTGTTGTGGTATTAGTGCCTATGGCCAAGATGCAGGCGGCACCCTCGATTTCGTTGATGGAGTTGGTCATAGCACCACTGCCAAAGCTTTGTGCCAAGCCGGCCACAGAGGGGGCGTGGCAGAGGCGAGCGCAGTGGTCAATATTATTGGTGCCCATCACCGCTCTGGTAAATTTCTGGATAACATAGTTCTCCTCATTAGTACACTTGGCAGACGAGATAGTCGCAAACTGGTCACCTTTGTAATTAGCCAGTTTGCTGATGATAAGGTCCAGTGCCTCCTCCCAGGTTGCTTCGACGAATTTTCCATCTCGTTTAATGAGTGGTGAGGTCAACCGCTCTGAGTGGTGAACAAACTCAGCAATGCCAAAGTGACCCTTGACGCAAAGGTTGCCCTTATTGACCGGGTTATCAGGGTCTCCTCTCACGTTGACGATGAGGCTACCGCGGACGCCAAGGTAGATTCCGCAACCCACCCCACAATAGGGGCAGATAGTCTTAACCTCACGTGCCGGTCGCAGGACATTCTTAGGGACCAGCGCCCCAACCGGGCAGCTGGCAACGCACTGACCACAAGATACGCAGGTTGTATTCAGCAACGAGCCGCCGTATCCCTCAGTAGTGCCTACTCGATAAGCCACGGACAGGGCCCCAATACCCTGAACATCAAGGCATATCCGGGCACAGCGTTCACAGCCTATACACTTGTTGGGGTCTCGTTCTATAAATGGATGACACTTATCCAGGGGATAATAATACCTGTCTCTTCTAACAGGGATGGGAGACACTTGGTACTCAGTAGCTAACTGGCGGAGAACACACTCGTAGGCTGCTTTACATTCGCACTCCAGACAGCGCTCGGCTTCTTTCTTTGCCATATCCTCAGGGTAACCAAACTCAATCTCCTGAAAATTCTGGCGCCTTTCATCGGGTCTGAGCTTTGGCATCTTTCGTCTGGATTGACGCTCGACTTGAGCAAACTCTTCTCTACCCATCAGTTCATTCAGTTGTCCTTTACTGATGTTAAAGGGCTTCGCAACTCCTACCATTTCTTCGCCCTTTAGGTAGCGGTCAATGGCTAGGGCAGCCTTCCTTCCCGCCGCAATAGCTTCGACTGCTGTGGCTGCTCCAGTTACACAGTCGCCGCCGGCAAAGACCCCTGGTATATCGGTCAGCAAAGTATCGAGGTCGGCTGTGATGTTGCCCCGCTCTGTCTTAAATCCACTTTCTTCTGCCAAGAAGGAAAGGTCAGGGCGTTGCCCAATGGCGGCGATAACTGAATCAACTGGTAGAACAAATTCTGAGCCAGGAATCGGTTCTGGTCTGGGGCGTCCGCTGGCATCGGGTTCACCCAATTTCATCTTAATACACTCAATACGGCTTACTCTACCACTTCTCCCTATTATGCTGACCGGTGCCGCTAGAAAATGAAGTTTAATGCCCTCCTCTTCGGCTTCCTCAACCTCCCATTCGATGGCTGGCATCTCAGACCGAGAACGCCGATAAACAATGGCCACCTCCTCCACACCTAGACGAAGGGCAGTGCGGGCAGCATCGATGGCTGTATTACCTCCACCGATTACAGCTACACGCCTTCCCAAATCCATTGGTTCCCCAGAAGCAACTGCCCGGAGAAAATTGATGCCCGGCAGAACACCCTCTAAATCCTCACCTTCAACGTTCATCCTCTGGCTCTGGTGAGCACCAATAGCAAGAAAGATGGCCTGAAAGCCATCTTCAAGAAGACTCTTTATGGTGAAGTCCTTGCCCAGAGTCTGGTTAGTCTTAATAGTCATCCCCAGCTCTATAATCGTTGCAATCTCTTGGTCGAGGATTTCCTTTGGCAAACGGTAGTCTGGTATGCCATAGCGTAGCATGCCACCCGGCTTAGACAATGCTTCTAGAATCACTACCTCGTGACCTTCTTGGATTAGGTAATAGGCCGCGGAAAGGCCAGCCGGGCCGGAGCCGATAATAGCCACCCTGAAGTTGCTCCTAGGTTTTATGGTAGGGATAAACCTTTCCTCGCCCCACAGCTCGTAGTCGGCGGCAAAACGCTTCAGGCTGCAAATAGATATAGGTTGGTCTACCAAGCTCCGGCGACACGCCTCCTCGCAGGGGTGAGGACAGATACGGCCGATGACCGCTGGCAAGGGAAGGGTTTCCTTAATTAGTTCCACCGCTTCCCTATAGGCTCCTCTAGCGATAAGTGCAATGTAGCCTTGAACGTCAACGCCAGCAGGGCAGGCGTCCTGGCAGGGCGAAACGCAGTCGCCATAATGGTCAAAAAGGAGCGACTCGAGGTATTGTTTCCGAGCCGAAGTAATCCTTACGTTATTAGTCTGGAGCACCATGCCGTCTGCCACTGGTGTGGCACAAGAGGCTACCAAGCCATGTCCCTCTAACTCTACAACACAAATCTGGCAAGAACCGAGGGGTTTCAATTGCTCGTCGTGGCAAAGGGTTGGGATGTGGATGCCATTTTCCCTACATACGTCTAGGATAGTCTGACCAGTCTTGGCAAGGACCTCTTTCCCATCCACTACTATTCTGGTTATTACCATCCTACATCCCTTTCTTCGCTAATGTTCCTAACGCTTTCGGTTGCTGCAGGGCTCAAATTACCTTGTTGAGACCTACCAGGTTGAAGAAGCACATTTTGCCTCCGCTACTGGTAACAGAGTGAAATTTTTTTACCGCTAGCTTCCTCAACCTCATGGAGAAAGGAAAAATCGGGGGTAATTAATATAGTCTCGGCATCTCTTTCAGATGCCACCAAGTCAAATCGTTCGCTTAACTTCAAAATAGCCTAGTCCCAAAGTGATATAATACCTGAATCAAGGTCCTTTGTCAATTTTCAGAGGGTACATCAGCCTCGGGTAGACAAATCCTTCAAATCTTCTTATCTACTTATACCTGGAATTACCTAGCTCGGCTGGGTAGACATCAGTAAGCTGGTAGCTATGGCGCAATTGGATATAAAGGCATTCCCCACTTTCCGGAGTGAGAACGCTTTAACTGCTGAAGGCGCCTTTTAAATGAGACTGAAGTGATATCCTCCGTAGACATCAATAAGGCATCTTCTTTATTATCTATGTAGTAGCCACGACGCAGCCCTACCCGAATAAAGCCATACTTGCCATATAGATTCACCGCCGCGGTGTTAGAGGCTCGTACCTCCAGGGTAATATTATGGGTATTTAGCTTGGCGGCCAGGTCTATGGTGGCTATAAGTAATAGCTCCCCTATCCCTCGGCGGCGATGTGTCTGGCGCACTACCAGGCTGATGATATGGGCTTCATCAGCCATTTTCCAGAAGCCGGCAAAACCGAGAATGTATTGCCTGCCTGAAGACGGCGTTTCATCACCAGGGGAATGCCCATAATTTAACCACTGCCTCACCTTGGTTATCAGCCGGGAAAAGCCTTTCGGCGACGCAGGTTCCACCTCAGGCTCCTCAATCATTTTCTCTTCATCATCGCCGACTACAATGTAATGGGCTAATGGGTTTTGTAGCTCATGCTGATAGTTAACCGGTGGCCACATGGTGGGAAAGGCTTCATGGTCAATCTTAGTAACCTGGTCAATATCCTTTTTTTGTATCAGCCGCATATACAAGGCAAATTTCCACTCCTTTATTTAGTGGTGGAAGACTTTTATTGTAACACATTCCATTTTCCAGTTATATGCCACTTTGAGGGTACTGTTTGATTGCGGTTGATGCTATATTCCGTGCTTTCTTTATTATTCCATTTCACGCCTAATCTCCAAGCGTGAAGTTGAGCCCCCCCTTTCTTTCTTGATATAATATTCTAACGATGTATATCAAGTTTGATGCCGTAACTATCTTTAGTGGTATTGCTGCTCTCGGAGCTATTACAACCATCATTACACTTATTAAGAATAGGCAAAAAGTCATCGTTAAGGTATGGAAAACTGACGAAGATACGTTTCATATCAACATTATCAATAGGACACACCAGAGCATTGAAATAAAGGAATATGGGCTTCATCTTTCTGATAACAGTGACTTCAGCCGCAAAGCGCTTGCTACTTATCCCACTATACCCCCTGGAGGCGATTTCACTTCTGCTTGGAGTCTTAATGGGGTGAAAGAATATATAAAGAATGAACATCCTGGAAGTAAAATCACATTTGCCTATTGTAGGAGTGCCACGGAAAAACCATATCCATACACAGGTAAAATTCCCAAGAGAATACAGAAGATGATAAATGACTGACAGGCTAAGATTCAATTTCGCCTCCTGTGGAAATAGTGCCAACCCAGAACGAACAGCACCACTTTGAGCAAGACCTATCTTTCCATAGTTTCTTTCGTTATACTATTATATAAGTGGCATTAGGATAATGAAGAAAGATACAGAATTTGATGATATCCTGAATGAATGTTTGGAGCGTCTGCTGGTTAAGGGCGAAACAGTGGAGCAGTGCCTGGCAAGCTACCCTGAGCAGGCGGCTGAGCTTAAACCACTGCTGGAGATGGCTCTGGCAACTAAGAAGGCATCAGCTATTCAACCTCGGCCTGAGTTCAGAGCCAGGGCTAGATACCAGTTTCACTCAGCACTCCAGTCAATGAAATCGAAAAGACCTTTTCTTGGTTGGCAGCCACGCTGGGTGACCGCCATAGCCATAGTCCTTGTCCTGCTGCTAGCTGGCGGCGGCACAGTGGCGGCTGCCTCTAATAGTATGCCCGATGAGCCTCTGTATCCGGTAAAGATAGTATCGGAGCAGGCGCAGTTGGTATTCACCCCGTCGACTCAAGGTAAGGCAGAGCTGTATGCTCGCCTGGCGGATAAAAGGATAGCCGAGATAATCTATGTAGCCGAGAAAGGCAATGCCAGGCAAGTGGAACTGGTCGCCCAGCGCCTGGATAACTACTTGGCAAGGATAGCTAGCCTGGTCTCAACCCAGAGGGAAGAGAGTGGGCGAATGAGAGCGCCTGCACCAGCCCTGGCTCCAGACGAGTTGACCGAGAAAGCTCCAGCTGTCGATATTCAGGTTAATCGTTGGGCTAGGCTCAGGCTTGCTTTGGCACGCTATGCTATCGAGCACCCGGCTGCCTTGCGGGCAATGCTGCAGAGAGCACCGGAATCAGTCAAGCCCGCCCTACTCCGGGCTATTGTCGTTTCGATGGCTGGCTATGAGAAAGCCCTCAAGGCTGCTGAGGAGTAAACTAGCCAAAAACCGATTTTTGAAATTGCTTTAAAGTCGCCACTAACCAAATGGCGACTTTTTCGTTATAAATAGTAGTAAAGTTTAGAAGGAGGTGGTAAAGATGCTATTAGTGGCCATTCCGGCAGCAATAGTGGCAGCTCTGGCAGCATTGTGGCTAGTCTGGAGAAAGACTAAATTACAGGAGGTGAGAGTAAAGCGATGAAAATTTGGAAAATAGCGGTAGTAATAACATTGGCGATAGCTCTGGTGTTGGGCGTGGCACTGCCGGGGTTGGCAGCTTCAGATGAAGCAGCACCGCAAACTGATGATTATTGGCCCAAGCTGCTTAGAGGTGAGGTAGTCGGCGTTGATGATGAGGGAGACCCGAAATCATTCGATATTCAGGCTGGGGAGCAGGAGTTTACTATATTTGTTGACGAAAATACCAGATACTTTATACTGCATCCTCCCAGGAAACTGTTAGATGTAGCCCAGCAACGGATAGAATTGAGGCAACAAGACCAAGAGGGCCCAAGAGCTATTGTGCCAGCAGAACCAATGCAGCTAGGGGCTCCGCGGGCTCAACAACTAAAGAGGCTAATATGGGCGAAACTCAAGTGGCTTCGCCACTTTGGTGAACGGGCCAGCTTCGATGATATAGCCATAGGTGATAAGGTGGCCGTGTTGTTAGCTCCTGAGTCGGATAGATATCTGGCCAGGGTAGTGACCATTATAAAACCAGCGACTTACAGCCGTGTCAGTGGTACTATTACCGGTGTCGCCGATGATTCTATTACCATAGAACCAGTTAGTGGTGGCGACGAAGTTACCCTGGAATACAATGAAAACACCATTTTTATCCTCAAGGGCATTACCGGGATAGACCCGGACGCAGAGCCATTTGCCCGTGCTATTTACAATACTGAGACCACGGTAGCTAAGACAGTAAGGGTATGGCCCGAGGCACCTCAGCCATCTGACTGAATCATGCTGTAGACGCTGCAACTACCAAGAGGGGGAGCTTAACTTAAGGCTCCCTCTCTCATTTTGCCCACATGCCCCTGCCAGTTTTTCTGGTTTCCTGCTCTAATTGTTGCAATGGTTATTCTATTACTGTGTTAGCGTAGCGTTCCCATTCACTATAAACACAACCGCAGTATTGCTGTCGGTGCAGGTCTAGCTGCTTTGTTATCCGTCGGCTATCGGAGTAACGTTTCCTCAGGTCGGCATACAGAAATGGTATACCCTTTTCCTGAGCCAGCTGGTTACCGATTTCACAGAGTAGGTCATGCTTCTGGTGAGGACTAATCAGCAGGGTGGTGGTGAAGGCGCTAAAGCCCATCTGATGAGCAGTTTCTGCCGTTTTTGACAGGCGAAGCCGAAAGCAATACTGGCAGCGCTGGGCTTCATGTCCTACCACCTGGCGGAAGTAGTCAACCATGTCATAGCCCTCAGTTATTATCAGCGGTAAATCTACCTCCTGAGCCAGAGACTGCATTGCCTCCAGACGTGCCTGATGCTCCATAAAGGGGTGAATGTTGGGGTTGTACCACAGGGCAGTAACCTCATATCCCTGCTGTCGCCAATAGTCAATGGTATAGGCAGCACAATGAGCACAGCAGCTATGAATTAGAACCGACTTCATGCTTACAATCTTAGCTTTATCATGGTCATTTATCAAGGGATTGTTTGAAACCTATCCCCTGACCCCCTTGGGTATTTATGAAGGGAAGGGGGTAAATTTTAAAGAGGGGCTGCGCCCCCTCTTGACAAACCCTTCTTTATGTGTTATATTGTAACTATGTAACAATAAAGGGGGATTAAGATGATGCCAGTTATTAGAATTACTGATGCCACGTGGGACAGACTGAAACGTTGGGCTGAACCTCTTGAAGACAGCCCAGAAGACGCTGTTCGCAAAGTACTAGCAGCTGCTGAAGAACACTTAAAATGTCGTCAACCTCGGCTATCAGGACGGGAGAATAGAATTACTGAAAAGCCACCTAGAAAGAGTGGTAGACTACGGAAGGGATTAAGAACCCCTAATCAAACCTATCGTCGCCCTATCTTGGAAGCGCTTCATGAACTTGGTGGTAGAGCCTATGCGAATGACGTACTCAAGGTCGTCGAGGAAAAGGTGAAGCCGCTTCTTAATGAGTTTGACCTCCAGAAGCTCCACTCGGGCATGGACATTCGATGGCGCAATGCCGCGCAATGGGTGCGGTATGCACTCGTGAAAGAAGGCCTGTTAAAAAGCGACTCTCCTCGAGGGATGTGGGAGTTGTCAGACAAGGGGGTTCGGGAACTAGGCGAGAGAGTGGCTTGAGAGAACCTTTAGGAGAGAGGTAAAGATTATGACTATTAGCGGTCATCCGTGGCTCAAGTTACTTGTAGCTATAATAGCAGCTATTTTTGTCGGTATCATATTTGATTCGTGGGGTTAGGGTATAGCAACATTTTTTATCTTGATCTTCATCTTCATCTGGGTAGCGTCTTGGATATTTGGGGGTTCTATTAAGGGCAAGGTAGAAGTGAATGATGAATTGGAAGAACTTCTAAACAAGCTGGAAACCATCGGTAATATAAAAAATACATTACCTCTTAACGCCCGTGGGTGGTGCAATAGTTTAGGCTTGTACGTGCAATTAAGAGAAATGGCCAATATGACAAGGTTACAAGCGGGAGGGAAAAATCATTCTCAGATTGATGCTTGGCGGGATTATCTTGAATCTAGTACTGAATGGAAAGTTAAAAAATATAACCCAGGCGATTGGGAAAATTTAGTTGACCCGACACTTGAAATGTCAAACTGGTTAAGCACATATGGAGGACTCCCCGAAGAATATGCGGAATCTTTTAACAGAGCTATTCAAGCGTTTAAGGAAGAAGGTCATCTTACACTTCCAACCGCCACAATGACAAGATAGGCGGGGCGTCTAAGAGGGGCGAAAGCCCCTCTTTTTAATAACCAATTCCCCCTCTCCTTTGAAGGAGAGGGGGATAAAGGGAGTAAGGTTGATAAACAATCTCTTTACCACAGGGTCGGCTGAGGCGGTTTCTGCTTATTATAGGGCAGGCCGAGGTGCTGATAGGCTAGCTGAGTAGCCAATCGGCCGCGGGGGGTTCGCTCCAGGAAGCCCAGTTGCAGCAGATAGGGCTCGTAGACATCCATGATGGTGTCTGCCTCCTCGCTGATGGAAGCAGCAATCGTATCCAGTCCCACCGGACCACCATTGAATTTATCAATGATAGTGTGTAGCACCTTATGGTCTATCTCATCCAGACCTATTGGGTCGACTCCAAGCTTGGATAGTGCCTCGACGGCTACTGGTTGAGTGATTATACCATCGGCCATCACCTGGGCATAGTCTCTCACCCGCTTGAGCAGTCGGTTAGCCACCCGAGGAGTGCCCCTAGCTCGCCGAGCTATTTCTCCCAATCCACTGGCTTCGGCTTTCAACTGGAGGATGCGGGCTGACCGTTTCAGGATTGTCTCTATAGATGCCTGGTCGTAGAAATCAAGACGGTAGACAGCGCCAAATCGGTCCCGTAGGGGTGGGCTCAGTAAGGCAAAACGGGTAGTTGCCCCAATCAGGGTGAAGGGGGGCAGGTTAAGTCGCAGGCTTCTGGCACCGGGCCCCTTGCCGATGATAATGTCCAGGGCAAAGTCTTCCATAGCCGGGTACAAGACCTCCTCTACTATCCGACTCAGGCGGTGGACTTCATCAATAAAGAGTATATCCTGGCTTCGCAGGTTGGTTAAAATAGCCGCCAGGTCTCCGGTGCGCTCTACCGCCGGACCTGAAGTAATCCTGATGTTAACCCCCATCTCAGCAGCAATGATATGAGCTAATGTAGTCTTACCTAGACCGGGTGGTCCATATAGCAAGATGTGGTCTAACGGTTCATCCCTGCCTTTGGCCGCAGTGATAGCTATATTTATATTGTCCTTAATCCCAGCCTGTCCAACAAAGTCATCAAGGCGTCGGGGGCGGAGGCTGGTATCAAGTGGTAGGTCCTCAGTGCTGGGTTTACCCGATATAATACGAGCTATCTCACCCACCTCCTTAGTCAATAAGCAGCTTTATTATACCACATCTTTACCTGAGCTAGGGTAGACGGTAGAGATTGTTTGCCAATCCCTCATCCTTTAAATCCCTTTATCAAACACCTCAGTAATAAAAAGGGCCGCCCTAGTCAGGATAGGACAGCTCTTTTTATTACTTGAACATGGTATCAGGGGACTCTAGTCAGCTAGCGCTTCATCATCTAGCTCAGCCGCTACCTGATTAGGTGCTTCAGCACTCGGCTCTTCGGGCAGCTCAGCAGCTACCTGAATGGATGCTTCATCACTCGGCTCTTCTGGCTGCTCAGCAGTTACTGGTTTTGGTGCCTCTTCGGAAATCGAGTAGCGGGCTGGAATCAACTTGCCAATAATGACATTCTCCTTAAGCCCAGTCAGTCTATCTATCTTGCCACTGACCGCGGCTTCGGTAAGCACCCTGGTGGTCTCCTGGAAGGAAGCAGCTGCCATCCAGCTATCAGTGCTCAGTGAAGCTCTAGTTATACCCATTAATACCGTCTGGGCAGTGGCTGGTTCACCTCCCTCAGCCAGCACTTTGGCATTAATGTCCTCATAACGTGACCTATTTACCAGCTCACCAGGCAGTAACTCAGTATCACCTGAAGAGTCAATACGGACCCTGGTCAGCATTTGATGAATGATAATTTCAATATGCTTGTCGTTTATGTTCACCCCCTGGGAGCGATATACCTTTTGTACCTCATCTACTAGATATTGCTGAACTGCCTCCCTGCCTAAGATATGTAATATATCCTGTGGATTGATCGAACCGTCAGTAAGTTGCTGCCCCGCCTTTACTCGGTCCTCAGTTTGGACACCAATATGGGCAGTCACCGGGATAACATACTCTCGCTCCTCTTTATCCTCATAGCTAATAGACAACTGTCCATCTTCAATAGTTACCTCACCAGCGACACGAGCAAGGATAGGTTGAGTTTCGGTTGTTAGGGCAACTGACTCCGGTGTAGCGTTAGCCTCAGGAGCTGGATGAGCCAGCACGGCTCCTATATCCACCCATTGACCACTATCTACCATAATCTTGGAGTCAGGAGGCAGTGAGTATTCATCACGGTATATCTCAGAGCTAGTGATCTTAATTCCTCTCTCCCCTTCATTCTGGATTACCTCAGCCACCCCATCTATCTCTGAGATAATGGCTTGACCTTTAGGCACTCTGGCCTCAAATAATTCTTCTATTCTAGGCAGACCGCTGGTAATGTCAATACCGACCACGCCGCCGGTGTGGAAGGTACGCAGGGTTAGCTGGGTGCCTGGCTCACCAATACTCTGGGCAGCAATTATACCTACCGCCGTATCGAGGTCAACCAGACGCCCGCGGGCAAGGTCCCGGCCATAGCACCGTCGGCAGGCGCCATGCCTGGACTGGCAGCTAAGGGGCGACCTGACATGAACCTTGGTTAACCCGGCAGCAATAATTTCCTTTGCCGTCTGTTCACTAATTTCCTCATTTCGGTCGACAATGGTTTCTCCTGTTTGAGGATTAACTATTTGGCTAGCCGCCAATCGGCCTACTATTCGCTCAGTCAATGATGGCAGGAGTTCCTTCTCCCAGGGTTCGGATACCCATATACCGTCGGTAGTTCCACAGTCATCCTCCAGCGTGACAATGTCCTGGGCAATATCAATTAGGCGCCTGGTGAGGTAACCACTATTTGAGGTTCTAAGGGCGGTATCAGCTAATCCCTTGCGGGCACCATGGGTGGAGATAAAGTACTCCAGAACGCTAAGCCCTTCGCGGAGACTTGACTTGATAGGAAAGTCAATTATTCTACCCGAGGGGTCAGTCATCAAACCTTTCATACCGGCCATCTGCCTAATCTGGGAAATATTCCCCTTTGCCCCTGATGTTGCCATCATGTAGACACCGCCGTAGCGGTCAAGGGTCTGTGAGATGATGTCAGTAAGTTTGTCCGTAGTTTCCATCCACACCCCTATGGTGCCATTATACTTTTCGTCCTCAGTGATTAAGCCACGATGATACTGGTTTTCAATAATGGTCACCCTTTCCTCGGCCTCTTCTATTAGCTTGGTTTTGCCTTGGGGAACCTCAATATCGTTCATAGCAATAGTAGTGCCTGATTTGGTAGCATAGCGGAAGCCTAACTCTTTAAGGTTGTCTAGTAACGCCGCCGTGGTTTCGTTACTTAGTAGCTTATAAGAATCAATTACTATTTGTTTTAAGCCTGACTTATCAATTACCTTATTTAAGAAGCCCAATTCAGGGGGCAGGATACCATTAAAGATGATGCGACCAACACTGGTCTTAATCCGTTGGCCACCTCTTTCCTGATCCCTGACCTCAATCTCAGCTCTAAGGTTAATAATACCCACTTCATAGGCAAGTTTTGCCTCTTCAAAACTGCCAAAGGTTGCCCCCTCCCTCTTAGTCCCGGGCTTGATGGTAGTCAGGTAGAAACAGCCAAGAACCATATCTAGGGTCGGTGTTACTATTGGCTCACCACTACTTGGCAGTAGCATATTGTGGCTGCTGAGCATCATCTCCCGAGCCTCTTTGACGGCGGCTTTAGACAGTGGAATATGAACCGCCATCTGGTCACCATCAAAATCAGCGTTGAAAGCAGCACATACCAAGGGGTGGATTTGGATGGCACTACCATCAATGAGTACCGGCTCAAAGGCCTGGAGACTAAGCCGGTGGAGAGTAGGCGCCCGGTTAAGCAGCACTGGTTGCTCTTTAACAACCTCCTCGAGTATATCATATACCTCTGGCTTAGCTCTTTCCACCAGCCGTCGGGCACTCTTAATGTTGTGGGCAAGACCTTGCTCTACCAGTCGGTGGATAACAAAGGGCTTAAATAGCTCTAGAGCCATCCGTCTGGGTAAACCACATTGGTGGAGCTTGAGCTCTGGACCAACAATGATAACTGAGCGCCCGCTGTAATCAACTCTCTTGCCGAGTAGATTCTGGCGGAAGCGTCCTTGTTTACCCCGAAGCATGTCAGAGAGTGATTTCAATTTATGATTACCACTGACGGAGACAGTTCGTCCTCTTCTTCCATTATCAATAAGGGAATCGACCGCCTCCTGGAGCATCCGCTCTTCGTTGCGAATGATAATCTGTGGTGCTCCCATTTCCATCAGGTGGCGCAGCCGGTTATTGCGGTTAATGACCCGCCGGTACAGGTCATTAAGGTCACTGGTGGCGAATCTGCCTCCGTCTAGTTGCACCATAGGCCGTAGGTCTGGGGGTAGAACCGGCAACACCGTCAAAATCATCCACTCTGGTTTATTACCACTGCGGCGGAATGCCTCCACCACCCGTAGCTGCTTGGAGGCCTTCTTGCGGCGTTGACCTGAGGTAGAATGGATTTCCCGGAGGAAACTGTTGCTCATTTCATCAAGGTTAATCTCTTTAAGAATCCGAAGAATAGCCTCAGCCCCCATCCCAGCCTCAAAAACCTGACCATATTTCTGCTTGAGCTCCTGATACTGATTCTCAGTGAGTAACTGCCGCACACTGATGTCCTTTAGCTGCTCCATCTCAGCCAGAAGTTTCTCCTCAAGTTGCGTTTTCTCCTCAGTGAAATGACGCCGGAGCTGGTTTATTGCCTCCACTGTTGCCTGGCTCTGCTCCATCTCGGCGATTTTAGTCTCCAGTGTCTCTTGTCGCTCGGCAATTTCCTGATAGCAGCTCTCCTCAAGCTGTTTAATTACTTTCTGGCGTGCCTCGTTATCTATGGAAGTAATGATATAGTGGGAGAAGTATAGAACTCGCTCAAGACTCCGTGGTGATAGGTCAAGTAGCAGTCCTAGCCGGCTAGGTATCCCCTTAGCAAACCAGATGTGACTCACTGGGAATGCCAGCTCAATGTGCCCCATACGTTCCCGGCGCACCTTAGCCCGGGCTACCTCAACGCCACACTTATCACAGATAATTCCCTTGTAGCGTATCCTCTTATACTTACCACAATAGCATTCAAAGTCTTTAGTTGGGCCAAAGATTCTCTCACAGAAAAGCCCGTCCCTTTCTGGCTTCAAGGTGCGGTAGTTGATGGTCTCTGGCTTAGTTACCTCACCATAAGACCAGCTCCTGATCTGCTCTGGTGAAGCTAGAGAGATACGGACAGCGTCAAAATCGTTAACTTCAAGCATTTAATCCTCTTCCTCTTTCTAGGTCGCTTCTTCTATAGCTTCTGGCTCTGTCTCCAGTTTAACAGCTTCGTTTGCTTTCTCTGATACCTCTTTCTGGGTCGCTTCCTCTATAGCTTCTGGCTCTGTCTCCAGTTTAGTGGTCTCGGCTGCTTTCTCTGATACCTCTTTCTGGGTCGCTTCCTCTATAGCTTCTGGCTCTGTCTCCAGTTTAACAGCTTCGTTTGCTTTCTCTGATACCTCTTTCTGGGTCGCTTCCTCTATAGCCTCTGGCTCTGTCTCCAGTTTAACAGCTTCGTTTGCTTTCTCTGATACCTCTTTCTGGGTCGCTTCCTCTATAGCCTCTGGCTCTGTCTCCAGTTTAGTGGTCTCGGCTGCTT
>SDBU01001802.1_pt1 | contig 29676 bp, 23 predicted proteins | sample 2277071 | NCBI WGS metagenome assembly SDBU01 (sample SAMN10397929, study PRJNA504765) | marine sediment metagenome | isolation source: marine sediment core GS08_GC12, 126 cmbsf | place: Arctic Ocean: Gakkel Ridge, Loki's castle | collected 2008 | reverse complement strand
TCTTCGCGTTGCATCGAATTAAGCAACATGCTCCACCGCTTGTGTGAGCCCCCGTCAATTCCTTTGAGTTTTAGCCTTGCGACCGTACTCCCCAGGCGGCCTACTTAACGCTTTAGTTCCGACCGGAAATCCGTCAGAGAACCTCCGACCTAGTAGGCATCGTTTACAGCTAGGACTACCGGGGTATCTAATCCCGTTCGCTCCCCTAGCTTTCGCACCTCAGCGTCAGGACAAGTCCAGTGCACCGCTTTCGCCTCCGGCGTTCCTCTTGATATCTACGCATTTCACCGCTCCACCAAGAGTTCCATGCACCCCTGCTTGCCTCAAGCTCTGCAGTTTGCCCAGCCATTCCTCGGTTGAGCCGAGGGATTTCACAAGACACTTGCAGAGCCGCCTGCGTGCGCTTTAAGCCCAGTGATTCCGAACAACGCTCGCCACCTTCGTATTACCGCGGCTGCTGGCACGAAGTTAGCCGTGGCTTCCTGTGGGACTCCTCAACGCCGGGACATATTAGGCCCCATTGCTTGGTGATCCCTGACAGCGGTTTACACCCCGAGGGGCTTATTCCCGCACGCGGCATTGCTCCGTCAGGCTTGCGCCCATTGCGGAATATTCGCTGCTGCAGCCTCCCGTAGGAGTCTGGACAGTGTCTCAGTTCCAATGTGCCGGACCGACCTCTCAGTCCCGGTACCCGTCGCTGCCTTGGTGAGCCGTTACCTCACCAACAAGCTGATAGGACATGGGCCGCTCTCTTGCCGGTAGGTTCCCGAAGGAGTCCCCACCTTTGACCACGATCTCTTATGGTACTGTGGTATCATCAGGTATTACCCCACCTTTCGGTGGGCTATCCCTGTGCGAGAGGTACGTTACCCAAGCATTACTCACCCTTCCGCCGCTCTACTCGCTCCCCGAAGGGAACTTTCGCGCTCGACTTGCATGCTTTAGCCATGCCGCCAGCGTTCGTTCTGAGCCAGGATCAAACCCTTAAATTGATATATCGCTCTATCCCGCCTGCAATAGCGCGGGCATCGTTCGATATTGGTCGATACTGGTCCCCGGCCCGAAGGCCGAGGGTCGCCGCCCCGATTACTCGGGACAACTAAACTCAAAATCCTGTTCACATTAACGCATGTATCACGAGGATCTCGAGTCCGGCCGACCACAGCATCGTGGACCGGTCGTGGATCATTGCCCCTTTCCGACGGTCGTGAAACCACCGGTAAGGGTCACATCCTCGTGACGGCTTCTCTGTTCACTTTTCAAACAGCGTAACGACGGGCCGCATCGCCCGATCGACTCGCCTCTTACAACAAGCGAGCCCTGTAGTATAACTCGCAAAAAACGCGAGTCAACCGTTCTCTCAGATTTTTTTTCGCCCCCCGCCGCCGGCGTCCTCCAGCCTTCCGTGCACGCGCGGCCGCCCATACAACACCTTACTATACTAGCTCCCCGCATCCTGTCTGTCAAGACACTTGCGCGATCATGCGACCTGGACTCGGGGCCCCGGTGACACCGGCAATTATGGACTTATGGCTCCGGATTGCGGATTCTCTCACAGCGTACGCCGTTCTGCGGCCCAAAAACCCGAGATCCGCAATACGCAATTTGCCTTCTCAACTGCCCGAAGACGCTAAGTTCCGCAGGGACTCGAGTTTCTGGTTGACCTCGACGGCCATCCGAGAGTTCGGGAAATCCCGCATGATCTCTTCGCCGGTATTCACCGCGTCATCCCACACCTGGTCGGTCACGGCAATGGCGAACTGCACGCCTAAATTGTGCAGTTTGGCTCGAAAAACCCCCCGGGCGCTCTCGGCGAGGGCATCGGCCTCCTGCGGGGTCAGGTAGTGGTCCAGTTCCTTCAGCAGCTCGATGGACCGGTCGATCTCGTTCCGCGTGACGGCCCGATCGTAGGCGTGGAGCAGTTCCAGCTTGTGCGCGTTGCGGGCCTCGGCGATCTCCTGGCCGAGCTTGGCGACCGTGCCGTTGTCGGGGTACGCCTTGGCCAGCCGCCTGGCCTCCCGCGCCGCACGATCCCAGTTCCGCTGCTTGATGGTCTCCCGGACACGCCCCAGGGCCGCGTTGACCTTGTCCTTCTCGCCGGCCTGCCGAGAAGCCTCCACCGCCGCCCGCAGCCGGTCAGCTTCGCCACGCGGGCCGAACTGCTGGGCGATGCGATCGACCAGCTCCTCGGCATGGGCGTAGTCCTGCCGCAGCAGGCATGAATGTATAACCTCTTGCATGGCCTCGATTTCCCGCTCGTGGTAAATCAGGCCCTTCGCCCGGTCGCTCAGCGAGCCCAGGTCCGTCAGCCGCTTGAGCTGATCCTGACTGGCCGTCAGGACCGACTCGATGCCCCGGATGTTCCCGCCGATCCGCTCGAGTGTCCGCTGCCCGCGGATGCGGCCGAGCACGTACCCGTAGGCGACCACCACGAACATCCCCAGCGTCACCTCCGCCAGCACGGCGAGCGCGCAGCCGGCGATCGCCAGAGCGTCGGGGGCCTCCAGGGCGCGGGCCACGCCCGCAGCTACGGTGAGCGTTATCGCGAAGACCAGCACCACCAACGAACAGATGGTAGCCGTTAAGGCCAGTTTCGACAACCAGTTAAGCGGTCTACGTGTGTCGGGCATGGCAGACTCCTTCCCTCGGCCGACAGCAAGAAGCGAAGATGATATGCAAGAGTTTATCTATTTAGACTTTATGTGTCCACAAGGCCCGTGTCAACCTGCGATCTCCCGCGCAGGGGAACTTTTTGCACGCCCCTACTCCTGCGGCCCGGCCCGGCGGCTGATATTCTTCTGGGTCCGTACCGAATACCGTGGTATACTGCTCCGTTCTGTAACATTATCGGACACGGCGATATGCCTCATGAACTGCTGGACATCCAACAGGTGGCCCGCTACCTCGACATGGACGAGCGCGAGGTGGCCAAGCTCGCCGTCCGCGGCCAGTTGCCCTGCCAGAAGCGCAAGTCCGGAATGCTCATCCGCAAGATCGAACTGGACCACTGGGTGGAGACCCAGATGCACCGGCTGCCTCACCACCGGCTGGCCGAGATCGAGTCAGGCGTCCGCCGCCACCACGGCATGGACGACACCGACTGCCCAAGCGTCTGCAAGTTGATCCCCAACGGCGGACTGGCCGTGCCGATGAACTCCCGCACCGCCGGCAGCGTCTTGCGCGACCTGCTCGACCTGGCCGAGAAGGCCGGCCTGGTGTACGCCCGCGCCGAACTGCTGACCGAGATCCAGTCGCGAGAGGACCTCGCCAGCACCGCCCTGCTGCCGCAGACCGCCCTGCCGCACCCGCAGCACCACGTGCCGTACGACATCGCCGAATCGTTCATCGTCGCCGGCCGCTGCACCGCCGGCATCCCCTTCGGCGCCCCCGACGGGTCGCTCACCCGCCTGTTCTTCCTGCTCTGCTGCAAGGAAGACCGCACCCACCTCCACGTCCTCGCCCGCCTCTCCCGCATCCTCGCCCACGCCGACACCCGAGACGCCCTCCTCGCCGCCGAAGACGAACACCACTTCCGAACCCTCCTCGCCGCCGCCGAACGCCAAGCCATCAAGGCGTAGACGCCCGCGAACGAACCGACCCGCAGAGCAGACTCCAATCCGTAACCCGATAGTCTCAGGCGCAGCCCGACCGCGAGTGTCGGGCAAGTATCCCGTATGCCCAATCTACGGGCTGCCGGCTTGACAGTCTCTTGTGGCGCGACTACGATACGTGGCAGCCTGCACGTCTGGCAGCCAACGCAGCCGGGCGGAGTTGCAGTCTTTGGGTGGACACCTCAGCAAGGGCGGGCATCTACAGGCCCGGGGGCAACGCACAGGCCCAATGGCAGGCAAGAACCGCCCAAGAGGCGTTCGCCGAAGAGAAACGGTCGAGGTTGCGCCTGCGTCTTGCGGCGGCCTCGAAGACCGTGCCTCTATCCTTCGGGTGACACCTGATCGGAGACATCGGCATGGCTATCTCAAGGAATTGGGAGAAAACCGCGCTTTGGGCAGCATTGCTGAAGGAAGAGACAGCGTTGGCGGACAAGATCCGTACCGCGCTGAAGCAATCCTCATGCATGCCAACAATCGAGACCATCCTTGACTCAGCAGGCACAACCGCGCTTGATTTTACACTCCACGATGACGGGCACGCCTTCCGGGTCGCAGAGAAGATGCTGGAAGTCATCCCGGATGCCGTATTCCCCAAGCTCTCGCCGTACGAACTCGCCTTGCTCCTTCTGGCGGCCTACTGCCACGATGTCGGGATGACGCCGAAGCGCAGGAAGGTCCAACTCCACTATGAGTTCCTGGTCGCCGGAGAACAGCAAGCCGACCGCGACGGCGACCGCCCTGACGACGCCGAGAAGGCGGACGGCCTGACTGATCAGGAGAAGGCCGACTTCCTGCGCTGGCTGGATGACGATGGCCGCGGCATCGAACCGGGCCTGTGCACCGGCGGGACGTCCCGCGGGAAGCTTCGTTTGGCCAACGAGATGCTGACGCACTACTCCCGGGCCAAGCATGACGACTGGAGCGCGGAATGGATGCGAGGCAATCTCGCGAAAGATCTTCTGCCTGACTGGCCCGACGCACGCGACGATCTTATTGCGCTGTGCTCCAGTCATCATCACGGGCACGACAGGCTGGTCGACCCCACTTTCGACCCGAGATTGATTGGCGCATCCGGGCAGGTCGTGCACCTTCGCTACTTGGCCTGTGTATTGCGCGTGGCTGATATCCTTGAATTCGATCCGGAACGGACCCCGGACGTGATATTTAAGCATCGAGACATACATCCCAAGAGCCAAGTGTTTTGGTGGAAGGACAAATGGGTCTCGCCCATCAAAGAGTCCACCGCGGGTGGCGAACGATACGTCGTCCACGCACGTCCGGAAAGCGCCCGAATCCACCGGGCGATCGAGATTATGTTGGATCAGATCGACGCCGAACTGACCCTGTGTAACCGCCTGTCGACCGAGAAGCATTTCGAAAAGTGCGATGGTCTCCAACAGGACCTTCCTCACCAATGGGACATTTCACCACTTGTGCACCGAGTGATAAAGCCCAAGGGCGATACCTACGAGTACGTCGACGGCGCGTTCCGCCCGAACACGGACAAGCTCCTACAACTCTTGTCGGGAAGAGAGCTTTATGGAAACGAAATGGTCGCTGTGAGGGAACTGCTGCAGAACGCGTTTGACGCAGTGAAAGAGGACATAGCGTACGCACAGCTTGACGCTCTGGCCCATGATCGAGCCGTTGAGCTGGATTCGTTGCAGGCAACTCGGTTTGTGGAGCTTTCCCTCGAACGAAGAGGCGGGGACTACTGGCTCGTCTGCACGGACACCGGCGTCGGGATGACCAAGAGCATTATCACCGACTACCTCCTGGTAAGTGGCAATTCGCGTCGCCACGACGTCCGCGACCTGGAACGCCGCTGCGCGAAGCGCGGTGTGGACATCGAAAGGACGGGGCAGTTTGGTATCGGGGTCCTGAGCTATTTCATGCTGGCTGACCGCGTAGAGATCGAAACACGCCGCAGTGACGCCTGCCCGGATACCGAAGGCACCGGCTGGTACTTCGAAACGGACGGTGTAGGCGACTTTGGCGAACTCCGGAAACGAAGCGATATCTCCCATGGGACGAAGGTCAGTCTTCGCCTCAAGGACGCCGTCATTGGGGAGTGGAGCGAGTCGTTTGGAAAGCTGCGCCAGTATCTCGACGAGACCCTCCTGTATGTGCCATGTACACTTCGCCTGAGCTGTGCGCTCCTTGAGGACGCGGAGACAGTGTATGAGCAGGGATGGGCGCGGACTCCAGCTGCTCTGGCAGACACCGTAGAGGCTCTGGCCGTGGCAAGTCTCCATGAGTTCCGGCGCAACAAGCCGGATTTGAGCGAGGAGCTGCAACCCGAGTCTCGACGTCAGAAGATCGAGACTCGCAAGCAGGCGCAGAGCGATCTGGCCGCGGGGATTCGCGAGTGCCTGCGCTTCCATACGGTAACAGGCGAGCTGCCCGACGATCTGGGCCGCTTCCGTATTCACATTCCGTACTTCGAGTTTCCCAGTGGCGTATCTTTTGCATTCGTCAAGGCTCAAGCGCGGAGAACACATCTCATACTGCGGGCAATTGCTGGGTACCAGGCTGTCGTCTTGCCTAGCCGGCTAGCGATGTCTTGGCGAGGAATGACCATACACGCGGGCAGTTTTGCACAGAGGCTCGCACCCGGGTCTTCACCGAAACACAGAATCGGGTTCTTGGAAGTAGATTGGGTCAATGAAGCGGCAGGCGCAATTGCAGTCCATCGAGACCAGATAACGTTGGACAAGCCCGCAAATGATGCTCTTAACTGGCTCAAAGAAAAAGCTCACAGAGAGGTACTGGCGCTCGTGCGGAAGCATGACGACTCTGTCTTTGCCACCCTCAATGCGGCCATCGCGGGTGCCGATCTTCGTAACTGTGGGAAGCCCTATTGGGTGACGCGAACCAAGAACGGTGTTGTCTGGCAGGAAGTTGGTTTGCCAGTTTTGGCCGCCCCCATGTATGCTGTTGACCACACTGAAGGTTGGGTCTGGGGGAAGAGCAAAGGCGGAGTCATCGGGCATGTTGTATCGCCTAGAGCTGCCTTCCTGTGGTCCGAAGTCGCGCCGCCCGATACAATACTCCGCGATGCCGGCGGGTACCTGGTACCGGTTTGGACAAGTCTTTCGCAATTGCGCAGGCATGCGGACACTGGGCCAACGCTTGTCCGCTTTCCCCCGGAATGGGCTCAAGTGCTGGGGGCCAGCCTGACTGCCTGGCGTCTGAAGGCATTGTGGAACGCCGAGAATCCCATTGTGAAGTCCGTTGACGAAGATCTTTGGCGGCGGATCGCACGAGAGTTTCAGGTGTCGCGAGATTCCGCCGACTACCGAAAGGGCCTCCTGGGCTCGCGCCTCAGCGCCGTCGCCTGGCTTCTCCAGTGCGTCTCAGATGCTGATAACAGGGAATTCTGCGAAGGTCTGGTCGAACACGAACCGGAGTTCTTGGTGCGCCTCTGGATTACGGTTTTCAGTTGTCAGGCCGAGGACGTGAGCGAACATCCAGCGGTTTTCGCATTCCAGGATTTTCCTCTAACACAGCTCTTTGTTTTCACCCCCGCAGCGCTGAAGGTCTGCAGCTCGCAAGAGGCCCGCGATTACCTGCCGAAGCCAGGAAAGGATTGGCAAATGCGGTGGTTGCGTCGGGGGGAGGATGTGGCCTCTCAAGAATAGACCGTTCCCACCGGAGCGGAGCAACCGAACGGCTTCGAGCCAACGGACCGATGCGCAAGGCAAACCCACATGCTCGCGTACCCGGGCCCGACCGGCGAGGCGGCCCGGAGGGACCGGACGCCCACCGGTAATTTCCGGGTTCCCTTTTCCATGCCCGCCCGCTGCAGGCAGGATCCGGCGTTAACGTTCTTCACCGTAGGGGCTTGCATCTGGCGGGGCGGTTGGTAGGTTCTGGGGGGTGGTTGGGTTCATAAGGTTTGAGAGGAGCGAGCGATGGGCGAGACGATTCGGTGGGGCGTTATCGGGACCGGGAGCATCTGCCGGAAATTCGCCGAGGGGCTGACCTCGGCGGCGGGGGCGGAACTGGTGGCGGTGGGGTCGCGGGCGGCGGATACGGCCGAGGCGTTCGGCGAGAAGTTCGGCGTCGCGCGGCGGCACGCGAGCTACGAGGCCCTGGCGGCGGACGGGGAGGTCGATGCGGTATACATCGGCACGCCGCACCCGTTCCACAAGGCCAACGCGATACTGTGCCTCACCGCGGGCAAGGCGGTGCTGTGCGAGAAGCCCTTCGCCATCAACGCGGGCGAGGCGGCCGAGGCGATCGAGACGGCCCGGCGGGAAAAGGTGTTCCTGATGGAGGCGATGTGGAGCCGTTTCCTGCCGGCGACGGTGCGGACGCGGGAGCTGATCGCCGACGGGGCGATCGGCGAGGTGCGGATGCTGATAGCCGACTTCGCCTTCCGCGCCGGGTGGAACCCGCAGAGCCGGCTGCTGGACCCGGCCCTCGGAGGCGGCGGGCTGCTGGACGTGGGCGTCTACACGGTGTCGCTGGCGTCGATGCTGCTGGGGACCCCGGTCGACGTGGCCAGCGCGGCCCACCTGGGCGAAACCGGCGTGGACGAGCAGGCGGGGATGGTGCTGCGCTACGCCGGTGGGCAGTTGGCGGTGCTGGCCTGCGGCGTGCGAATCGGCACCGAGCACGAGGCGATGATCTGCGGCACCGAGGGGCGGATACGCCTCCACAAGCCGTGGTGGCGCGGGCAGAAGATGACCGTCATCCGCGGCGGCGACGAGGAGGTAATCGAGGCGCCCTTCGAGGGCAACGGGTACAACTACGAGGCCGAGGAAGTCGGCCGATGCCTGCAGGCCGGCAAAACCGAAAGCGACGTCATGCCGCTGGATGAAACGCTGGCCATCATAAAGACCCTGGACAAGATGCGCGCCCAGTGGGGGCTGAAATACCCCATGGAGTAGCGCGAGATGGCTGCGGCCGGCGCGATCTGGGTGGCACCTTCAAGCCGAAGGCTTGTGGGTGGACGATGGCGGGCGCGATCTGGGTGGCACCTTCAAGCCGAAGGCTTGTGGGTGGATGATGGCGGATAGGCTCACGGCGGCTCGTGGGACGATGCACACCCACAAGCTCCATCCCGATTGCATCGGGATGCCGCTTGAAGGTGCCACCCAACGCTTGAAGGTGCCACCCAACGCATGACGGTGCGACCCGACTCAACTCCTACTGCCCGTTCATCGCGGGGGGGGCGGGGGGGGCGGGGGCGTCGCTTGCAGGTCTACCGGCATGCAGGCGAGGAGGAACTGGGCGGCCGCCTGGCCGTCCTGGCCCAAGCGGCGGATTTCGCGCCGCACGGGCTGCTCGACGATGGTGTCGATTGCCCTGTTCACGCCGGCGGCGAACCGGCCCGGAGTGATCGCGGCAACCACCTCACCATCCCCCGACTCGCGCGGCGGGGGCAGCGGGTCGACGATGGTCTTGCCGGGGTCGCTCTTCGGGAGGGACCAGTAGACCACAGCGGCGACGATCAGGGCGACTGCCACCACAGCCGCCAGGGCCAGGTGCGGGCGGAGCGTGGCGAACAGGCCCGGTGCGGCCTCGGGTGCGGCGTCGGCGGCGGGGCCGCGGCATCGGCGGAGGATTCGCTCGTGCAGGGCGGGCGAGACCGTCGCGCCCGGCTGCTGGGCCTGTTCGGTAAGCCTTTCAGCGAGTTCGGCCGCACGGGTACGGAAGGTGTGGCACGACGGGCATCGCGAGAGGTGCCGTCGGGTCCGCCCCGGCAGGGGGCCGGTCGAATCGAGGTGGCGCGAGAGGCGCCATTGGTGCAGGAAGCAGAACATGCTAACCACCTCCCTTGGCCACGGGGCCGGGTTGTGGAGTCCGGCCCGTCGGGGCCGCCCTCCCCCCATGAGCGGCCGAGACGGGGCCGGCAAGACGACGCCCGAGGCTTAGCCGCGCTCTGAAAAGCAGGACCCGCACGTGCGTGCCCCGCTTGCTCATCATTCGCGAGATGTCGTTGATCGACTGGCCTTCGGCGTACCGAAGCCACAAGGCCGTGTACTGGTCGGCCGAGAGGACCCGCCCCGCCAACGACCACAGGTTATCGGCTTGCTCTCTGGCGATGGCCAGCTCGACCGGGTCGTCCGCGCTGGTGCGCAGGTCGGCCACGTGGCCGATCGGCACGGGGCGCTTCTTGCGGTAGTGGCTGATGGCCAGCCGCGAGGCAATCGTGTACAGCCAGGTGGCGAACGTCGAGGTGGCGTTGTAGGAGGCGATCCGCTCGTAGGCCCGTGCGAAGGCATCCTGGAGCAGGTCCTCGGCGTCATGCCGGCTCCCGGTGCGGCGTAGCAGGAACCCCAGCAGGCGGTCCTGGTGGCGTGCGACCAGTTCGGCGAAGCACGACGCCGAGCCCGCCTGCGTTCGGCAGGCGAGCTCCTGGTCGTCCAGGTCGGCCAGTTCGTCATGTAAGGCCGATTCGGCCGAGGTCATCGTATCTCCTGGTTACTCCGGTGCCGCTTCCGCCGCCTTCCTCAGCGCATCGGCCGCGGCCTGCTTGCGTTTGATCTCGGCGGTGATCTTCTCGAGGATGTCGGCGATGGGCAGCCGGATCGAGCCGGTGACCATCGCGCCGGCCCCGCCGATCTTGATGGCGCCCAGCAGCTTGGCCAGGTCTGGGTCCTCGGCCTGCTGGAACGACATGAGGGCGATGATCCCCATGATCGCCTGGCGGGTGTTCTCGCCATCTTCCACGGTGAGCATGGCCACGTCGACGGTGACGAAGGCTTCCTCGCCGGCTTCGCCGACCTCGAAGCGGACATCCCGCGCCCGCTTGACCATCGCGGCCCGCTGGGCCTCCAGCCCCTCCTTAGCCGCATCCTCGGCCGGGGCCGGCATGAGCTTGTTGACGTCAGTGGCCGCCGCGATGAACAGCGAGCCCTTCGTCGGGGCCAGCATCGTGCTCAGCGCGCCGTCTTCGGGCAGGGCCTTCCCTTTCCCGTCCAGCAGATCGATGGACTCACCGAGGCGGTCGAGACTGCCGCCGGCGACGATGATCTGCTTGTCGTAGAAGCAGACGAACCGCTTGCCTTCCTTGTCGGGGTGCTTGGGGATGAAGTTATGGATGGTGTGGCCCTGGTAGCTGTCGGTCGCCGCATTGGGGTCGACGCCCAGCATCTCCATGATTTTGGCCTTCTCGTACGCCAGATCGAACATCGCCACCGCCTCGGTCTCGACGTGCGAGGGGCCGAACAGCGTGACCGAGTTGACGGCGGAGAGTTTTGCCCAGACGGCGAGCACCTCCTGAACGTGCTTCTCGGCGGCCGGGCCGGCCTCGGCCTTGATGATCTCGATGATGCCGGCGCCCAGTTGGGAGCCGGTGACGGCCTTCATGTCGATGTGGGCCACCCACTTAGCCGAGGCGGGGATCAAGGCGGTGTTCGGCTCGCCGGCTAGAACCGGCCCGGCCGTCAACATGCAGGCGAGTGCGATCAGGGCGAATCGTTTCATGGTCGTGTGCTCCTCGTTCGGGGTCCTGCTATAAAACCAACCGGACATCCAGTCGACTCGCCCCTTTATACGCTCCAGGCAGGGCCAGAGTTACAGGCGTACGGGACGCAAGAGGGAAATAGCCAATCCGCCAATCGGACCATTGATCAGCCGGCTCACGGGCCGATTGGCCGGTTGACCGAATCCCCCGCCTGCTTGCCCCGGCGACCGCCGTCACAAGGCTAGGGCTGGGCGGGCCTGTCTTTGCCGTTGGTCAGGGTGAGGGCTCGGTTGATGGCGGCGACGTAGGCTCGCCCGGAGGCCTCGACAATGTCGGTGCTGACGCCACGGGCGCGGATTCTCCGCCCGTCGTGGATCACCTCGATGGTCACCTCGCCCTGGGCGTCCTTTCCGCCGGTGACGGCCCGCAGTTGGTATTCGAGCAGTTCGAGCTCCACACCGGTGATGCGCAGAATGGCCGAATAGATCGCATCCACCGGCCCGTCCCCGGTGGCCGCGTCGGTGACCACCTCGCCCTCTTTACTGAGGGTGACCGTGGCGGTGGGCGTGGCGTTGTTGCCGGCCATGGTCTGCAGGCCCACCAGCGACCAGATCTCGGTGATCTTGTCGGACTGGGCCTCGATGATGGCCTCGATGTCCTCGTCGTAGACGTCCTTCTTCTTGTCGGCCAGGGCGATGAACTTCTCGAACGCCGTGGTCATCTCCTCGTCGGTGAGGTGGTAGCCCAGCGTCTCGGCCCGCTCGCGGAAGGCATGCCGGCCGGAGTGCTTGCCCAGCACCAGCTTGCTGGCGGGGATGCCCACGTCCTCGGGGCGCATGATCTCGTACGTCTCGCGATGGCTGATCATGCCGTGCTGGTGAATGCCCGCCTCGTGGGCGAAGGCGTTCTCCCCCACGATCGCCTTGTTGCGCTGCACGTGCAGGCCGGTGACGGTGCTGACCAGTCGGCTGGTGGGGTAGATCCGCCGCGTGGCGACGCCGGTTTCGAAGCCGAAGTAATCCCCCCGCGTGCCGATGGCCATGACGACCTCTTCGAGGGAAGCGTTGCCCGCCCGCTCGCCCAGGCCGTTGATGGTGCACTCGATCTGCCTCGCCCCGGCCTTGACGGCGGCGAGGCTGTTGGCGACGGCGAGGCCGAGGTCGTTGTGGCAGTGCACGCTGATGACCGCCTTGTCGATGTTGGGCACGTGGCTGCAAAGATGTTCGATCAGGGCGCCGTACTGGGCGGGGATGGCGTACCCCACCGTGTCGGGAATGTTCACCGTGGTGGCCCCGGCGTCGATGACCGCGGCGACGACCTCCACGAGAAAGTCCCATTCGGTGCGCGAGGCGTCCTCGGGGGAGAACTCCACGTCGTCGGTGAAGGTCTTGGCGAGCTTGACGCCCTCGACGCTCATGGTGATGATCTGGCCCTTGGCCTTCTTCAGCTTGTGCGTGCGGTGGATCTCGCTGGTGGCGCAGAACACGTGAATCCGTTTGTTATCGGTCGGGGCGAGGGCCTCGCCGGCGCGGACGATGTCTTTGTCCAGGCTGCGGGCCAGCCCGCAGATGATCGGCCCGGTGATCTCGCCGGCGATCGCCCGGACGGCCTCGAAATCGCCCGGGGAGGCGATGGGGAAGCCCGCCTCGATGACGTCCACCTTCAGCACCGCCAGCGCGCGGGCCACCTCGAGCTTCTCGGTGATGTTCATGCTCGCCCCGGGGCTCTGCTCCCCGTCGCGAAGCGTGGTGTCGAATATCGTGATCTTCTCTATGTCAGACATGGCTCGGTCTCCGTGTTCTCTGTGTCCATTATCGGCCGAAGCGCGGTGTTGTCTCTTCTCGGATGTGCCGGCCGCGACGACGCTGCAGCGCCGCCGGCCGGCCGGCGTAGCGCCAGCGAGTAAAGTCGTCCAGGACCCGCCGCCTCATCTCGTCGCTCGTTCATGGCCGTCGCACCTCGGTGAACTCCCCGTCATCCCAAGAAAAGTAACCGTTCACGGCACAAGAGGCGAAAAGCTTCCACCACAGAGATCACAAAGAACTGCCAAGACGACCCGAATAGAGAAACGGCACGTCCTCGCACAGCAGCAATGTCTTCGCTGTCATCCTCCTGATCATCCTCTCTACTACTGACGTTCACGATGTCGCCTTTGTTTTTCTCTCTCGTCTTCTGCTGTAACTTCTTTACTCGTCTTTCTCTGTGATCTCTGTGGTGGAATGCTCCCGTTCTGCAGGCTGTGAATGGTTACCAAAAAAACAGCCCCGCAATCGCTTGGGATCGCGGGGCTCGAATTCGTTTCAAACTTGGTTTCGAAACAGCCTTACCCGCGATCGGTCAGCGCAGCAGTAGCGCTAGCAATCGCACTAGAGCCAAGCTGTCACGGTGACGGATCATTCGGGTCTCTTTTCTCACCAACGGCCCCTATGATATCGGCAATATCGCCCCCCTGCAACGAAAATCTTCCCCGCGAGCCACGGATTTCCAGCTTCGGCGTTGCGGCGATGCCCCCGAGGTGCTATCAGACGCCCTGGCCCGGCCCGGCCGTCGGGGCCGAGCCGCCGCGCCAACGCGCGGCCAGCCGCCGGCCGGCCGCGCGGAAGTGATCTGCCCAAGCCGAGTGGCACCATGAATGCAGAGAGAAGCGATTTGTCGGGCACCGCCCGCCGTCGTCTGCGCAAGCTGGGACGCGCTTGCCCGGCACTGCTGCGTGTGGGCAAGGCCGGGCTGACCCCGCCGGTGACCGAACAGGTCGATGCTCTGCTTGCCGACCGGGAGCTGGTGAAGCTTCGCGTGCTTCCCTCGGCCCGGGTGTCCTGCCGCGAACTGGCCGAAAAGCTCGGTACGGCACTGGGAGCCACCGTTGTGTCCATCGTCGGCCTGACGGTGCTGCTGTACCGGCCAAATGTTGATCTGGCGGCGGAGAAGCGGGTTAACCTGAAGTAATCACACCGGTTACGTCCGCGCCACGGCGGCGCCGGCCCCATGGGGGCCTCACAAACCCACCTGCGGCCAAGCCTGCGCAACTTGCACAGGCGGGATATCTGCCGCTGGAGATAAACAATCCACCTTTTGCAGTTTTCCAAAGACGGTAATTGTGCTATCATTGGATGGTGTGAGGAGTTGGAGGCTCAGTCCGACGTTTGGGCCGGTGTAACTCGGCCAGCCCGCGTCCCTGCAGGCAATTCACAACCGAGAGAGGTGCTTGGCATGACCCAACGTGGAGGCTGCCGGTTCGCCGCGGTGCTGGCCTTGTCGTTGGTCGGCCTGCTCGCCGTGCGCCCAGCCCGGGGCATCGTCGTCAGCGACGACCCGGACAACCACGTGGCTTCACCCGCCGAGTACGAGATGGTCGGCTATCTCGACACCGCCTATGGGACAAGCGGCTCGTTGATCGATCCCTGGTTCGTCCTGACCGCGGCCCACACCGTGGCCTACCTCACCGACGAGGCCCTGCCATCCTTTACCTTCCGCCTGGAGAACCCCGACACAACGTACGCCTATTTCAATCTCGCCGAGAGGTCCCTCCACCCGCTCGCGGATCTGGCCGTGGTGCGCCTGGCCAGGAGCACGGGGATGAGCGGGTATGATCTATTCAGCAGCGGCACCGAGAGGTACGAGACCGGTATCCTGGTCGGCTACGGCATGAGCGGCACGCCCGAAACCGTCGAGGCCGGCGGGGACCCCAACTACCCGCGCGGGACGCGGCGGTACGGCTACAACCGCATCGAGACCCCGTATACCACCGAGGGGGTCGACTACCTGTGGGTGGACTTCGACGCCCCCGGCAGCAAGGGCCCCGGCGGCACGCTTGGGGCCGACAGGGAAGTCATGCCCGGCGACGGCGACTCGGGGGGGCCGACGTTTATCGAGAGCGGCGGCGTACTGCGAATCGCCGGCGTGCACGTCAACATCGACAGCGCCGACGAGAACTTCTGGCCCCGGTACGGCGACAAGGGCGTGGACGCCCGGGTCAAGACGTACGCCGGCTGGATCCTCGACCAGATCCCCTCCCTGCCGGCCACCGTGACCGGGGACTTCAACGGCAGCGGGTTCACCGACGCCGGCGACATCGACGACCTCCAACTGGCTATCCAAGCCGCCAGCGGCGATCTGTGGTTCGACGTGACCGGCGATGAGGTGGTGGGCGGCGCGGACATGATCTTTCTCGTGGAAGACATTCTCGGTACCCGTTTCGGCGACGCCGACCTGAACGGGGACGTGGCCGACACCGACCTGGCCGTCCTCCTGGCGAACTGGGGCCCCGGGGTCGATAGTTGGACGCTGGGCGATTTCACGGGCAATCACCTCGTCGACGACAGCGACCTGAGCCTGCTGCTGTCGAACTGGACGGGAGCCACCCCGCCGCCGTTCACGCTGGGCGCCCCCATCCCCGAGCCGACCTCGCTGGCCCTGCTGGTCTTCGGCGGCCTGGTCACCCTCCTCCGCCGCCGGCGGTAGCCACAACTCACTCGCCAGGTGCAATGCGAATGCGGTATACTGTGAGGGGCTGGCATCGGGCGTGTGAGACTCGTTTCCGGGGGACACGGGAAAGGGCGACAGCATGACACTTCGAGCGGCCATGACGGCCATGCTGACGGTGATGGTGATCGGCGGAACTTTGCCGGCCGGGGCGGCGGACACGGCGACCCCTCGTCCTCCCGCGGTCGGGGAGACCGGCATCGAGGACGCGTGGCTGGGGGAAACCTGCCTGGACGAGTTGAGCCGGGCCACGTCGGCCGAGCAGTACAAGAAGACCAACCAGATCGCCCAGACGGCCATCCTCGCGCGACTGCAGTGCGGCCGGCTGGATCAGTTCGAGGCACTGGTGGACCTGGCCTACGTCGTCAAGGCCTGCACCCTCCTGCCGGCGGCCGAGAAGATCACCGAGAGCAAGACCGTGAGCACCTGGATGCGGGAGCACCGAGCGATATCGCGCCGGCTGTTTCGCTCGCTGTCGGCGGGCGGCTCGGCCAAGAATGTCTTCGAGCGGCTCGGCGAACTGATTGAGGCGGAGGAGGCCAAGGTCATCGAGTATCCCGAGTTGGCCGTCGCCTTCGCCACGGCCGAGCCACTGGCCCACTACCGCGCCCAACCCATCGCCGCCAGTGTGGCCGACGCCTTCCGCTGGTACACCAATGGCCAGATGCGGTTCCGGCACGACCTGAAGGCCATGCCGTACGAGCTGTCGCGATTCCTGGCTTACACCAGGCTGAGCATTCAGGAGCGGCAGTGGGCGGTCAAGCGGTACGGCAAATCGCCCGACCCGGCACGGTCCTTCTACGACGTGAAGATAGGTCGGGCCCTGGGCGGGGGGGGAGAGAGAAGGCTGAAGAACCAGCTTTACACACTGCCGAACATTCAGCAGCTTGGCGGCACCGCGGTCGAGCGGGCCTACTACAGCGCCGAAGTGTGCAAGGCGCTGGGCATCCCCGCCTCGCTGGTCTACGGCCAAGCCAAAGGGGGCGTGGGGTTCGTGTGGCTGGCGCACCTGAGGCCCGCCGCGCCCGGGAAGTCGGCCGTATGGGACAGCCGCACCGGGCGGCGCAAGAAGGATGAGGTCTACGTCGGCAAGCTGCGAAGCCCCGACACCCGAAAGGAAATGGCCGATACCGAACTGGCCCTGTTGGCCGCCGCTGCCCAGTTGCCTCTGGCCGACCGCGAGGCCGCCGACGCCGCGGTCCTGCTGGCGGGCCTGGTCGACAAGGCGAGGGAGAAGACCGAGGCGGTCGACCTGGGGATACTCAAGCAACTGGCCAAGGGGTACGACCAGCGCCTCGCCGGCGATGCCGACCGGCCCAAGGCCAACACCGACTGGATCGTGCAACGCCGGAAACTGGATGCGACGCTGGTGGTCGAACTGCTGAACGTCGCCGTCGCTCGGAACTTGGCCGATGGCACCGCGTGGGACCTGATCGCCAAGCTCGCCAAGGACGGGCGGCTCCCTCCGGCCGACGTGCTCAAGCTCCTCGGCGTCCTGGTCGAGAAGGCCGCCTCATCCTGTCCCGATTACACGTGCTCGGTCCTGCTGCGAGTTGCCGCCACGCTGCCCGAGGCGGCCCAGCGCGAAAAGCTCTTCCGCGAAGCCACCGACCTCTACCGCCGCCGGGCGGACCTGGTCGGCAAGGTTCTCATCGCCATGGGCGACGACTACGCCACCCACGACCGCAAGGACCTCGCGCTGCGCACGTACGATCGCGCGGCGGTTACGTGCATCGACGTCGCCGAGGTGGTGCTGCCCGCCGCCACGCGGGCCGAGGGGCTGCTGACCAACGCCAACCGCCGCGATCTGGTGATCAAGATGTACCAGCGGCTGTTCGAGCGGGCCCGGATGCCGAGGGTCCGGCCGCGTAACGGCACCATCCGCTACAAGCTGGGTTCGCGCCTGGTGCAGTTGCTCCGCGACGCCGGCCAACGCTCGGCCGCCGAGCGAATGCAGAAACGGCTGTAGGGCCCGTGCCCGCGGGAGGGGCGCCTCTTGCCGCACGGTCAGGGCAGGCTTGTCTCCGAGGCCGGCTGCAGATACCCGTCGAAGTAACGGACGATCATCTTGGCCGTGCTGAGCCGTTGAATCGCCTGGCCATGGGAGGCGTCGGGGACGACGAGCCTGGCGGCCTTGCCGCCGGACGCGGCGATCATGGGATCGAGGTCGCGGGCGGGCATTCGCACGTCGTTGGCGCCGTTGACCAGCAGCAAGCCTCGCGACCCGAACGCCTGTGTGGCCTCGACGGCGGCGTCGTCCAGCAGTCGGCTGCCAAAGTACAGCCCCATGCCCCATGCCGCCGCGCTGCCCACCGGGGCGGTGGCGTGGGCGTGTGCGGCGTTTCGCCGCAGCATCGTGCGGATCGAGGGGTACGTATCCACGGCCACGACGCACCGGATAGCCTGGCTTCGCGGGGCCGTAACGATGGCGGCGTATCCCCCCATACCCAAGCCGACGATCCCGATCCGCTCGGGGTCCACGCCCGGCTGTCGCTGGAGAAACACCACGGCGGCGGCCACGTCGGCGGCCTCGGTTTCGCCGAAAGAGACCGGGGCGTCGCCGCTTTGCCCGTGGCCTCGGAAGTCCATCAGCAGCACGTCATACCCGACCGAGGCCAGTTCGGCCCCGAGGGGGTACAGCATCTGGTCGCGCGCGGCGCCGTACCCGTGGCACAACACCACGGCCGGCCGCTGTTGCTTCCAGGTACCTCCCTGCAGCAGATTGCCCTCGCTCAGCGAGTTGATATACCAGCCTTTGAGCTTCACCCCGTCGGCACTGCTGAATTCCACGTTCCGGTAGGACAGGCCGAACTGCTCGGGATGGACCGCGATGGCCTGCCGTGGCGGGTGGGTCAGCCCCACCAGCAGCATCAGCCACCCCACGGCCAGAAAGATCGGCATCAGCGCCACCCGGTAAGCCACCGCGGAGGCCAGACGCCAAAGGTGAGGGCGCTTCCCGTGCCGCTTCTCCGAGGCCGGCCGGCCCAGGGGGTGCCAAACGGCCACCGCCCATGTCTTGCGGAGCATCCACAGGATAACGCCAAAGAACGTATGGATGCCCTGGTGCTTCTTCTCAGTCATCGTCTCATACCCGCCTTACTCCCCCCCCCGGCCCGCGCCGGGACACCGTGCCTTCGGTCCGCGCATGCTGCCCTATTCGTCTGTCTTGCCTGACATACCCAAACGTACAATACAAATTGCCGTCGTGCCAAGTCGGGCAATCCCTGACAGCCTGGTGAGGGTGGCCTGGAGAGGGTGGCGTGGGCGGGATACACGGGGCATCGGGGGCGGGCTGGAATCGTGGCCGGCCGGCTCAGGCGCCGGCAAGAGCACCCAGTGCGTTGGTGGCGGGCATCGACATCGACAGCCATGGCATCTTCAGCCGTCGTCGGATTCTCTGCAGGGGCGTGTGGAAGCGGACCCCGGCCGTCACCGATTGGCCGTCTTGCTCGGCGGTAACCCGCACAACCCGACCCAGCGCGTTGACCGGCTTGGGGGACTGGAAGGGCCAGAAGCGACGCCGGAAGATCGTCATATCGAGCAGTTCGCGGCGTTCGGGGGCCGTCCCCGCCGGCAGCAGCACCTTGGCTCCCCCGGCAGAGACATCGAGGATCTGGATCGGCACCTGCGGACCATCAGCCAACGTGGCACGGCCGCGCCAACTAACGCCGGTACGCTGGAATCTCCGCCGCTCAAGTGACATCGCATCTGTCCAAGGACTATAGAGACCCCCGTCCTGGTACGTTAAGCTTATCGGTATCCGGTTCAGATGCCTTGAGGCAAATGTGGCCCGGCGTAAGCCACATGCGGCATCTCCTGTTGCCGAAAGGGCTAACGTCCCGAGCGCCCGCGCCGGGCCGTCAGCCGTCGCCGGGGCCGATCAGGGCACGGACCTGGGCGCCGATATCGTCGGCCCGCATGAGGGACTCGCCCACGAGGATGTTCCGCACGCCGACGGCACGGAGACGCCGGACGTCGTCGGCGGTGTGAATACCCGATTCGCTCACCAACTGCTGCTTCTCGTCGACCAGTTCAGCCAGGCGGAGCGTCGTGGCCAGATCGACGGTGAAGGTGGCCAGATCGCGATTGTTGATCCCCAGCAGCACATAACCGGCGCGGGGGAAGCCCGCCAGGCTGCGAAGCTGGAGGAGCTCGTCGGCGTCGTGAACTTCCAGCAGGCAGGTCATCGACAGGTCGGCCGCCAGGATGATCAGGTCCATCATATGGCCCGGCGACAGGCACGCGGCGATCAGCAGAATCGCGTCCGCCCCGGCCGCTCGACTTTCGAGCACCTGGTAAGGGTCGATGATGAAGTCCTTGCGGAGGACCGGCAGGTCGACGACCTTTTTGACCTGTTCGATGTAGGCCAGCCGGCCCTGGAAGTACGATTCGTCGGTCAGCACGCTCAGCGCCACAGCCCCCGCCTGAGCGTACGTTCGGGCGATGGCGACCGGGTCGAAATCCTCCCGAATCAGTCCCGCCGACGGGGAGGCTCGCTTGATCTCCGCGATCAGGTTCGCCCCCGCGGCCGGGGTGGCGGTCATGGCCGAATAGAGGTTCCGGCAGCGCGGCAAGTCTGCGATGGCCTCCCGCAAGGCGGCCTCAGGGGTGCGGGCCTTGGCGGCGGCCACCTCTTTCCGCTTGGTTTCGACAATTCGGTCCAATATAGTCTCGCTCATCGTGCCCATAGCATAACGCCGCCAGGAGACAGATGGCCACTGTATTCAGCATGCTGCCGACGTTGGCCCAAACGGCCACGCCCCCGGCCGTCGAGCCGGCCGAGCCGCCCTTTATTCCCGCGGCCGGGGCCGAGTCGCTACACCATGTTGTCATCGCCTTCGGGCTGTGCGCCCTGGCGGTGTGGATCGTGCGGAAGGTGGCCAATCCCAGGCAACTGGCACTGCACAACGCCCCGGGCCGACCCAACAACATGCACCTCATCCACGTGGGGGCCCTGTGGCTGATGATGGTACTGCCGAGCTATCTGGCCTTCTCAGCGGCCATGGCCCTGCTCGGTCAGCCGGCCGAGGGGACGATGCCGTATATCCAGGCGGTGCTGCTCGGCACAGCCGCGGGCTCACTGCTGTTCCTGCCCCTGGTGCTGCTGGGCGCCCACATGCTATTCCGCCACGGCCTCGCCAGGGGAATGGGCCTGACCCCCCGCCGATGGTTTGTGGATACCGTCCGCGGCGTGTTAGCCCTGTTGGCGGTCTACCCCATCTGCGCCCTGCTGAGTTCTGTGGGCGAGTCGCTGGTGCCGATTCGGATGCAGCAGTCGCACCCCATCCTGCTGCTGCTGCGGGGGGCGAGTGTCTCGGTGGGCTGGAAACTGCTGGCCGTGGGCGTCGCCTGCCTGCTGGCCCCGCTCGTCGAGGAGGTGCTCTATCGGGGGTTCCTGCAGACAGCCCTGCGACGGTACTTCCGCAGCCGGTGGCCGGCTATCTTCATTGCCAGTGCCATCTTCGCCCTCGTCCACGTCGATCGGGAGACCGGGGCGGGGCTGAACACCACGCTGCCCTTGTTCGCCCTGTCCGTCGCCCTGGGCTACAACTACGAACGCACTGGCCGGCTGTGGGCCAGCATCCTCATCCACGTCCTGTTCAACGCCATCAACGTGGCCACTGCCGTTTGGCCGGCCTGATCGGCCCAATTCGGGGGGCGCAGCGGAAGGGGCTGTTTCCGGCACCGGACGACGTTCAGCCGGTCGGGTGAGCACTCCGACCACCTCCTGTGTCCACTGAGATACCGAAAACAGCCCCATTCAGCAGGAAATACTGCTGTCCAGCCAAGGCGAAGAGCAATGGAGCTTTACGGCGGTCATCCGTGACCCAAGCAGAGCATAAGAGCATCATACACCAAAACCCCCATTCGGTCAAGAGGCAATCCCCCTCCGGAGAGAATAAGCTGCGTTTCGGCGGCCCCTTACGCCGCCGGCGGCAGGGGACCAGCGGGCCAACAGGCGGCGAAGAAGAAGAAGGCATCCTATTACTTGTTCGCCCGCAGTCGGTTAGCGACTGCACGCCAGACGGGCCGCCTCGGCGGCGTGATAGCTCGACCGCACCAGCGGCCCGCAGACGGCCGCGGCGAAGCCCATTTCCGTTGCCATGTCGCGATAGGAAGCGAACTGGTCGGGGGTGATGTACTCGGCCACCGACAGGTGGTCCCCGCTGGGACAGAGGTACTGGCCGATCGCAACGATGCTGACGCCGGTGTCTCGCAGGTCGCTCAGCACCTCGGCCACCTCCGCCGCCGTCTCGCCCAGTCCCACCATCACGGAGCTCTTGGTGGTCAGCCCGGCCTCTCGGCCCCACCGGAGCACCGCGAGGCTGCGCCCGTAGTGAGCCCCGGCCCGCGCCTGCCGGTACAGCCGGGGGACCGTTTCGACGTTATGGGCGAACACGTCGGGGCGAGCGTCCAGCAAGGGTTGGCAGGATGCCCGCCGACCGGCGAAGTCGCTGCAGAGCACCTCGATGGTGGTATGCCGGCACGCCCGCCGAACGGCCCGGACCGTCTCGGCCCAGATGGCCCCGCCCCCGTCGCCCAGGTCGTCGCGGGTCACGCTGGTGAGCACCACGTGGGTCAGCCCCATCTCGGCGACCGCCTCGGCCACTCGGGCCGGCTCGGTGGGATCCGCCGGCCCCGGCGAACCGGACCCCACGCCGCAGAAGCCACAGTTCCGCGTGCACACGTCGCCCAGGATCATCAGCGTGGCCGTGCCGGCCGACCAACACTCCCCGAGGTTCGGGCAGCCCGCCGACTGGCAGACCGTGTGCAGGCGACGCCGCCGCAGCATCTCCGCCAGCGCCGCGTACCGCCGGCGCCCGCGTGGCCGCCGGACCCGAAGCCACGGCGGCTTGCGAAGCGGCGCCGCCGCCGGGGGAGCCGCCGGGGCGTCAACAGCATCTGTCTTGGCATGGCCCATGGGTCGATTATTATAGCCCCCCCACCGGCCGGACGCACCGAGGCTCTACGGCACTGGGGCCGTTTCGGCCCCGTGAAGGTGCGAAATCGCTTGACACCGGCAGGCGCACCGGTTATCGATGAGAAACCATGAGTACCATCGCCGGCCACATCCTAGCTTCGCGCCGCAGGCCCTCGGGCATGTTTGTATCTACATGCCCGCGGATGGCGACGTATGCGCCGAGCGGGAGGAACGGGCCGCGATGAAGGGTTGAGAATATCGCGAGAGGTTGCCGAGGCCCGTTCCAAGTGGACGGGCCTTTTTTCATGGATAGTTGCACGGAAAGGAGAACACCACGATGGGCAGGTTGACCAAGCAGCAGGACGGATTCGGGCAGGCCGTGTGGGACTACTTCCACGGCCGGGGCGGTTGCGAGATCATCGAGCGAGAGGATGGCCTGGTCGCCATCTCGTCCGGGCCACAGTCGTACCTGGCGGTGTACAAGGACTGGCCGACCCACCAGAAGCGGGCCATCCGCCTGGCGCGGGGAAAGGTGCTCGACGTCGGCTGCGGCGGCGGGCGCGTGGCGCTGCATCTGCAGCAGCGCGGCCACGAGGTGCTTGGCATCGACACGTCCCCGCTGGCGATCGAGGTCTGCCGGCGGCGCGGGGTGCGCAAAGTCAGGGAGATGTCGATCACCCAGGTCAGCGGGAAGCTGGGCACCTTCGACACGATCGTGATGTTCGGCAACAACTTCGGCCTGTTCGGCAGCTTCCGGCGGGCGCGCTGGCTGCTGCGGCGGTTCCACCGGATGACCACACCGAACGCGAGAATCCTCGCCGAGAGCAACGACCCGTACCAGACGGCCGCGTCGCACCACCTCACCTACCATAGGCTTAACCGCCGGCGAGGGCGCATGGCCGGGCAGCTCCGGCTGCGCGTGCGATACCTCACCCACGCCACGCCGTGGTTCGACTACCTGTTGGTCTCCAAGGACGAGATGCGGCAGATCGTCGCCGGCACCGGCTGGCGGATCAGCCGTTGCTTCGACTCGAAGCGTTCGGTATACGTCGCCGTTATCGAGAAGGACCCGCCGGGGGCGGACGGAGCACAGCGATGAACGAGACAATTCGCGTTACGGACATGAAGATCACCGACTACGACGAGGTGTTGGCCTTGTGGCAGGAGACCGACGAGGTGCGTGTGCACGATGTGGACTCCCGCGAGGGGATCGCACGGTATCTCGCCCACAATCCGCGGATGTGCACGGTCGCCAGGGACGGCGATCGGCTGGTGGGGGCGGCGCTGTGCGGCACCGACGGGCGCCGCGGCACCCTCAGCCGCGTGGCCGTGGCGGCCAGCCATCGCCGAACCGGCGTGGGCACGGCCATGATCGAGCGGTGCCTGGCGGCGCTGACCGCCGCGGGGGCCACCCGATGCAACCTGTACGTCTGGGGGGACAACGCGCGGGCCGTGGCGTTCTGGGGCAAACTGGGATGGGAATCCTGGGACGAGAAGGGCATCAAGACCCTATCGCTCAAGATGGACTAGGCGCCGGCCGGCAGCAGATCGCCCGGCGGCGTATGGCCAACGCCGGCGTCTCAACCGGCTCGAGCGGCCGGGGGTTCCCGACGGGCGAGGAAGTTGGCCAGTTGCTGGGTGATCAACTGGTGCTGGCCCGGCTCGACGGCCTCGGTGAACTGCAGCCCCACGCGGTGAAGCCCATTCTCGTCGGGCTCGCCGACGTGTTGAGGCTTGGCGCGGAACAGCAGGCTCTCACTCTCGGCCGGCAGCATGATGCGGATCCACAACTGCGACTCGCTGACGAAGGGAATCCACATCACGTGGCTCATCGTCATGCAGATCCCGCCGGTGGAGATGTCGCTGACCTGCCCGGAGATCTCCTCGACGACAGACGCTTGGCCGGACTCGTCGACATCCATCAGCCAGATGACCGCCCCCACCGGCTCGCTGCCCTCCAGCGAGATGCGCTGGTGCTGGCGGTGCTGGGCGACGGTGGGCTCGGTCAACTCGGCCAGGATCACGCCGGCAGCGACGTCGCCGTTGTCCCGTTGGCAGGAGGCCGGGCCTATGACTTCCGCCGTGAACCGCAGGACATCGCGGCCGAGCTGGCAAAAGCACACCACCGAGTCGCCCGGCGTCAGCACGACCGGCTGGTCGCAATGCGTCGGGGCATCGATAATCAGACCATCGAAGCCGAAACGTAAGGCTCGGGAGCTGAATCTGCTCTCATCAGGACCGGCCAAACCGTCCAATCGGAGGTTCCGCAAAGCGATTTCGGCCAGTTTGGCGCTCGTGCCGTCGACTGCTGGATTTGCCATGGCCATCGGCTCCCTTGAACCTGTCCGTCCGGGGTGCGGCAATGCGCACCGCTGTTGAACCTGTGGACGTATCGGTTCTGCAGTCGGCTCCCTTGAGAAGATTCTCGGTCACTCCGAGTGGCGAAATGCCCCCGTGCCCAGCCCCGCAGGCCCGTGCCGACGCGCCGGTTGTCCTCCCGGCGGCAAGGCGTTACGCCGACCCATCGGCGGGGGTGTCGCCTTCGTGCGGCTGGGCCGCTCGCTCCTCGGCGGTCTCCACCGGCGGCTTGAGGAAGCCCCAGCGGTGGCACAGGTAAAACGTGATAACGATAACCGCCGGGTAGATGACCATGGCATAGCGCGTCCGCACCATGATAATGGCCAGCCCCACCAGGCCGTAGAACGCCGCCAGGCCGTAGCAAATGAACACCGTCTTGCGAACCGAAAAGCCGCGATCCACCAACTGGTCGTACAGATGGCTGCGGTCGCCGGTGGAAAACGGGCGATGCAGGCGGAACCGACGCAGCAGCGCCAAAGCGGTGTCCAGCACCGGCAGGGCGAAGATCATCAACGCCCCCAGCACCCAGCGGGCCGCGCCGATTTCCCCGAACATCAACATCATCGCCGCGGCGTACAGCCCCAGCAGCATGCTGCCGGCGTCGCCCATGAAGATTTTCGCCGGGTTCGAGTTGTACGGCAGGAATCCGCAGACCGCCCCGAACATGGCCAGCGAGGTGACGATTCGGACCGAGTGGTGCATGTGCCCGTAGGGATACAGGGCCAGGTGGGTGGCCAGCACGAGGAAGCACACCGAGATGATGCCGGTGACCCCCGAGCACAGTCCGTCCAGCCCGTCCAGCAGATTGGCCGCATTGGAGGCCGCCACGACCAGGAAGACTGCCATGGGCACCGACAGCGTCACCAGCAGCCATTCCGGCCACGGGCCGTCGAAGGGGCTGGGCACAATCGAGAAGATGTGCAATCCGATCCCGAAAGCCAGCAGCACGCCGGCGGCGAGCATCTGCCCCAGCACTTTCTGCCAGGGCGCGATCGACCACAGGTCGTCGGCCAGGCCCACCAGCATGATGACGCCCCCGGCGATGATCAGCCCGGCCGCCCATTCCCACCCCGCCGAGCAGGTGAGCACCAGCGTCAGCAGGCCCGCCAGCCAGCCGAGGTAGATGGCCACCCCCCCCAGGTACGGAATCGGCCGGGCGTGCGGCTTGAGGAAGTCGTCCGGCCGGTCCACGAACCGGGTTCGCAGGGCGATCGCACGTGCCAGCGGTGTGGTCGCCACCGTCACCACGACGCTGGCCACCACCACCCAGCCGTAGGGACTCAGCACCTCCGATATCGTTCGCTCCGGCGCGATGGCTGCAAGCGATATGAATGACGACATCCAGGTGACTCCTTGACGCCAAGCCGCCAAGCCGCTGTAGGATCGAGCCCGGGGAATGGCACACAACCATTGGACCGACAGTCTAGTACCTTCGCATCATCCTGTCAAACGGTTCCGGACTGTCGCTATTGCCGCGGCGCGGCGCCCGGATCCGCCACCGGATCGGGCCGGCCGGGCCGTCAGGAGCCGAAGGCGGTGATCTTGGCGGCGACGTGGTCGATCTGCTCGTCGGTCAGTTCCGGGAAGATCGGCAGGGCGAGCACCTCCTCGGCGGCCCTCTCGGAAGCGGGGAAGTCGCCCCGTTGGTAGCCCAGCGAGGCGAAGCACTGCTGCTCGTGCAGGCTCAGCGGGTAATACACCCCCGTGCTGATGCCGTTGTCGGTAAGGAAGCTGCGCAGCGCGTCCCGCTGAGGCACGGAGATGACGTACTGGTTGTAGATCGACACGTTGCCCGGGCGAATCACCGGGGTCCGCACGGCGTCGACGCCGGCGAAGTGCTCGTTATACCGCGCGGCGTTCACCCGGCGCTTGGCCGACCAGGCGGCCAGGTGCGGCAGCTTCACCCGCAGCGCCGCCGCCTGCACGGCATCGAGGCGGAAGTTCCCCCCCACCGACTCGTGGTAGTAGCTCGTCCCCTGCCCGTGGTTGCGGAGCCGGGTAATCCGCTCGGCCAGCGCCTCGTCCTGCGTGACGACCATGCCGCTGTCGCCGATGCCGCCGAGGTTCTTGGTGGGGTAGAAGCTCAGGCACCCCACCGTACCGATCGACCCGGCCGTGCGCCCATCCTGCGTCGCGGCGATGGTCTGGGCGGCGTCTTCGATCACGGCCAAGCCGTGCCGCTCGGCCACCGCCATGATCGGGTCCATCTCGGCCATCTGCCCGAACAGGTGCACGGGGATGATGGCCTTGGTTTTGTCGGTGACGGCCGCGGCGATCCTGGTCGCGTCGATGTTGTACGTGTCCGGCTCGATGTCCACGAATACCGGCCGGGCGCCCACGCGCCAGATCACTCCGGCGGTGGCGAAGAAGGTGAACGGGGTTGTGATCACCTCGTCGCCGGCGCCCACGCCCAGCGCCATCAGGCTGACCAGCAGCGCATCGGTTCCGCTGGAGACCCCCACCGCCGCCCGGCAGCCGCTCAACGCGGCCATCGCCTCCTCCAGCGCCTTGACCTCCGGGCCGCCCACACACATCTGGCTGTCGATAACCTCGCCGACGGCCTGAAGCATCTCCTCACGAATCGTCGCGTACTGCGCCTTCAAGTCCAGCAGCGGAACCTGCATTCTGTGCTCCCTTGCGGCCACCTTCACGCCGCTCATGCCTCAATGTCCACCGGCGCCCCGCCCCGGCGGAGCGACGTTTGCCCGGCCTGCAGCGCCCTGACCACCCGCACCCCCTCGCCCCCGTCGCTGCGGGGAGCCGTGTCGTTGACGATACAGTCCACGAAGTGCCGGCACTCCAACTGTAGCGGCTCGGCGCCGCCGATGTCGATGGTTCCCACCTCGCCGCCGCCCCGCATGACCGCCCGCGGGTCGGCCGGGGCGCCTTCCACAGCGATACTCCTGTCGTAAAGGCGAAGCTTTTCCGGCGCCGTGTCGTCGAAGATCGCCATCTTCCGCGTGCCCACCAGCGTGGTCCGGCGGACCTTGTTCGGATCCAGCCACGACACGTGGATGTGCGCGGTCCGCCCGTCGGCGAAGGTAAGCTGCGCGTACACCACGTCCTCGATGCCCTCCTGAAGGTACGCCGCCCCCGTGGCCGAAATGCGAACCGGCTCGGCATCGAAGAGGTGGCAGGCGATCGAGACATCGTGCGGCGCCAGCGACCACCAGGCGCTCTCGACGTGCCGCACGATCCCCAGATTCACCCGCCGGCTGTATAGGTACAACGGCCGGCCGAGCTCACCGGCGTCGATCAGCCGCTTCATGGCCTCCACCGCCGGGTGGTACACCATCAGATGGCCGACCATCAGCTTCACGCCGGCGGCCGCGGCGGCGTCCACAAGGCGTTGGGCGTCTGCGGCATCCAGCGTGAGGGGTTTCTCGACGAAGGTGTGCTTGCCGGCCGCCAGCGCGGCCGCGGCGATCTCGTAGTGCTCCGGCGACCGCACCGCCACCACCACCGCCTGCACGGCCTCATCGCCCAGCACGGCCGCCAGGTCCGTCGTGGCCGTCACCCGGGGGTACTCGGCGGCGGCGGCCCGACAACTGGCCTCGCGGCGGACGCAGACGTATCGCAGATCGACCTCGCCCAGGGCGGCGAAGTTGCGAATGAGGTTCTTGCCCCAGTATCCCGCCCCGATGACCGCCAGAGTGACCATGCCTCAGCCTTTGCCGGTGTCCAGCCCGGTCTCACGTGGACTTGCGTTGACGGTACAGTGAGGGATCCACCACCGCGGCCATGGCCTCGACGTCGAGCCCGCCGCCGAGGAACGCGTCCAGGCGCCGGGCCTGCTCGACCGGGCGATCGATCATGTCTTTGTACCCCACCTCCAACACGGCGAAGCTCGGCTGATCGACGACCCACTGCCGGAACTCGGCGATCTGCTGGCGGAACAGCGCTTCCATCCGCTCGGGCGGCAGGCTCGCCCCGCCGGTGCCCAGGCGTTCGAGCATCACCTTCTGCGAGGCCAACACCTCGGTGAGGTCCCGCTGCATGAACACGACCCGATACTCGCGGTCGGCCGGCAGATCGTACAGCAGCCGGTAGACCATCTTGACCACCTTGCCGCCCGCCTTCTCCAGCCACGAGGGGTCTTCCTTGGTTTTCTTGACCGGCTCGAACTCGTAGTAGCCCTTCGGGTTGTCGCTGTCGGCCTGGCGAATGCGGTCGGTCACCGGGGGGATGCCCCCGGCCTCCAGCAGTTGCATCATCATCGAGGTGCCCGACCGCGGCAGGCCGGAAACGATCGTCACGTAGGGTCTCGCTTCAGTCATGGCCGGTTCCAGTTCCCTTGGGGCTACGCGCCTTCTCCGCCCGGGGGGTCGATCGTCAGGTGCGACGGATACACCAGAAAGCCCGCCCGCTTGATCCCCTCGGCCGGGTCGTACGACAGCGGCCGACCGGTGAGGTCGACCACCACGCAGCCGGCCTCGACGGCGATGGCCGTCCCCGCGGCCGTGTCCCACAGGCACGTCGGGCCCAGCCGCGGGTAGATGTCGGCGCCGCCCTCGGCCACGGCGCAGATCTTCAGCGAACTGCCGCGCTGCACCGACTCGGTAATGCCCAGCCTCGCCAGGAACACCTCGGTCTCAGTCGACAGATGCGACCGGCTGACCACCGCCGAGGCGGGCCTCTCACATCGGCTGGCGGCGATGGGTTCGGCGGCCCCGCCGGCGGCACACTTGAAGGCGCCCAGGCCCTTGGCGGCGTAGTACGTCACGCCGGTGGCGGGGATCAGAATCACCCCCAGCACCGGCACCGCCCCGCGAACCAGGGCGATGTTGACGGTGTATTCCCCTCGGCCGGCGACAAACTCCTTCGTGCCGTCCAGCGGATCGACGCACCAGAACGTTCCCCAACTCGCCGCCGGCGCCGCCGTCACG
>SDBU01001801.1_pt1 | contig 29690 bp, 25 predicted proteins | sample 2277071 | NCBI WGS metagenome assembly SDBU01 (sample SAMN10397929, study PRJNA504765) | marine sediment metagenome | isolation source: marine sediment core GS08_GC12, 126 cmbsf | place: Arctic Ocean: Gakkel Ridge, Loki's castle | collected 2008 | reverse complement strand
CCATTGTAGAACGTTGTTGCCGTGTACGTCCTTCAACTTTACATCCGCAGACCATACATCGAGCAGCTCCTTAGCGAGCGGGATCGAGTTTCGTCCAGCGTGAGCTGTCACCATCAGAGGTGTGGCCTGGATGTCGTTGTCGATTGGAAAGTCCACTTTTGCGTGTGCATTCAGAAGTAGACGCGCCATGTCCATGTATCCGGAACCACACGCCCATCCGAGCGCACTACTCCCGCCATTCACACGATCGGGTTCAGCGCCGGCATCCAATAATGTCTTGACCGTTCGGATAGAACGCAGAGAGGCGGCCAAGCTCAACGGCGATAACTTCCCGACCAACGATCTCCGCGCGATGTTCACACCGTTCGACCGAAGAAAATCAAGCGCTTCTACCGAACCGTACGTAGCCGCGATGTGTTCCAGTGAAGGGCCAAATTCCGGTTCAACAAGAGCGGAAAACGTTGTCCTGGATTTGACGACATGGGAGAACAGAACCCCGAGAGAAACCGTATCTCGATAGATCATGGATGATTCAAATAGTCGATAGTACTGTCCGATCCACAAGTTGGTCGATGTGCTTTTTGGGATTACGGAGATGAGGTTCTCGAACAGTGATACGCGGTTGTGACCCGTGTACTCTTCCACGCGATACTGGCAGAACTCGTTCCATGTGTCGATCACCAAGAACCAGTGTTGCATGATAACCAACTGTGGCGTGCGTAGTAACGCAAGACGACGGTCTATCACTTCCTTCGCTAGACCGTGTTCGCCGAGCCTTTTGAAACTGAGCTCCTCAAAAAAAATATCACGGTGAGAGGTTAGGAATCCTTCCAATGACGGTTCGATGAATTTCAGAAGGAGCGAAGACGTTGCTCTTTGTTCGAGAAACGCAGCAGATAGGTGGTCGGAGTAGTTCTCCTCTAGATCCGTACGAAAACGTCTCTCCTTCTCTCCGTACATGTCTCGCAAAATAGGAGCAGGTGTCGTAGCCAGGTCAAGATCCACAAGTTTCCGGTGCAAATCTACCAACTCATGCTCATGGACCCACCTGATCACCAGATTCTGCGGCTGGGCGGTTCGCACCATCCCCTCTCCGTGTATATCGACGACATCAGCCAGCTTCTCCAGCGTATCAGCGGCAATGTCACCTAGAGGGAGTGGTACATAAATCATATAGTATCCATCCTGCTTCTGAGCTTCGGTGTTTTTTTCACGCCAGGTGGCAAACCCATCGTGAGGCGACGATCCAGACTCAGAGACAGAGCCTACCTGTTTCGGTAAGTCGCGTACCTGTAGTTTGGGTATATCATCCTTGCGCAGTTCCGCGAGTTCCTCTTCGTATAACTCCCGGAAGCGATCCATGCCGATCTGCTCCATCAAAAAGCGCAATCGCGCCCTGTGCTTGTTTTTCCGGTTACCGTGCTTATCGAAAACGCGCTTGACCGCTTCGGCGACAAAATGGATTTCGTCAGCGGGAACGAATTCTTCAAACGGCTTTGCCACCCGGCTGCGCGCCCCCATTCCGCCAGCGACGTGGACAGCGAAACCCAGTTCATCACCGCGTTTTTTGGCGATACAACCCACGTCATTTACCGTTGCTCCAGCGCAGTCATCAGGACAACCAGAAAATGCGATTTTATATTTGCGCGGTAGTTGATAATTGATGGGGTCGGGCAGCATGAACTCTGTCAGACCGACAGCATAGGGCGCAACGTCAAACGCTTCCGCCGCGCATACGCCGGCGTCGTAACAGGCGGTGATGTTGCGCACCGTGTTTCCGCCGCCGCCTTTAGTCGAAAGCCCTGCTTCGTAAAGTTCCACAAGACCTGGGTGGATATTGTCAAGAGTAACATCATGGACTTGAATATCCTGCCGGGTGGTCGCATGGAGGATGCCGTTCCCGTACTTCCGCGAAACACTTGCCAGAGTGCGCATCTGGTGTGGCAGCGCTGCGCCAGCGGCAAGCCGTACCCTTAGCATAAATATACCTTCGTCCCGCTGCTCATAGACGCCCTGCGGGACGCGGAAGGTGCGGAACTCAGCGAACGAGGCGGTTCCATTCTTAAACTGCTCTACTTCCTCCTTGAACCTGCCCAGATCATCCTTGATCGTCTCCGGCAGGTTATAGATCGTCTGCATCATGTCACTCCTTGGTGTTGATACTGGATACTCGATGCTGGATGCTCGTAGCATCGGGACCGTTTTTTCTCAGACGTCATCGGCGCTTTTGATTCTGCCCCATGAGGTGGCGCGTTTGCCTTTGGGCTGAACCGCCGCCCCTGTCTCAATGGGAAATTCTGCCTCTTTCCACGCGTTTATGCCGCCTTTAACAACTTTCAATAACTCAGGCTTAAAATCAAATTCTTCTTCCAGTAATCGTGCCGAACTGACACTTGTGGACTCCGCCGGTCAGCTTCAGTAGAATATGATCGTCTTGTCCTGTGGGAGTTTCTCAGCTCCAGCCCTGATCCCATCAGAAAATGGCATGGATAGAGCGCCGGGAATATGCCCATCTTCATAACTACGCGCGCTGCGCGTATCCACCACGATCATATCAGTTTTAGCGTCCAACATGCTCTTGAGTTGCTCTATGGTTACCCGCTCAGGATCGGCGGCCATACACTGTGTCAGTAATGGTTGCAGAAGCCATGCAATGGTCAAAATAAAAATAATGCTACCGCCGATTAACTTTCTCATCAGCTTTATCTCCTTACCCTCCTCGTTGGTGAATAATTATCGCGTTAATCTACACTGTCGGATTGCCTTCATCACCCAGGATGTCAGCGAAGAAGCTGGCATACTTGAATCCGCTATCCGGGGAGATTGCCACCGCAAGGCCTTCCTTCCCCACTCCAAATTCCACAGCCGCGTGGACAATTGCGCCGGTTGATGGCCCCACGATCAGGCCTTCCTCTCGAAACAGGCGCTTGGTCATAGCATAAGCAGGTTCATCGTTTACTTGAATAACATGATCAATGACGCTGCGGTCAAGAATCGTTGGAGTTTTCGATTCGCTCAAGTTCTTCAGACCGGGCAGCCTGTGCCCTTTCTGTGGCTCAATGGCGATAATCTGAATGTCCGGGTTCTGCTCTTTGAGATACCGGCCGATTCCCGATAGAGTTCCACAGGTGCCGTAGCCTACAAAGAAGAATTTCACCTGTCCTTCGGTCTGGTTCCATATCTCAGGCCCGGTGGTTTCGTAATGGGCTTTAACGTTGTCCTGATTTTCGTACTGATTGGGCATGACATACCTGCCCTCGTTGGATGCGCTGTCCACGAATGAGTGCGCCAGCGCTATAGCGCCGTCTTTGGGATGATCAATGGGGCAGAGGTCATCCGGCGTGGGCCAGACGTCAGCGCCCAACATACGGATGAGCACCTTTTTCTCTTCGGGAACCGCATCAGGGATGGTCACCGTGAGTTTTATCCCCATCAATGCAGCCAGAGCCGCCAGAGCGATCCCTGTGTTGCCAGAGGTAGGCTCCACCAGTTCTTTGCCATCCAGTTCACCGCGTTCCGCCATACTCTTGAGCATATATAAAGCAGGACGATCCTTGACGGAGCCAAAAGGGTTGAACCATTCCAGTTTCAGATATAGCTCCGACGCCTCCTGCGAAACGACATTGTTGAGCCTGACTATGGGCGTCGGATCTGCGGGATTTCCGATCAAATCTCGAATATCTTCATAACGCCGCAGTTCACGATTGGTTCTGAGAGGCTTTTTTTCTATTATTGCTGCCATTTTCTATTCACTCACTTCCAGCGGCTCCGGGATCAGGTCATCTCCTACAAGCCGCCATGCGGTATGTTCGATTTCCCCGTTACCGAGGCCTATGATCAAGTAAGTTACATTATTTATAGCTTGCTCTACAGCTCGATTAGAAGCTCGGGCTTTTCCGTTCGGATGAGAATGATAATAGCCGACAATACATGCTTCACCAGACGCTTCCATATTAACTGCCTTGAGGTGGGCTTTATGTCCCAGTACATATCCGCGCTCAGGATCTTCCTTCTCAATGTTTTCCGCCGGGATTACACAGTTTGCAATTGAACCGTTACTGTCAGTGGACATAAGAATACCACAGCACTCGTGAGGGCGGCTCTGCTGTGCGTGTTTAGTAACCGATTCAATCACCTGACGCGATATTTTCATGTTATAGCCCTTAACATTGTCCATCCAAAATTCAGACCATTAAATACTCAGGACTCCGACTCACTTCTAACCATCGTACAGGAGATGTCGTATTCTACCAGATCGGTTATAGTTGGGTTTTCCCCACACAGAGGACATTCAGGGTCGCTGGCGCGCTTCATCGTCATGAAGCTGCTCTCCAGTGCGTCGTACAGGATAAAGCGATGCGACATGGGATCTCCTATCTCCGCCAACACCTTCAATGCCTCCACCGTTTGAAGCGTTCCCATCACGCCCACCACAGCGCCCAGCACCCCAGCCTCCTGACAACTGGGTACCATCCCCGGCGGGGGCGGCTCGGGAAAGAGACACCGGTAACAGGGATTGCCCTCTCCAGGGAGAATAGTCATAAGCTGCCCCTCGAAGCGGAGCACCGCAGCCGATACCAACGGGATATTCTCAAACCGACAGCAGTCAGCCACCAAAAAGCGCGTGGGGAAGTTATCGCTTCCATCCAGCACAACGTCATATCCGCGCAGAGTTTGTCGGATATTCTCAATGCTCAAACGCTGGGAGAAAATTTGGACTTCGCACTCCGGGTTTATCTCCTTGATTGCCTCTTGAGCCGAGAGTGCCTTGCTCCTACCCAGGTCGCTTGTGCCGTGAGCGATCTGCCGCTGGAGGTTGGAAATATCCACAACGTCCCCATCGGCGATCCCGATCTTGCCCACACCAGCCGCGGCGAGATAGAGAAGCGCAGGTGAGCCAAGTCCTCCCGCTCCGACTATAAAGGCGCTGGAGTTCATCAGCTTTGCCTGGCCAACACCGCCGACCTCCGGGAGAAGTATATGACGAGAATATCTTTCAATCTGTTCTTCTGTGAATTCAAAACCCATGATTTTACCTCAATGATGCGCTTTCTTTTGGTGGTTTTTGTAGCCCCGTTCACGCATAACGAGAGCGGGGCTACGTGATTTTACTTAGCGATCAGAAGTTTCTTCGTGGCGGTAAATCCACTCGCTTCAATAGAGTAGAAATAGACTCCGCTGGCCACAGCCTCTCCAGCGTTGTTCTTTCCATCCCAGTAAGCGGCAGTGGATCTGGACGTATAGTACCCTGCCGATCTATATCCCAGATCTACTCTTCTGATCAGCCTTCCGGATGTCTCGTAAATCTTAACGACGACATCAGCATCCTCTACCAGCTTGAACGGGATCCACGTCTCGGGGTTGCAGGGGTTAGGATAGTTCTGCCCCAGCTCACTCATAAACGGAACCTTACTGACGTTCATCCTGACAGTGGCGAAGGCGTCCCGGATATCCAGATCGGAGATCTCGCGTATGACGGGTTCAGCAATCTGATTACCCGCAGTATCCGCAATAGTGATCTCCACAACATCCGATACCTGGATGACGCTGTTCTTGCTTAGATCAGCCCATACGGCGGCAAAATATGCGCTGCCGGCGGCGCTCTTTACAGTGTCCACCGCGATCGCTCCTGTTCTCCGGTTCCTCGCGGTAACCACATATTCACCGTCCAATGAGCTTCCGTCTCTATCATACACCTCACCGTTAAGCACAAAGGCCCACGCCGATGACGCGTCTCTGCCTGGCGCTAATAGAGCAATGTTTGGCTCGTTTTCCCACGCCGCTCCGGTGTATACCACGGTCTTAGCTTTGTCAACGTTGATTATATATCCTTTGCCACCTTTGATGGGGAATCCATCACCCGGGCTTGCCAGTGAAAAACCGGTGAACTTACCAGTCTCCTCATCCAGTTCGATGATCACAGTGGAACCGATCTCTCCCGCAAAACTTCTGGCGGTGTGTCCACCTTTGATCTCCAGTGGCAGCGAGACCATATTCAGTCCACCTCTCAACTCAGCGAAGAAGACGCTGCTGTAGTCTTTTTCCAGAATAAGAGGTCTCGATTCGTCGTGAATAATAGTGGGCGGAAATTCCTCAATCAACTCCGGCGCTCCAAAGGCCTCAAACAGGAACGGCGGTGTGAGGAAGTATGCCACCTGAGTGTTCAGATAGAGTTGGCCCTCCACACCATCGGGGATGGTGAAAGAGTAGTCAAAAGTCCGCGTCTCACCTGGAAGCAGACGATTATCAGAGACCTCGATAAATATATCTGGCGGTGGCATCATCTGTCGCCAGATCGGCGGGAACTGCTGTGTGTCAACCACGTTCCCGTCTGCATCAACCACACTGACCTCAATAGTCACCATTCGGTTGTTGCCACCTGAACCACCTGACGGGAATTTATGCCCTGCGCCGGCGTTGGTGACGCTAATGCTGGCCGAAACTGTTTCGCCGGGCATATATGCCTCTTTGTCTGTAATAACTTCCACATCCGCAGCCCTCTCTAACATCTCGGAGCTATGCCCGCCCTTCCAGCTATGCTCTCCGTCAGGCATGTGGCATCCCTGACACTGCCTACCCTTGGCGCGATGCTCCTCAGGTAGACTTTCCTGCCATGCCTGCCATTCTCCATAGGTATTGTCCCAGAGCACAACAGTTCCCGGCGGAATAACTTCCAGCGGCGTTCCGGGAATATGCTCCAGTGTTTCCTGATGACATTTTGCGCAGAATTCCGACTTCTCATAGTCCTCCACGAACCTGACCTCATGGATCTGGCTGGCTTCCTCTTCAGTTTCATCTTCTTCAGGAGGGCCATAACGCACCCACTCCCGCACATGACAGACTGCGCACATAACTCCTCGATCCATGAGTTCCGGCTGGAAGTTCGGATTTTCTGTAAACTCACCAGTCGCAAAATCGACAAATCCTGGAGTCTGCTCATTCAACGGTAGATGGCAGCCCGAACAGAATGGTATACCTTCTGCCGCTAGAATTGCCTGATGGATTGGGTCCACGAAAGACTGGCTGTGCATACTATCGCTCCATTCTTTATACTGTTTTGAATGGCACTTAGCACAATTCTCAGGGCTTATAGAATCAGTAAGCGGCGTAGCGTCCGCAGGCGGCGGTCCCTGCGGGGGTAATGGCGCATTCGGCCAGGGTGGCGGGAAGAGATCATCAACCCCGATAGCCCAGGCGCCAACAATAATGACAGCGAAGATAAGCGACACTAATCCTACAAAATGTAATCTCCTCATTTTCATCTCCATTAGTCAGGCGTGAATACCACGTGTGGTGGGAATTCACCTATATAGTATCGGTAAGGTCAGATAATACTCCTTTCGTTATCGCGGTGTATGTTTAGTCCACAAGATCTCACAGTTATATCGTCTCCACTGTTTTGTCTTTATATTGCGGATAGATTTGGAAAATCTCATCTACCAACAATAATGCCGCCATAATTGAATAGACGGGACAGAACGCCCCGTCTATTCAATTACATTATATAACTGTTCATGGAACTGATATTATTCCACCACGTTCATTTCAATAGGTTCCACCGAGACGCCGTTTTCAATGAAAAACTCGATTGCCTGTCGCACCTCTTCCGCTTCTCCCGACAGCTCAATGCCCACCAGGCCGATCTCCTTTGAGATACTGGCCTGCCGGATATTTGTCACAACCTTGAACTTCTGCGCTACCTCCCAGATCAGCGGCTTTTCAACTAGATCACTGGGGAAGGTAAGCCAGATCTTTTTTTTTACCTCTTCGCCACCACCAGCAATGGCAGAAAGGATGGTCACGGTATCGCCATCTTTGACCGGAGTATCAAGCCCGTCCAGAAGACGTATATCCTCACCCTCGTTCACGTGGATATTGAAGTGCCGGCGCACTTTCCCGGCATCATCACAAATCCGGTCACGAACTTTCAGACTATCCAGGAGTTCCCCAACGTTTGCTCCGTTTGCGCTGATCTCTCGCTCTCCCCCGAAAAGGGCCTTAAGCGCAGAGCCTGTTTTGACTGTAATTGCCATATTTATTTACCTCTCTGTTTTTGCGTCGAAGTCGTCCAAGCCGTCAAAACCGTCTAAATCACTCCCAAATCTGAACGGTTTCGACGATTTCGACGGCTTTGACGTTTTCGACGGCTTCGACGGTTTAACCCTCCATATCAGCCAATAAAGTCTCAAATTCCGAGAGCTTTGCCTCTATCACCACTCGTTCCCGCAGTCGTCCAATAACCGCCTCTTGCGTTTTCAGACCGTTACCGGTGATGCTGATCACGACCGATTCGTCACGCGGTATATGTCCCTGTTCGATGAGTTTCTGCGTTACAGCCAGAGTCACACCGCCAGCCGTCTCGGTGAAGATTCCCTCAGTTTCCGCCAGTAGTTTCATAGCTTCGACTATCTCGTCATCCGTAGCGTCCTCGCCCCATCCGCCGGAACCTCGGATGGTCTCTATAGCGTAATAGCCATCCGCCGGGTTGCCAATAGCTATGGAATTCGCAATCGTATCAGGCTTAACCGGCGTGAATATATCATCGCCAGCCTTCACCGCGGCGGTGATAGGATTACATCCAGTTGCCTGAGCGCCGTGTATTTTAGTGTCCGTCTTCTCGATCAATCCTAATTCTACAAACTCCTCTATCGCCTTATCTATCTTGGTGATAAGAGAGCCACCGGCCATAGGTACCACAATATGTTTGGGGGCTTTCCATCCCAATTGCTCCAGTATTTCGTAACCGAAGGTTTTCGACCCTTCAGCGTAGTAGGGCCGGATGTTAATATTGGCGAAGGCCCATTCATGCTGGTCAGCGATCTCGGTGCAAAGGCGATTGACGCCATCGTAGTTGCCCGAAATCCCCACCACATTAACACCGTAGATCGATGTTCCGATAATCTTTCCCTGCTCCAGATCGGCAGGCATGAAGATGAAGCATTTTAGACCGGCCTGGACTGACTGGGCGGCGACACTGTTGCCCAGATTCCCTGTAGTAGCGCACGCAACAGTGTCAAAACCAAATTCCTTGGCCTTGGATAAAGCTACAGAGACGACTCGGTCTTTGAATGAGAGCGTTGGGTAGTTTACAGAGTCATTTTTGATGTAGACCTCACTGTGTCCCAGCGCGCGTTCCAGATTTTTGGCGCGTGTTAGTGGGGTAAAGCCCACATTGAAACCCACAGTCGGTTCGCCATCAATAGGCATGAGTTCACGATAGCGCCACATGTTTTCCGGTCGGCTTTCTATAACTTCCCGGCTCATAACGCCCCGGATACCTTCGTAATCATAGTCTACTCCGAGTTTGCCAAAGCAGTATTCGCAGATGTGTATCGGCTCCTTTGGATAGGTTTTACCGCAATCTGTCTCTTTACATTTCAGGCCTTTAACGTGACTCAAAGTTGCACCTCCTATCATGTAACTTTCCGTGGTTTTCTAGTGGTAATCCACCATTGAGCAGCATCGGATTCGCTCAATGGCTTAACATTTCTGAGGATTTGATCCTCGGCTCCGTTCTGATTGTTTTTTACCGCAATATCTACCGTTGTCCCGCCCTTCGTGTAAGCTGCCAGCAGTCCAGCGGCGATCATAATATCGCTATCGCCTGAAGCCCCACGACAGAGGACACTTGGGCCAGGTACACTCTCCGGAACCAGAAGAACGTCACCCGTTCGGGCGGCACGCTCGATAACGTTATTCTCACTTTCGTTTCGTCCCACCACAACTTTTGCGCCGCCAGGAAGACGGAAATGCCGTCCCTGCCGAAGCAAGCGCGCATCACTCATTTTACAGTCAGGCTCATATTTCAGCAGATCGCGGAGACGGGCGGAGAACTCCTGATCAGTCAGAAGACACCCCCCGGCAGCGCACAGATAATCTTTGATGCCAAACTCCGTCGCCATCTCCATCTGTGGCTGGCGCTTGCGGCCCTGGATCGCCTTTAGCTTATCCCGATCCACCAGGCCTTTCTGCTCCGGTATGGAAGGCGGCATAAGTTGGGCGGATAATGGTCGGACGATGAAGCCCTCAAAACCCGATTCCCGATCAATGGTCTCCATTGCCAGCCGCCGTTGCGACATGGGGCGCTGCCCCAGCACCTCCCCGGTAGCGAGGAAATCCGCGCCGCTTTCCCTCATATATGCCCCGGCGCGGGAGAATATGTATATTCGGCAGTCCAGGCAAGGGTTCATGCCACTGCCGCGTCCGAACTTCGGATGCTTTATTTTTTCCAGATAATCCTCATCGCACGAAAATACGCGCACATCAATACCCAGTTGTTCAGCGGATCTCTTCGCGGCAGAACACCCCATTGATTTTGGTGTGCACTGGCAGAAAGGAGAAACAAAGTTGACCGCCTCAACCTCGATTCCCATATCCAGAAGCATCTTGCCAGCAAGAGTGCTGTCAAGCCCGCCTGAGAGCAACAGGATCGCCTTTGCCATGCTTTCTACTCCTCCTATCCTCATCATCTAAGAAACAGAATATCAGCCGAATTATTGTGTTCTTCCCTGATATTCTTCCATCATGGAACTAAACACAAAAATGGTAGCAGATTTTTGCCGTTCAGTCAACGATAGAATCTGCATATTCTCTTGAATTCCTATCTGAGACAATGTATTCAGGGCAATAGCTCGCAGATTATCACAGACTCCGTAACGCTGATTAGCGCAGATTAAGAAAATGCAAGATCAGCGGGAATCTGTGCTACGAAGCCTGTCCTCGCGAAGGCGGGGATCAGCGTATATCAGCGTACCATTCATGGGAAAGTCAAAACAGAAGGTACTTATTTGGTTTACTATAGTTCTATTATATTAGTTCTACCTGTGTCCGATTTTGCGGGCTTCCGGCGAAGAGATCGCTAGTTATATATCGGTCAGCCAAATCTGGTAATATTACAACTATCAATTTGTCTCTATTCTCCTGCCGACCAGCGACCTCCAACGCAGCGCATAGGGCTGCGCCAGAAGAGATTCCTACAAGAAGACCTTCTCTTCGAGCTAGTAAGCGGGCGAATTTGATAGCATCCCTCGTTCCGACAGATATAACTTCGTCGATCACATCCCGGTTCAGTACCTTCGGGATGAACCCGGCGCCCAGACCTTGAATTCCGTGCAGACCAGGCTCCCCGCCTGAAAGTACTTGTGAATTGGCGGGTTCAACGGCAACTGTCTTGAAAGACGGCTTTCGCTGCTTCATCACTTCAGATACACCTGTGATGGTTCCGCCGGTACCCACGCCAGCTACCAGGAAGTCCGCACGGCCATCCGTATCCCGCCAGATCTCTTCTGCGGTCGTTTTGCGATGAACCTCAGGATTTGCCGGATTCTCAAATTGCTGAAGGATTAAGTATCGACTGTCTGTTTCTGCCATTTCCGTTGCCCGCTCTACAGCGCCCATCATCCCTTTATTAATAGGAGTCAGGAGCAGTTCTGCCCCAAGCGCGTCCAGGATACGACATCGTTCGTCCGACATATCCTCAGGCATGGTCAGCACCAATTTATATCCCTTTGCGGCGCATACAGATGCTAGAGCAATGCCAGTATTGCCTGAGGTCGGCTCAATGATGATAGTGTCCTCTTTTATCAGGCCTTCCCGCTCGGCAGCCTCGATCATGGCGACGCCAATTCTATCCTTGACGCTTGATGCCGGATTATAGAACTCCAGTTTGCCGGCGATTCTACCGGGGAGACCGCTGGAAACACGGTCCAGCCAAACCATCGGAGTATTGCCAACAAGCTCAGTTACGTTCCCTGCAATTTTCATGTATCGTCCCTCCCTATATCTGATAGTTGACCTTGAGGGGCCGGGTATGGATACCACACTCGCCGCCACACTTGCTCGTACCTATCCAGCGTCCAGCGCGTTCGTCGGGATCACTGCTAATATGTGTGCATGGTTCGCAGCCAAGAGAACGATAGCCCTTAGCGTAAAGTGGATTCACCGGAACCTCATTGAGTGCCAGATACTGCCAGACCTCACGCTCGTGCCAGATCAGAATGGGATTGAGCTTAAGCAGGCCCACATCACGCTCCTCAACCTCCTGAAAATCTGTCCGCGTGCGTCCTTCCGTACAGCGCAGACCTGTTACCCAGCATCCTACATTCATTTCCTCAATGGCTTGACGGGTAGGCTGAACTTTGAGCACGTCGCAGCACAGATCAGGATCTGTCGCATAGAGCTTTTCAGGGACGGACTCATCATTCTTGAAAACCCTGAGCTCCGGATGTCTGGCCACTTCTTCGCTCATAAACTCGATAGTTTCCTTAGGTTTGAATCGAGTGGTTACAATGAAGCCGCGGATGTCTGGACTAACGCGTTTGGCCAGATCCCAAACGGCGCAGGAGTCTTTGCCCAAACTGTTGGCGACTACCAACCCGTCACCATATTCCTCATACGCTTCCTGTATTAGATTCAGGGATCGCTCGACTTTCTCAGCAAAGTTGAGACCATCTACAAGGCTCTTGATGTCCTCTTGTGTAGCGCTTAATGGCATGTCTTGTTCCTCCTTATATGGAACTTAATAGTTGAACATTTTGCCAGGTTTTGTGTCATCTCAGTCTAATCGAGATGCCTCTCAAAAAAACATTTAGATAATTCAGATAGAATAAGAAAGCACTGGCCTACCATTCTTTTGCTTCTCCTGATTTACCAAATCCTGAAATGTGGTGTTATCATATACATCTGATACAGCGGTTTGAACTTTTTCCCACATGGGCAAGAATGCGCAGTTTCCATACAACGGACACTTGTCCTTGGAACCGGAGACTACACAGTCAACTGGTCCCACCGGCCCCTGCATGAACCGCATCACCTCCCCAACAGTCAGTTCTCCAGGAGATACGCTCAGAATGTAGCCACCTTTATTGCCTCTCTGCGACATCACAAGTCTGGCTTGCTTAAGCTGGCTAAGTATTACCTCCAGAAATCGCACAGGGATCGCCTGAACTTCGGCAATTTCAGCGATCTTTACCGGGCCCTGGCCATTGCGTTTGGCAAGTTCGAAGATGGCCCGCAGAGCATATTGGCATTTCTGAGATATATACATGATCGCTCCCTTGTCTACTAAATCGGTCAAGATAGTATAATAATACCATAACACCGCCTCGTTGTCAAGGTGTTTTTTTGAAATTAAGCGTAACTTAGCAAGTTTAAGAAAGAATCATGAGGTTTGTAGTGTGAATAAACCATTTGTCATTCCAGCGAAGGCTGGAATCCAGTCATTTCACCAGCTTATCATGCAGATATATATACGTAATACATCTCTGTAACCACTGGATTCCAGCCTTCGCTGGAATGACAATCTGAGCGTGTCCCACCTATGAATGGATACGCTCGTATAAGAGGCGGTGAATAGTTACGAAAGTTCAAGATCATTACTTAAACTTGCTTTGTCATGGTTAAGAGAGTTTCTGGTTTCCACAATTTCCGTCTGAGTGTTTCCCCTGAGAGATCATTTTGGGGATTAAAGATCACCAGGAAAGTGACCGATATTAAACAATGAGGACGGACTATGCCCAATACTACGATCAGGGCAGCTATCGTACCTATAAATGCGGTAACATCCGGGTCAGTTCTGTCAGGTGAAAGGGCACAAACACGTATTTCGCAATAGCAGGAGCCGAGGATGTCCGTGATGAAGAAGGAGAATAGCAGAATTGCTGGATGCTCAGGCACGAGTTTTGTCCGATGATCACCCAGGTTTCTACTATCTATATCACTTAGAGAGGAAATGTACTATGAGATATGTTTTTATATTCTTTTTGCTGTTCTGTATGGAGGTCTGTTTTATTCCGCATAACGGAATCGCTGGAGAACACATACACGACATTCAGGATATTTCTCTGGATTCGCTGCTCAATGTGCAGATCAGCACAGCGGCGAAATATGAGCAGAAGATTAGTGGAGCGCCCGCTTCTGTGACAATCATCACTTCGGAGGATATTGAGCGATACGGCTATCGAACCCTTGAGGAAGTTTTCATGAGCGTTCGTGGGTTCTATGTGAGCAATGACCGGAACTACAGCTATGTAGGAGTCCGCGGCTTCGGCCGTCCCACAGACTACAACAACCGGATGCTGCTTCTGCTAAATGGGCATACGCTCAATGATAGAGTATTCGGATCAGCGTTCATAGACACAGGCCTTGGCCTGGATCTTGATAGCGTTGAGCGGATAGAGATCATTCGAGGGCCGGGTTCCGCGTTGTATGGAACCAGCGCCATGTTTGCCGTGGTGAATATCATTACCAAAAAGGGAAACAATATTGACGGGGTGGAACTCTCCGCTGTGGCAGGCAGTTACGATAGACTCCAGGGCAGCGCAAGACTTGGCAGAGAGTTCAATAACGGCATGGATGTGCTAATCTCCGGTCACTGGAGTGACATCAAAGGCCAGGATCTATATTTTGAGGAATATGACGATCCATCCACGAACAATGGCATTGCTGAAGGTCTCGATTGGGATGAGCACTACGGATTGCTGACAACCATCAGTTACCAGGATTTCATATTTCAGGGAAGGCTAAGTTCCCGGAAAAAGGGTGTGCCAACTGGCGCGTGGGAGATGACCTTCAATGATGATGACGCTGACACCCTGGATAAGTATCAGGTGGCTGAACTCAAGTATGACAGTGACATCGGCGCTGATAAGAACATCATGTTGCGGGGATATTTTGACCGCTATTTCTACAAGGGAACATATCCTTATGAAGATGAACCCAACTGGTTCGATGAAAGCGACGACACATGGCTGGGAAGCGAAATCCAATTCAGGTGGGATCTCAGGTCGGATAACCGGCTGATCATTGGCTCGGAATATCAAAATCACTTCCGCGCGTCTCATAAATACTGGACCACTGGTGAAACGTACTTTGATGGTGATTTTCCTCATAGTATGCTCTCGTTCTATCTTCACGACGAGTATCAGGTGATGGAAGAACTGGCTCTCACACTGGGTACCCGCTGGGACAGATGCCAACACGGTAAAGCCTCCGTCAATCCAAGAGTTGCACTCGTTTATAATCCTATTAAATCAGGTACTCTCAAGCTTCTATACGGCGAGGCTTTTCGCTCTCCGAGCGTGTATGAAGCCAACTATGACGAAGTAGATTACTGGAAGATCAATCCTGATCTTGAGTATGAAGAAATCAAAACTACAGAAGCTGTATGGGAACAGCGGTTGAGCGATGGGCTGTTTGGCATCGTTTCTGTATATAACTACAAAATGGAGAATCTGATTGATACAGTTGAGCTACCGGATTCCTTATATCAGTATCAGAATGTCAGCAAAGTAGAAGCAAACGGATTGGAACTGGAGTTCAATGCTCGGCTAAATATGGGGCTTCGGGGATATGCAAGCTATACCTATCAACATGCGGAGAACGCTGATTCGGAGGAGAAACTGACAAATTCGCCCAGCCATATAGCGAAACTTGGACTTATATACCCGGTTCTCGAACAGTTCTATGCAGCGATACAGCTTCAGTATGAAACTGAGCGGATCACGGTATACGAAACGGAGACCGATCCCTATCTTCTGACCAATATTCACCTTTCAACGGCGCCGTTGTTTGGCCATTTGAAGCTTTCGTTTTTGGTTAGAAATCTGTTTGACGTGGATTACAGGCTGCCAGGTGGTTTTGAGCATTTGCAGCCGGCTATTATTCAGGACGGACGGAACTTTGCCGTCAAACTGGAATGTAAGCTCTAGAGGATGCTAAGAACAGAAAGCTCATACGGTTACAAGCTACTGGAGATGGGTAGATGAGTTTCAAAAGTAGTATGAAGATAGTCATTCTGGCAAGCGTCCTGGCATTTCTGTGGACAGCGCCATCCTCGGCACAGGAGATGGCGGTTCCAGTGAGCGTGCAGTTTCCTCTATTTCTAAAAATATTGGTCTTCGATCGAAATCTGAGGAATCGCGTGGGTGATGAAATTGTTATTGGAGTAATTCATCAAAGGAAATTTAAAAGATCTCTCAGGGTGAAGGATGAATTTATGGATGTGATGAAGGAATCTCCCATAAAAACGGTTGCGGATATTCCGATCCGCCTGGTGTCAATTGATGTCGATGACGCCGATCTGGAAAATACTATCTCAAAGAATGAAATCGACGTTCTCTATATTACCCCGGTGCGCACTCTGGAGATGAAGAAGTTCACTAGCTTGAGTTTTGCTAAGAAAATAACCACCTTAACCGGTGTGCCTGATTATGTGGCGGAAGGATTAGCAGTTGGCATCGGGACAAAGGGTGGAAAACCCAGGATCATTATCAATCTGCCGACGGCAAAAGCTGAGGGCGCCGATTTTAGTTCAGGACTGTTGAATCTGGCAAAGGTTATAAAGGGATAAAAAAGCGGACAAAGGATACCAATGAGATTATCCAACAAACCTCTTCCCAGAATATCGTTTCGCACGATCAGAGCGAAGATCGCCGCGGCTATCTCTGTTGTCCTCGGTCTGATTTCCCTTTTCATCTTTATCTTCTTCCCCGCCAGATTGGAAAAGCAGGCGTTCAAAGCGATCTCTGCTAAAGCGGACAGTATCGCCGAGATGACGGCTTTCAGTATCAGCCCGGCATTGTTTTTTGAGGATGTAGAAAGCATAGAGGAAGTTATCAAAAGCGCGCGGCAAAACGAGAATCTTGTCTACATGGTGGTGCTTGACAGTTCGGGAAACGTGATCGCTGATTTCAATAAGGATAAGGCAACTCATGCGTATTTTTCTCATTCGCATGATGATAACCACATATCCGCGGATGGGGCCATTTGTGAAGTAATGACTCCCATCCTAATGCGGCCAAACGGCCGTGATATTGGTAGACTGTATCTGGGGCTTTCATTAAAAGAGCTTAGATCAGAGGTAGCCAACAGTCGAGCGACTATTGCATTGGTCAGTGTCGTGATCCTTATCATTGGAACAATTCTTGTGTTTATTATCAGCACATTAGCGACTCGGCATTTAGGCAGAATGGCTGAAACGTTTGAGGAAATCTCAGGGGGAGACCTGACACGACGGGCCGACGTTTCTTCTCGAGACGAAGTGGGGTATCTTGCAGGATCATTCAACCTGATGGTGGATAATCTGGAGGTCGCTCGCAACAAACTGGAGAGCCTGAACCGAAACCTGGAAGAACGAGTAGAAGAACGAACAAAAGCGCTGAAATCAAGCGAGGGACAACTCAGAGCGATCCTTGAATCGACGGATGATGGTATTCTCGTGGTAGACAGTCTGGGCCAGGTTATACACTCAAATAGAAACTTTGCTGAAATGTGGCGTATTCCGGAAGAACTTACCGAAGAAGGGAACGATGACCGATTGATTAACTGTGTTTTGGAGCAATTGGAGGACCCTGATGAGTTTCTCTCAAAAGTGCGCGCTTTATATGGCTCATCAGAGACGAGCTTTGATACACTTTATTTCAAGGATGGTCAAGTTTTCGAGCGTTCCTCTGGCCCATTGATAGTTGAGGATAAAGTCGTGGGCCGGGTCTGGAGTTTTAGCGATGTCACAAAACGGAAGAAAGCGGAAAAAGAAAAGTCAAGTCTTGAAGCTCGATTACAGCGTGCTGAGAAGATGGAGGCGCTGGGCACCCTGGCGGGTGGCGTTGCTCATGACCTTAATAATATCTTGAGCGGGATCGTAAGTTATCCTGATCTTTTGCTGATGACTCTTCCTGAGGATAGCGACTTGAGGAAGCCGATTTTGACCATACAAAAATCGGGGCAAAGGGCTGCTGCTGTTGTGCAGGACTTGCTGACATTGGCAAGAAGGGGTGTCGCTGTTACAGAAGTATGTAACTTGAATGAGATCATCTCAGATTATCTCGAAAGCCCTGTTCATGCGGAGATCAAAATTCATCATCCAGAGGTTCAGTTCAGGACCAATTTTGAAGAGAGATTGTTGAATACCCTGGGGTCACCTGTTCATTTATCTAAAACTGTCATGAATCTGATATCCAATGCAGCGGAAGCAATGCTTGATGGCGGAGAGGTAACTATCTCCACAAGAAATCAATATATAGACAAGCCAGTAAAAGGCTATGATACTGTGGAAGAAGGGGACTATACCGTTCTGCAAGTGTCTGATAGCGGGATAGGTATTTCCAGGGAAGACCTGAACAGGATATTTGAACCTTTCTATACCAAGAAAGCTATGGGAAGAAGCGGAACAGGTTTGGGCATGGCTGTTGTGTGGGGAACAATAAAGGATCATAAAGGATATATTGATGTAGAGAGCACTGAAGGAGAAGGCACAACATTTGCTCTCTATTTCCCTGTAACCAGACAGGAATCAGTCCAGGACGCCCAATCACTATCTATGGAAGAACTTATGGGGGATGGTGAGACGATTCTGGTTGTGGATGACGTGCAGGAACAAAGGGAACTGGCAAAAGGAATGCTGGAGAAGCTGGGTTATAGAGTCAGGACAGCCCCAGGTGGCGAAGCGGCAGTGGAATATATGAAAAACAATCGAGCCGATCTGTTGATGTTAGATATGATCATGGACAACGGAATCGATGGGCTTGAGACGTATAAGCGTATTCTTGAATTGCATCCTGAGCAGAGAGCGATGATCGTAAGTGGCTTTTCTGAAACGGATCGAGTCAGAGACGCTCAAGCGCTAGGCGCAGGGCAATACATCAGAAAACCATACGTACTGGACACTCTTGGCGCAGTTGTGAAAAGCGAACTGAAAAAGAACACCAATGGGAAAATCTCAAACTAATGAACGTCCCGTGACAGATCTGAAGCTGGAGATCGAAGAACGAAGGCGGACGGAAAGACGCCTCCGCTCCCTTGCCTCCGAGCTATCACTGACCGAAGAGCGTGAGAGACGGCGCATCGCAGCATATCTGCACGACTGTATCGGTCAAACCCTGTCTATCTGTAAGCTCAAATTGGAATCACTACGAGAGATAGAGCCTTTTGCCGACCATTCCATAGTTATAGATGAAGTGCGCGATCTCATCGATCAGACGATTCAGGATACCCGGTTGGTGACATTTGAACTCAGCCCACCTACCCTCTATATACTGGGTCTTGAGGCGGCGTTGGCGGATCTCACGGAACAGATTCAGGAACAAAACGGGATTTTGTGCGATTTTGAGGACGACGGACAGGTTGGCGCTCTGGATGATGATGTCCGCGTCGTTCTGTTCCAGGCTGTGCGAGAGCTGCTGTTCAACGTGGTCAAACATGCACAGGCCCGCAAAGCTCAGGTGTCAATCTGGAAGTGCGATGGCGATATACGAATCAGTGTTAAGGATAATGGCGTCGGGTTTGACACTTCTGATCTCGCGTCACAGACGTGTAAAGCTAATGGATTTGGTCTCTTCAACATCAGAGAGCGGTTGAGTTACTTAGGCGGCTGTCTGAAGATTAGCTCGGAGCGTGGTCATGGGACTCTGGTTACTTTGACAGCGCCGCTGAAACGCGAAGAATAAAGCATAACTATATAACCAGGATAGTGGAATGGGTATAAGAATCCTTCTGGCTGAAGATCATCAGATCATGCGTGAAGGCCTTCGCACCATGCTTGACAAACAATCCGGCATGGAGGTAGTTGCGGAAGCGGCGGATGGGCGTGTCGCGGTGCAGTTGGCCAAAGAGATGTCCCCGGATGTTGTCATCATGGATATAGGCATGGTGGGGCTGAACGGTGTAGAGGCTACTCGCTATATCGCGGCAGAATCTAAAGACGTCAAAGTAATCGCTCTATCCATGCACTCCAACAGGCAGATCGTGGCGGAAACGCTCAGAGCGGGGGCTTCAGGGTATCTGCTGAAGGGCTGCGCTTTTACGGAGTTATGCAGCGCCATTCGCACTGTGGTCGCGAACCAGATATACCTGAGCCCGGGAATAACGGATGTCGTGGTGGAAGACTACGTGCGTCACCTATCGGCGGCCGAGCCTGCCATCCACGCTATACTGTCGCCACGGGAACGCGAAACACTGCAACTTCTGGCGGAAGGCAACCCTACAAAGCAGATAGCTTCGCTCCTCCACGTAAGCGTGAAAACCATTGAGACGTACCGCCGCCAGATCATGAATACACTGGACATCCACAACCTCCCGGAACTCACGAAATATGCTATTCGCGAGGGCTTAACCTCTCTTGATGACTAAATACGGCTTTCCGAAAGCCAGGCCTGCCGCCAACCATCTAACCCTTATATCATCAGCGTTTCAATACTAGCTCTGACTGATTCGAAGGTTGATACGGATCTTTTCGAAGTCGGAATTAGTCTTTCCGAAGCTCAGAATGAGGGATACCCTGATCAGATATTGATCTGCCCATCCGACATATATTGAAAGGAGCACAAGCTGATGGCAAATAAGCCCGAAGGAAGGGCGCAACAACATAACTCAACTCACAAGTATTGAGACATCACCTATCATTTGAAGGAAGTGACAATATGATCATTATGAAGCCGCTGAAGCAGGAGAAAGGATTTACTATCGTAGAGGCTATCGTAGCTCAAGTAATACTGGTTTTGGGAGCTTTGTGTGTATGGAATATATTCATAGCGGGCACGCGCTTTAACGCAGAGTCGGAAGATAGAACTATAGCTACCAACATAGCGCAGTTGCAGACAGAAAGGATCATGAATACCCGCTTCCGATATATAGTATCGGAGCATCCATCTGGTGAAACGTATTTCGAAGAAGAACCGCAGTATGAACCATTCTGGACACTCAGCTCTGGAGATAAATGGACCCCATCTCTATCAGAGGGAAGATATAGGATTAGCTATCCTGATGGTGAAGACGCGGACCCCCTGAGAATTATGGTGACTGTATTGTGGGAGGGACATCTGGGGCGCGAATCCTCTGTAATACTGGAAACTCTCGTTTCCATGACCCCAGGAAGGTTCAGGGGATAGTGGGCCTCAGGATGCTTTTGTCTTACCGCAGAATCTGAACGACGACCATTGGGAGGCAATGCTATGTTGAAACTGATTAATACCATAAGAAGCTCAGAAGGGCTCTCGTTAGTGGAAGTGATCATAGCTATGGCTATTGGTCTCGCCGGGACCCTGGGAAGCTATGCGCTTCTTGCCAGTATACACGGTACGCGGGCAGAGAATATGGACGTGCTTGAGGCACAGCAGGAAGCCCGGAATATTATGGAGCGTGTAACCAGAGAACTCCGCGAATCCAGCCCTGAAGTAGTCCTGATTGAGCAGGGGGATGGGGAATATACACGGTTACAATTCAACACCCCGAGAAATGCAGACAGGGAGTTTATGGTGAATCCTGAAGGAGAACCTGAATGGCAGCGGGCCATATCTTATTATCTGGATTCATGGGATAACACTCTTTACAGGTATCAACACTATCTTACGTGGGACCCTAATATTACTGAGTGGTATGACTCCGAGGTAGTATCCAAGAACGTGGAGCATATAAGCTTCAGGCGGATCAACGACATGATCACTATCAATATAAGGACATTCTCCGATAACGCTGGAGGTATCGGGCAGGTAGCCAGATCACACGCGGAACTTACCACTACCGTCAAATTGAGGAATTAGGGAAGCGGAAGAATATGACTTACTTATCTCGTGTGATGTGTAATTGCTTCATGGAAAAGGAAGGAATCTCTCATGTTTCATCTAAAGCTGGACAATGAATCAGGTATGGTTTTGCTTGTGGCTCTGGTCGTAACTCTCTTAGGCACAGTCCTGGCTGGTTCATATATGAGTATCACTATCTACGAATCCAGGCATTCTGTATGGCAAAAACACAAGGCTCAGTCATTGCTTCTGGCGGAGGCTGGAGTCGAGCAATCTCTATATTATCTCAACAATCTTGATGATCCTGATAACCCCTGGGTGGACCAAGACGGGGAAGTGCTGACTACTCCTTTAGAATACGCGGCAAGCCTGTCTGGCGGACAATATGATGCCGCTCTATACGGTCAAGGAGATATACCCTGGCTTCCAGCAGACTCTTACCTTGTACGCTCCGAGGGGGTTATCTCACGGACTAACAGCGCGAATATAGAATATGGTGTGTCGTGTATCGTGCGCAGGCTTCCTGGCATCCCCATCCCGGCAGCTCTGACTATTTTTGACGATGCTGATCCAGAAATTGAACTGAATCAGTTCGATTCGGTTGGCTGGACAGTTGATGGACAAGACATGGATGATCCATTTGGCGGGGGATTACCTGGTATGGCCATAGCCAACCTGGCTCTTAGTATGCCTGACAATATTGTGGGTGATGATCTGTTGGCTCAACTTGGCGCAAGAGTAGGGCAGGTTGCGGGGATAGACTCGATGGGTAATTCCGCTACGGGCGTCGGCGCCATCATAGAGGATCCCAGCTTGCCCAAGAATCTGGATGCCTATGCCAACTATTTTGAGAAGATTGCCCTCGACATCTCTGGTATAGGCAATATTCCAACAGAAGTTCTGGGATCTTACGATGCGCCTCAGGTGCTCTATGCTGACCTCAGCCAGGGACCCATCAGGCTTCTTCCCAATCGGCCGGGCTATGGTGTTCTGGTCCTGGATGGCGAAGGTGATTTCTTATTGGATGTCAGCGTGGAGGGTAAAGCTGAATGGTACGGAATCATTATCTGCGCCAGGGATTCCGAGATTAATTTACATGGTGGCGGCAATTCACCATCGCACATATACGGAGCTTTACTGGTGGCTAACGGCCAGGTGACAATGAACGGCACAGCAGACATCGTATATTCCAGCGATCACGTGAATAATGTTAACGCAAAGCTGTTGCTCTATCAGGTGTATTCCTGGTGCGGTAGCTGGGGTTCGCCACTTGGGTCTGGGTATAATCCGGTGGTGGAATGTGAGGAATACGTCCCAACAACGGGAATATGAGGAGTTGGCCGATATGTGAGAAATGTATAGCCTGATCAGGTTGTTGGCGTTTCACTGATCAGCGCTTTCTGTTCCATCAGGAGAGGATTTTGCGGGCGAGCGGGGTAATCTATCCACCCGCCGCCCAGGACTACGTCATCATCATAAAGCACCACCGCTTGCCCTGGCGTTACTGCTCTGCGTGGCTGGTCGAAGACCACCACAAACCTGCTCGCGAGAACGAACGCTTCCTGAGTACTATCATCAGATAGAGGTAACGCAGTTGCAGTTGCTCCGGGGTCATTGTATCTTATCTTAACCGTTACTTTCATGGGCCTATCCAGCTTCGGAATGCTGATAAAATTCGCGCCGGAGGCCGTCAATCTATCCATCAGCAGGTCATCATTCGTCCCGATCACTATAGCGTTCGCCTGAGCGTCGATCTTAACTACATACATGGGCTTCCCGAATGAGCCCAGCCCTTTCCGCTGGCCTACGGTGTAGAACTGTATGCCTTGATGCTGACCCACTACTTTTCCCGCCATATCCAACATCGGCCCGGGCTGAATCGATCCCGCTATGCGCTCGCGAAGAAATCTGCTATAGTCATCATCCGGTATAAAACACAATTCCTGACTTTCCGGCCGTTGTGCCGTCCTCAGCGATAGGCTCTCGGCGATACGGCGCACCTCTGGTTTAGTATAGTCGCCAAGCGGGGTCAAAGTATGCTTCAGTTGATCCTGAGTGAGTGAGAAAAGCGCGTATGACTGGTCTTTCCGGGCGTCAATGCCCTTACGCAGAACGTAGCGGTCAGTCTCCGCGTCAAGCGATATTCTGGCATAGTGGCCGGTCGCGACGTAGTCCGCCTCCAACTCATGAGCTATGTGGAGCAGTTTTCCGAATTTGAGTTTCTCGTTGCAGATGATGCAGGGATTCGGCGTTCTGCCGGCGGAATATTCATTGCAGAAATAGTCCACCACTTCCTCTTTGAATATGGCCTCAAAGTTGAGCGCGTAGAACGGAATGCCCAGGTGATCAGCCACGCGGCGAGCATCCTCAACAGATTCGATGGAACAGCACGACGATCTTGCAGTATTGTGGCCATCGCCGTCTTGTGAACCCAGGCGCATGGTGATTCCTATGACCTCAAAACCACGTTCCAGCAGAAGAGCGGCGGTCACGGAACTATCCACGCCGCCGCTCATGGCTACAACTACTCTCTCGCTGCCCATCTATAGCAACCTCAGGAACTCATCGGGAGTCAGAATATTTATCTCTTTGTATTTCGCCAGCGACAAAAGATGACGTTTATCTCCTGAAACAATATACTTCGCACTTCCCTCCAGAGCACATTCGAGAATCCGATTATCAGCGTCATCTGCCTCGATCAAAGAGACATCGCAACGCGGAATAACCAAAGTGACTGCTTCCCTTATTTCATCAATCACTTGCGATATCCGCCAGCTTGCCCAGTTGAATTTTCGCCCCAGCACTTCAGCTATTTCCGAGATAATTGCCTAAGAAACCAAAACTTCTACCTCGCCATCTTTAAGGAGTTTCCTGATCTTTTCTGGCTTTCCACCGAACAAAATGGCGGAGATATAGACGTTAGTATCAAGTACTATTCTCATCAGGCTTTCTCTTGGCGAAGTTCGTGGATTATTCTGTCAACATCATCCTCATCTTTGATATTCAGGATTTGCGCTGTTTCCTCCCCCCAACTCCTTATTTGCCGCCATCTTTTCTCGGAAGCGACGTATTGCCCCAAAGCCATTCTTAGAACTTCACTCTTTGACACCGCCATCTGTTCCGCGAGTTCCATTATTTGTTTGTACGTCTCCTGAGGCAAGGAGAGATTAATGGTCTTAGTTTTTCTCGCCATTTTGACCTCCTTAGTAAAGGAATCCCTTTACTACTATATCAGAGATATAGGGCATTCGTCAAATTCGGTGGTGATAGAAGCAGGGCCATTCAGTTCTCCGAGAAAAGGGCTGCTACGAGTGATAGCACGCGTCTGTCATTCCCGTGAAAACGGGAATCCATGTGTGTTTGCATCGTTGATGGATTCCCGTTTTCACGGGAATGACAGAAAACTGAATAGCCCTGGTGATAGAAGGAGAATAGTGGTTACCGCATACTTTTGATGTTGCCCCATGAGCTTATGAGTTTACCCGCTGGCTTTACAAGGGTGGCTCCGACCACGCTGACCGAAAATCCACTCATGCCCTGAACGCCGGCGAAGGTAGTTCCGGTGGCTGTGGATGTGCCTGTGATGGGGACTGTGTCCTCGTCGGCATATATGCTCATGAGGACAAACTCGCCGTCGGTGATCTGTATATTGTCCACGTAGACCCTGAACAAGCCGGCAAGGTGTTCGTTGCTATCGGTGGCTATCATAGCGCCATCAACCGTTTTGCCCGCCAGCGCGTCCAGTGAGATCTTACGATGATACCACTGGTCTCTGGCAAATCCGCTGAGATCGGCGGATGGGTGGGCGTCCACGCCGTTCTGATCTATAGTGCCCGAATCCCTCAGATTCTCACCGTCGGAGGTGTGCAGATCAACGGAACCATTGAAAGTGGGGTTTCCAGAGAACATGGCGACCTGGAATTCCAGGAACATCCCCGCCTCAATGGGCATTTCGCCAGTCCATATATCAACATACGTGTGTCCGTGTACGTTGGCCTCGTCAAAGGTTGATTCCAGAGCAAGTATCAGGCTGCCCAGTTCGTGCTCTCTTACAACCGGTGGGCCTGGTGGCTCATCAACCACAACGGAGAGAACGTCGATCAGGTCTGGACTGTCACCAACGCCTAACTGCGTCACAGTGCCCTGGATGGTGACGTCCTGATCAACGAACTCGTCAAGCACGAGCGTGGAGCTTTCCAGCGCATATAGCAGTACACCGTTTTCAAACAGACCGTGCGTGCCAACCGGGTCCACAACGATCTCCAGTACAGTGAGTTTTCCAGACGCGGTCACCGCCTCGCCCGAGATGGTGACGCTGCCATCTACGATGGTCACAGCGATCTCATCGCCCAGGTCGCTGAATATTGCCACATCCAATAGTGTAAGGAGGCTACTACTAGGGCCGGCGCCTATAACCTCGAAATCCGCCTCCAGGATAGCTCCACTTCCTTCCGGTATTCCAGGGAACCCGGCCATCGCGAAGGAGATCTCACCTGGCACATCGAGATTTGACGCCATAAGGAACGTTGCTGTCAGAGCCGATTTTCGAGCTGCCGTCGCTACGAGAACGGCGGGATCATACTCCAGCTTGACGTCAGCGCTGGCGATTCCAGTGGCATCATCTACGCTTATCTCAACGGTTATTGTAGAACCAGATTCTGTGGTAATCTCCGGAACGCTTACCTGAACTCCGTAAGCGCTCACGCACAACAGCAAAAAGGAAACAGCCATAAACGCGATTTTTAATCTCATTTTCTTCCCCTCATAGAATAGATAACCCGGACAAAATAGGCAGGTTTACTTACCTCTGCGTTGGACTATTTCTACCCCGAACGTCATGAATTTCCTCATGACCGCGCTCTATATGAAATAGTAGCTTGAAGATGTCTGAAAAGGTCGAATTCCAGCGGTCAGGATATGCTTTTCAAACGCTTCTTTAGTGTAATAATACTCTCATCTGGAATATAGATCAAGCAAAAACTCGATCTGGAGTATAGGCGCTGGAGAAGGCACCTCCAGAAAAATCTGGAGGGCCACCGAATTTCCTTGAAAGATATGCCATAATCTGCTATATTTCTTGCTCGCCGAGACACCATACAATTTCATCAGGATTTGGCTATATCGAGGATTTATGGAGCAAACAACTGAATATACCAGGACAGATATACACAGGTATTCGCCTGGCAGCTATCGCCAGGTGTTGACCCTTGCTTACCCCATCGTTTTGAGCATGCTTTCCCAGACCGTGATGGGATTAGTGGACGCGGCGATGGTGGGGCGAGTGGGTACATCACAGCTCGCCGCTGTAGGCCTTGCCGGTATGATAGTATGGATGTTTTTCTCCTTCTTCAACGGCTTGATGAGCAGCGCCAACACATTTATAGCGCAGGATTACGGAGCGGAGCAGTATGATAGAATCGGCAAAACAACGTGGCACTATATTTACATAACCGTTATTTCATACGTCGTCCTGCTGTGCCTTATACCTGCCAGCGGTCTTGCGCTCAGATTGATCGGCGCCTCTGACGAGGTGGAGAAATTCGGCAGCGTTTATATGAATATCCGGCTGTATTCCGGTATAGGTGTGTTCATCAGTTTTACCATGTCCGGTTTTTTTCGTGGGATAGGCAACACGAAAACTCCCATGTATATAGCCATTGTCGCCAACGTTTTCAACGGGATTGCCAACTATTTCTTAATATTTGGCAATAGTACACTGGGAATTCCACGCCTTGAGGTTACCGGAGCGGCGCTGGCAACTCTCCTGTCAACCATGTTGAGCGCGTGTCTGTACCTTTTCATAGGGATTTCCAGAAAGTACAATAGACTTTACGGTATCCGATCCATTTACCGCGTAGAATTTGCTCTAATGGGCAGGATATTTCGGGTAGGGCTACCTATGGGAGTTCAGTTCTTTCTGGACATTGCCAGCTTTACCGTATTCTCTGGTTTCATCGCACGGATGGGGGATACATCCCTCGCCGCCTCCACTGTAGCCATACGCCTGATGTCCACATCCTTCATGCCGCTGATCGGAATATCCATTGCTACCACAACCCTCGTGGGGCAGTTCATAGGCGCGAAGGACCTACCCAATGCGCGCAAGGCTGGATATACTGCCATCAAGGTCGGTATTTTCTATACTATGTTTGTAGCGTTTCATTTCTTCGTCATTCCCAAACAGCTTCTCTCACTAATAAGCAAAGATCCAACGGTGGTGGACCTGGGAGCGAAGATACTGATGCTGGCTGGCGTATTTCAGGTCTCTGATGCGTTTGGTATATGTGCCAACGGCGCTCTCCGCGGCGCGGGCGATACCAGGTTCACCATGATCGTGGGGATTCTGTACGCATGGGTACTGTTTGTCCCATTGTCATACTTCCTCGGATATACCATGAAAGGTGGCGTGGTGGGCGCATGGGTGGGCGCTACCATCTACATCGTCATATACGGTGCGACAGTTTTCATGCGCTTTCGCAGAGGCAAATGGGAATCCATTAAGATATAGAATTCTGAATCAGAGCGGCGAGAGTTTATCATCCATAGACGATTTTTCTGTGGATATTTGCGCCGTTCTATGATATTCTACAGGCGAAATGTTACTCAGGCATAATGATGGAGGTTTTCAGGACACACGGAGGAGTTAATGACAGAACAGACGACGCGCAAAATGCCTATGGGGGTTACGTGGCGTGCAGTCATTATTGGGCTTATACTCATCCCGCCAGTAACCTTCTGGATAATGGAAGTGGAGTGTGTGTGGCACTCAGGACATCCCACGTCTATATCCCTCATGTGGGGTGTTGTATTCGTTATGCTTGTTATTATCCTCATCAACCTGCTGGTGAAGCGCTTTTTTCCAAATGCCTCTCTTACGCAAGGCGAACTGATCACTATCTACGTCATGCTGTGCATGGCCGCTGGTCTTGCAGGTCATGACACACTGCAACTCACTATCCCAGCCATACCGCACGCCTTCTGGTTTGACACCCCGGAGAATGAGTGGGCGGAGATGGTTCAGCCTCACGTTCCGCGCTGGTTAGTCGTGTCTGAGAAGGAGGTTGTCCGAGGCTTCTATGAAGGGGAGACTTCCTTCTATACCAGGGAGATCATGGGGGCGTGGCTCGGCCCCACGCTCTGGTGGACAGCCTTTATCCTCGCTCTGGGCCTTGTGATGATCTGCATCAACGTCATCGTCAGGAAGCAATGGACGGAACATGAGAAACTGGCATATCCCATAATCCAACTTCCCCTGGCCATCACAGAAGGCGGCGGCACGTCCAAATTCTTCAAGAACAGGATGTTATGGATTGGTTTCGGGATCGCTGCCTTTCTGGATATTCTGAACGGACTGAGTTATCTCTATCCTCAGATCCCCAACATACCAGTCAGGCACAATCAGCATAATCTGAGACCGTATTTCACGGATAAGCCGTGGAGTGCCATGGGGTCTGTCCCTATACCTTTCTACCCATTTGTGATCGGTCTGGGCTTTCTTCTTCCGATAGATCTATCGTTTTCTCTATGGTTCTTCTACATCTTCAGAAAGGCTCAAGAGGTGGGTACCAGCGCGGCTGGTATCAGGCTTCCCAGATTTCCATACCTCAGTGAGCAATCAGCCGGAGCGTGGTTTGGCATGTTTTTTATAGCGGTATGGGTAACAAGAAGCCATCTGAAGGAAGTGTTTAAAAAGGTGTTCGGTCTCAAGACTTCTCTGGATGACTCGGACGAGCCTATAGGCTACCGGCTTGCTGTGATATTGATCCTTGCGTCCTCTGGCTTTATAACCTGGTTCTGTCTGAGGGCCGGGATGACAATAGGCATAATAATCCCATTCTTTGCCATATTCTACGCCTTCTCATTGGCCATCACGCGCTCTCGCGCAGAACTGGGGCCGCCAGCGCACGAAATGGCGGGGATGATGAACTCGCAGCAGATATTGGTGAATATTCTGGGAAGCCGCAGGCTGGGAGCCAACAACCTCACGGTTTCGATGTATTTCTGGTTCTTTAGCGGAAGGGGATACAGAGAACACATAATGCCTCATCAACTGGAAGGCTTCAAGATGGCGGAGCGAGCCAAAATGAGCAACAAAAAGCTTGTTCTGGCTATGGTGCTTGCTATTGTTGTTGGCTCACTAGCCTCTTTCTGGGCGCTGGTGAGTGAGCTTTACAG
>SDBU01001800.1_pt1 | contig 29707 bp, 37 predicted proteins | sample 2277071 | NCBI WGS metagenome assembly SDBU01 (sample SAMN10397929, study PRJNA504765) | marine sediment metagenome | isolation source: marine sediment core GS08_GC12, 126 cmbsf | place: Arctic Ocean: Gakkel Ridge, Loki's castle | collected 2008 | reverse complement strand
GTCAGAAGATAGAGATTGTGCCCGATGAGGCGATGGTGAACATCATTGTCGAGATGGTCAAAGAGGTTATGACTCCTGAGCAATATGACAACTTCAGAACGAGACTACAAGCCGTCGTTGGCGAAAGCTCTACTACAAAGACTGCCTAAGCAGCATCCTCTCATCGCACAGGAAGAGGCAGCTGATCCTTGTGTGTGGGCTGAGAGGCACTTCTATATCCCTGAGACAGAGGCCGCAATAGAACTGCTGCCCTTTCAGAAGGCTATCCTCAAGGCGGCTCTGGTCCCCAAGGGCAGGCCCCCATTCCCCTACCGCAACATTGTTTATAACACCATCAAGAAGAGTGGCAAGACAGCCATAGCGGGTTTGGTTGCCCAATGGTTGGCGGAGAGATTGAGCCAGGGAGAAATCTATCTCACAGGCAATGATGCCGAGCAGGCTAAGACTCGTGTGTTCAAGGCGATCAAGGACAGCATAGAGCTAACACCGGGCTATCTAAGGGGCGCTCCAGGACTCCTGCCTGGTAAGTGGTGGGTGTACAAGACTCAGATGGAGAACATCGAGAATGGCACAATCATCAAGGCCATTGCGGTAGACTACAGAGGAGAGGCTGGAGCCAACCCTGATCTCACCACATGGACAGAGCTGTGGGGATATGACCACGAGGACTCCCAAAGGTTCTATGATGAGATGGTGCCTCCGCCTACCAAGCCGAACAGCTTTCGCTTCATTGAGAGCTATGCGGGTTTCGAGGGGGAGAGCGACTTGCTGGAAGGCATCTTGGAGAGGGGCAAGGAAGGCCACCAGCTAACAGCAGGGGAGCTGGCTGAGATGTCTGGTGAGCCTATAGGCTCATTCGAAGAGGCCCAAGAGTCTGATGACCTTGTTCCTATCTGGATCAATGAGGCTGCGAGCATCTTCCTCTATTGTGATGAGGATGTGGCGGCTCGGAGGATGCCCTGGCAGACAGAAGACTATTATCAGGTAGAAGAGCTGAACATGCCTCCACCTCAGTTCGCCCGCATACACAAGAACCAGTGGGTAGGAGCGACTGGGGACTTCATTCCTATTGAGCTATGGGATGCTTGTTTTGATCCAGACCTGCCGGATTTGGTAACTGAGAGTGGGCCAGACAAGAAGACGCCACTGGTGCTGGCCCTAGATGCTGCTAGCAGTGGGGATTGCTTTGGGGCTGTAGCAGTCTCCAGGCACCCCAAGAATCACAACGAGCCAGCCATCAGGGCCGTTCTGTTGTGGAGGCCAGAGGACTTCGGCGGTAGGATAGATTTCGGCGTGGCCCAGGCTCAGATTGAATGGATCATTGCTAATCACAATGTGGCCCAGATAGCATATGACCCATACCAGCTTGAGAGCATGATGCAGGAATTCAGGCGACGGCGGCTATGCTGGTGCGAACCATTCAACCAGGGAGCACCAAGGCTCACATCAGACCGACAGCTATATGATGTAATTGTTAAACGTCTTCTTCACCACAGGAACGAGGAAGTGCTGAGAGAGCACATCAGGAACAGCAAAGCCAAGTACGAGAAGGATCAGGACAGCCGCTTGCGTCTCATCAAGAAGGCTCAAAACAAGAAGATTGACCTGGCGGTATGTGCCAGCATGGGAGTGAATAGATGCTTGTATCTGAATCTGTGAGGGCAAGACGTTTGAAGACCCCAGTGCAGCGACTCCTGGATGCACTGGAACTAACAACGGCCATTTGTGCAACACGACGGAATGAGAAACCAGTGGTAAACAAGAAAGGCGGCCAGCTCTATCCAGCTCAGGCCGCCGAGAGGGGTAAGGCCGTGCTGGACGAATGGAAAGCAAAAGCTCACACCGGGCCAGGTCTAAAAGTGTGTGAAACGAGTCTAGGGGGAGATGATGGCTAAGGGTGTACTTCTATTGGCGGATGACCTTGCGATGCTTGAGAAGGCAAACCACACGCTGTGGGATCGCTGTGCTGATCTAGAGGCCGAGCTGCGGAAGATGCGAAATGTGTTGCCTGAGAGGTCACCTTGTTCCCGCTGTGGACGACGGGATGGCCTTGATGCGGCAGTCGATGATTCGATGTGGGCGAGGATTTCTGGGCGTACAGATGGGGGTGGGCTGCTGTGTCTTTGGTGCATGGATGAGTTGGCGGCGGAAAAGGGGCTTCAGCATGTCCCTGTGAGATTGTACTTCGCAGGGCGAGTCCTGTTCTCTACGCCAGTGGATGAGTTCACTGATCTCGGCTGGAGCGATAGCCCTTTGTAATCAGCCCAAAAGCCCGATAATAGAAGTAGAGGAGGTGTGATGAAGCAGAAGCGGAAACTTCAATGGTATCCACCCACTTGTGCCTACTGCTCATGGATAGCGAAGGTCGGTGAACATAACCTCTGGTGGTACGCTGGCAAGCTTCGCCATCTAGCTGTTGTTAGTTGTGCCGATCCTCTCTGCCAGCAGAAAGCGAACGAACAGTGCAATCGCGTGGACTTTCAGGACAATCCATGCGCCGATCTAGTTGTGCGGAAGCCAATGATCGGGCAGGTGAGGAGGAAGCGGGTAGGAGGGAGGCGTGTCCTAGCCGCAGGATTGGGCCTATAGACCAGACGGAGCTACACCGATTGCTGAGAAGGCCATGAAGAATTATCATTTGCCGGCATCACTAGAAGACCGAATGGAACCTGTAGCACTGAGAGGCTATTGGCATCAGAGCAAGGTATCAGAGCAGCCTATTCTTGATGTGCACATCCATTACATCGCTCCAAGAGAATTGATGATGGTTGCGCACTCTCACAAGGGTGGACATCGAGTGCATGACCACGATGCTGAGATCTCTGGCATTAGGATTGTGCGCTCAGATTCAGAGATCGGAGAGGAGGGAGAGTAATGCCAAAAGGTGAAGTCTGGGTTATCCTAAATCGGCCGCCTGGTCCAGAAAGCGACTTTGTTGAAGTTGAGGATGTAGATGGACAGGGAGAAGGGGATCATGCCTGGAATGAATGGGGAGCGAATTGGGCGCTGGGACCGTTCGCTCGTGCATCTGTCTTGGGAGAAATCAAGGAACTGAAGGACGCAGCGCAGCCAATTATCGAAGCTATGCTCCCTTCCCACGAGGGGAAACCGGATGATGATGAGGTGGCTATATGTGTGACCGTCGGTGAGCTACGCCGTCTCAAGAACGCACGGGACAAAAAGTGAGTGAGGGAGAGCAATGATGCGCAGTGATGTTTTTGAACTCGGCAATCGTGATGCACTTGTGGCAGGGATGGAGAAGGAGCTTGATCATCAAGATTATTGTTGGATGTGCGGAATACCCTGGATACTTCACAATAGTGTTAGATGTTCAGCGATGAAGGTTCCCTCATCTGTTTATGAGCAGGGACGTTATGCGCCACACCGGAGTGGGTCTAAAGGTGTGTGAATAGGTTCGGAATATGAGAAGCATGCCGTTGTCTTTTGATGAGCAGCTGGCAGCTGCTAAGAAGCGGCTGATGAAGGGCATTGCTGAGGGCACGGTCCACATTCATTATGTCAAGTTCGGAGGGGGTCCGAGTCCCTATGCCTTCAATCTAGTCATCCCAACAGGACGTGGAAAGCTTCTCTGTGGCACAAACAGATGCATTCCTTTAGACGGGAAATAAGCTATAATAGATGCGAGAGGTGTCATGCGTGCATCTCTCTCGGCGGGGTTGAGAGCCGTGTGGACCAGCAGCCATGCGGCTCTCCCCTTAAAATGTGTGGATCAAAGGAGGGAGAAAAGGAATGACGGACAATAAGCCTGGAGCAGTTCCAACAGGAAGCATGGAGAACCAAGACACAGGCCCTAGTCTGCCAGCAGAGGTAGCAGCAGCATTCAATGAGTGGATGCGGCGATATACAGAAGACCCAGACGGCTTTGAGGTGGAATTTGTGACTGTTGTTCGTTTCCTGGAGGAACAGAATGATGGGAAGGTTCCAACTTATGGTGATACATCAAAGGCATATCTAGAGCTGTTGATGAAACAGTTGTCAGCTCGGTGAGAGAGGAGCGGGAGTGGTGATTGAGGTTGAGTTTGCCACTCGGTTTTGGACTATAGGGGAGCTGATTCTTTGGCAAAAACTGATAGCTGGCAATTTTGAAGCTTTTGCCAATTTGGTCGCCAGCCGGTCAAATCTAACTCTGGAGCAGGTTCTTTCGATGGATTGTAAAGACATTCCTCTTCTTATGGAAAAATTCCAAGCATCAGTAAAGAACCAAGAAGCTCTCCAGAAAATGAGTGAGAGTTTAAGTCAGAGGGAGCAGGAGTGATGATGTATGGTATCATCAGCGGAGAAAGCAGCTGATCTTCAACGCCTAGCAGAGCGTTCTGTAGCAAGTGTTCCCGAGGCTACAGGGACTCCTGTTGCTCCTGATGCTGCGCACTTCATCTTATGGACGGTGGCGCAGTTTGCTTCTTCTATTACCGCATGGGGACAGCGGCCAAAGCTGAGAGATAAGCAGCTAAGAGACTTCCTTGTCACAGAGAACTTCCTCAACGCGGCTCTTGGAGCCGTTTGTGCTTCTAACGCTGGGCTGTCTTGGAAGCTTGAAGGGCCAGAGCTATCTGTTGAAGTGTCCCAGGAAATGCTGCTGAATTCTCAGTGGGGAGACGGCTGGGAGGAATTCATTGCCCGCGTCTCCTGGGACTTCTACAGCCAGGACAATGGCGCTTACATTGAAATCATTCGCTCTGGTGATGCTCCGAATGCTCCTGTGTTGGGCTTGAATCAGCTTGACTCAGGACGGTGCTGGCAGACAGGGAATCCGTCTCAGCCTGTTATCTATCAGGACCGACTGGGCAAATATCATCAGATGGAAGCGCATCAGATTGCTCTGCTCCAAGAGATGCCTTCTCCAATTGAATTCAACAACCTTGGCCCCTACTACAAGCTTCAATACTGTGCTGTGACTCGTCTGCTCAAGGCTGCACAGATCATCCAGAACATTAGCCAATACAAGGATGAGAAGACAGGCGGACGCTTCACCAGGGCCATTCATTTGTTGGGCGGCGGATTCAAGCCAGAAGAAATCCGTGAAGCCTTGGCTGCGAAGAATGCCCAAGCTGATGCTGCTGGTCTGACTAGGTACATGGACCCAATCATTGTGGGAACTGTGGATCCAAAGGCGGAAGCATCTCACGACACCATTGAAATGGCTTCTCTGCCAGATGGATTTGATGAAAAGAGTTCACTGGAGTGGTATGTCGCTGCTATGGCCTTGGCCTTCGGTCGTGACTACCAGGACTTTGCTCCTCTGCCCGGAGGGGGTCTTGGCACATCTGCTCAGAGTCAAATGCTCCACCTCAAGAGCAAGGGCAAGGGGCCAGCTCTCTTCATGGCTAAGTTCTCGCGCATTCTCAACTTCAACGGCATCCTGCCACGAAGTGTCGAATTCAAGTTTGTTGAGCCAGACATTGAAGCAGAGGTGCGCCAAGCAGAGCTGGAGAGGACCAGGGCAGAGACCAGGCAGATTCGTATTGATAGCTTCGAGATCAGTCCAGAGGTTGCTCGCCAGATAGCTTCTGATGAAGGAGACTTGAAGGAAGAGTATCTGGAGGCTCTTGGGTCATACGATGTTACTCCAGATGTCACAGTCCAGGACACTGAGAAGCCAGTGAAGGCTATCAGTCCTGTGGTGAGCAAGGCTGTCAATGAGGCTCTCGTTCTCTTCCGAGAGGAGCTAGAGGAGGAAGGTGTTGAGCTTGAGATACGGCCTACAGACCTGGACGGCTTCATTCATCAGATTGAGTCCTTCCTGTCCGAAAAGGAAAGTGACAGGGGTGGTCCTGGGACAATTGAAGAGCGGCTAGAGGTGGAAGAGATTGTGAAGGAGCGGGCGCTGCGTGCCCTGCGGCACATGAGGCGGCGCATCAATGCGAGGCTGACAGCTGATGCGTAGATTTCAGAGATGGTTCTTCTCAACCCTATGGCGCTGTCCTTGTGGATGCAATTGTGGGTCGTGTAGAGAGGGTAGGCACAGGGGCAGAACTTTTGGATGGACTGTTCCTAACTTGAAGCTATCGGTGAAGCGTGCTTTCACTAGCCCAGGCCGTCCGATAGTGTTGTCAAGCGAAGAGGGGGCTGAATATCAGAGAGGGCTGACGGCTGGTGTCTGACGAGAAGGTTTGTATGATTTGTTGGGAGACATACAAAAGTAATCTGTGGCATGAGATAGTCACTGGTCATAAACCGACACCGAAGCCAAAGGGCTGATGGTTCAATCAATTGCTCCTCCAGGAACATGGGGCAGCACCACTCGTCAGTGGACCTTTCCGGCTGATCGGGACACCCAACTTCTTGGGTTCGATGTGGCCTGGCCACCTCCGTATTTTGCAACAATACCCGATCCTCCCATCGGTAGTGTGGAGCGGGTATTCTTTGGTGGCTTTTTCTACATAAATCAGGAATATCTGGTTAACTTCCCAACAGAGGTGATCGGCCCATTGCGTAGCATTACTAGGGCTGTCCTCCGTTTCCATATCGAAAATTTGGCTTATCCTGACAACATGGTGTTGGCTGTTGATGTTCGTCCGTGGGCTGTACCTACGGGAGCTGAAGCATACTCTGGGGGAGAGGATCAGCCTGGTAATGAATTGCTTATACCTCTGGTTAGCCTTGCTGGGAAGGTGGGACAGCGGGTGGAGCTGCCGTTGGCGAGAACAGCCGATATTCAGCGGCAGCAAAGCACAGGCTTTCGCTTTACTCTCAGACCGGGTGTTCCCTCAATAGGGCCAAGTAACATAATTCAGTTGCGCACACTGGCATCTCTGACACCTCCTGAGCTTGTTGTTCTGACCGTTGATCGAATTCACGCTCACGAGGTTATCTTAGGGGTGACATGACTGTTGCGACCAAAGCCATTGATAATCTCCTTGAGGATATTATCTTCTGGGAAGAGCTTGGCAAGGAAGTCCAGGCCATAATGCTTCCGGTCTTTCGCGGCATCATGGAGGCTGGGGCCGAGGTTGGTGCGGAGGAAGTAGAGGAGCTGCGGAGGAAGATGGCCAAGCAGCTGGCCGGTCCTACTGTCCTCCAACAGACGCTCATCAATGAGACGTTGCCTGCCTTCAACAATGAGTGGTGGGCTGGGCTTTCTCAGAACACTCGTGCTGGATTGAGGAAGGCGATTGATAAGAACATCGCCCAGGCCGCTAGTGTCCAGGCTCTGAAGAAGGACATTGTGCCTCTGTTTGGTGAGGCTCGTGCTAGGGCCATTGCGGTGACAGAGACCACGCGGCTCTATGCCAAGGGAGCTAATGCCTCATATCGTGCTCTTGGCGTCAATGCGGTTGTCTGGGAGACCGCGATGGATAGGGCTGTTGATGCTGAGTGCGCTGACTTGGAGGGCCAGGTCTGGCCTATTGATGAGGCTCCACAGCCTCCTCTCCATATCAATTGTCGCTGTGGGCTAGGAGCAGCGGAGGTGGCAGAAGGTGGTGGACCGGGTGATGTCTATAATCAAATGCCAGCAGAGGAAGTGGTACTGACAGATTATTGGGAAACTGCCAGTGAGCGGTGGGCATATGAATCTGTCCATTTCAATGCTACTCTTCGCGGTGAGAGCATTGTGGGCAAGACTACTGGCAGTGCGGGAAGGAAGATCACACAGCAGATGGCCTCCGAAACAGCACAGGAGGCAAGGACCATTCAGGTTGCGGCGGAAAAATTTGTAACAGAACACAAGACGCTGTACAGAGGGGAGTCATTTGCTTCTTGGGATGATTTGGCTGCGAAGTATTCCAAGGGTGGAAAGGTCAAGCTGGATGGATTGACTTCAACTGCTGTTCAAGATTTTGATGCAGCTAATTACATGATGGCTGCTGGGGACGAAGTCATCAGTGAAATGTTCCCATTCAAAGCCATGATTCATTTCACTGATAAGAGTGGTGTGGTGGGCGCTCCTGTATATCCTTTGGGGGTTGATTTTGGAGCAGGAGAGATCGTTCTGGCAAGAGGCAAATCTTATGTTGTGAAGAGTATTCAACGCTTTCAGGGACTTGGGAGGGGGAACATTCCAAAGGGTCAGGACTATTACAAGATTATTCTGGAGGCGGCATGATAAAGCTGCATCCCGCTGTAGACCCAAGCAAGAAGACTAGTTTGGTGCCAGAGGATTTCATTCGTCTTTCAAGCAAACCTAAGTGGCCATTGGGAGAGAAGAAGTAGATGGCATCACCTTTCGGCAAAGGCATTTCATTCATGCCGATAACGGCTAAGAAGCCGATTGTCAAGACCAGCCCAGGGGCTGTACGTCAGGTGCTGGTGCGATGGGGCACAGCCACCTCTGGTCGGATGTTTAGGTATCCTCCTGCGCAGCCTTGGAAGGGTGGTTATCCAAAATCTGGTCCACGCAAAGGAGGCAGGCGCACAAGGAAGCTCGGCAACAGCTGGAGCATCCTTCCTGGTGGCGGTGTAGACCTTTCAATCAAGGTAGCCAACCCTGTTGAGTATGCTGGCTATGTCCAGGGCTTGAAAAAGGGGCCGAAAGGCACCGTCCAGACGGATGTGTTCAAGAAGAGGAACTGGCAGAGCGTTGCTGATGTGGGTGAAGAGGAGTGGAAGAAGAAGCAGCCAGAGCTTCAGAAGGCTATATCAGGGGTGAAGAGATGATCGCTGTTCCTGTTCAAGTGCTTGTAGATTTTCGCTGTGACAAATGCCGGCGATTGCTGTTCAAGATAGAACCAGGAGCCTTGCGAGCAGGAATGGCCATACAGGCCAAATGCCGATATTGTAATGTTGTGGTGGTATTAAGGGGATTCGACTAATGCCTCGTGAAAAGATTTCACAGGCTACTTTGGAGCGATGGCGCGAGAGGCGACAGAGGCGACGTCAGAGGCGGCATGAGCAGCATCAAACGTACAAGCATCAGCGTCAGATTGCCCTGGCTGCATTTGGAACATTGGTGCCTGTGAAGGGGTAGGCTTTACTTTTTGGCCAAGAACAACGATAATTGAAATAATTGAATAGAGGAGTCAAGAGCCTCGGCGCAAGGCATAGCGTCGGGGCTCTTATTCTTTTATGCCGTATTCAGGAACAAGCGACCCAGGCCTGCCGAAACATGTACAGAAGCTGTCTGTGGCAAAACGGAGGCAGTGGGTTGCGGTTTTCAATAGTGTCTTCAAGAAGACTGGCAATGATGGCCAGGCAATGCGGGCAGCTAATGCGGCAGTCAAGGAGGTCGCTATGGCGGATGGTGATGAGTTCACCCCAATTGATCCAAGAGTCTTTCAAAAGGACGCACTTACATTGGGCAATCGTGTTGAGGGAGGAGAGAAGGAGGAGACAGTAGCAGAAGAGAAGTGCGGTTTATCAGACGTACAAGTGGTAAAAACATATGGTGGCGCACAGAGCTTCAGGGACTATGACAGTTGGTTGGAATCTGCTCGCCAAGAATCTGGCATCATAGACTTGACATACATTTTCCGCGAGCTGACCAACAACATCTTCTCTGATCCAGAATTGACTCTTGTCGAGAAGTCACGAAGAGTGCGGGCCATATCTGTTGAGATGGAAAAGCGGATTCCAAAGGCTGGCGAGTGGAAGGAAGAAGCAGGGAAGAATGCCGTTCCTTCCCATGAGACTCCTATGGCTCCGAAGGGGCTGGCCTGGGATGCTGGAGCTGTCCTCAAGAAGATTGAAGGCAAGGCCCAACTGAGAAGGGTTCATGCTTGGTTTGATGCTGCTGGAAATGCGGATGATAAGGCCACATACAAACTTCCTCACCACACAGAAGATGGCCGAGTGGTTCTAAAAGGTATACAGGCTGCTATGGGTGCCCTTATGGGCGCTCGCGGGGGCGCGGATATTCCTCCAGGGCAGCGTAGAGGAGCGTACAATCATCTGACCAGGCACTATGGTCAGTTTGATAAAGAGCCGCCAGAATTCAAGGAACAAGGAGGTAGTGAGCTTGCACCTATGAATGGGCTTGGAACTAGGATCAAAGAAGCCATCCAGTTCTTGGGAGGCTTGCTAGGTCAAGGAAATGATCAGGGGGAGACTTGGCTGGCCGGTCTGTCAGAGGATATGCTGGCAGCACGATCTGGGTTCAAGATATTTGCGGATCAGGATGGTGATCTACGGTGGTTAGGCTTCTCGTCCAACGCCTTTGAGGACAAGGACGGAGAGCTATTTACCACAAAGGCTTTAGAGGCCGATGTGGCAAGAGGTGATGCCAGCGAGGAACGTGGCCCTTTGAGGGTGTTTCATGTTCCTGATGCTGATATTGGCTCTTGTGATTTCCAGGCTGTGATTGGTCGCTTCTTGGTGGAATCGGGGAAATTCGATGAAACCGAGAAGGGGCAGCGAGCGGTGGAATACTTCAGGAAGCACTCAGATGTGAAATGGGGTATGAGCATCGGCTATGAATACAAGCCTGGGGACAGAGAGGATGGTGTGTACGATTTTGTGCATATCACCGAGCGGTCTGTATTGCCGTTAGATGTGGCTGCCAATCCCTGGACAGCCTATCAGATACTGGAGGTATAACATGAGTCTGGATACTCTCAAGCAGGAAATGCTTGAAAAGATGTTCGGAATCGAGCTTGCCTCCGAAATCATCAACGGTGCCGAGGCCAAGAGCAGGGAGCTTGAAGGCCGAGTGGCTTTCAAGGAGACTGAGCAGGTTGTTGCGCTCAAAACTTCCATCGAGGGGATGGAAGATGGCGAGCTAAAGACTGCACTGGCTGCTGCTCTTGAGGCTCATTCTCCGGCACAGAAAGATGAAGAGGAGGAAAAGGAAGAGACCGAAGAGGAGAAGCCGAGCATAGAATCTAAGGACATCAAGGAGGTCTTTGGGATTCTGGGCAAGGCTCTTGTTGCTGTGAATAAGGGTGTGGATGCATTGACCAAGCGTCTTGATTCGGTGGACACTCAGCTCGTGGAGCTGAAGAAGTCTGATGATGAAAAGATTGCTGCTCAGTTCACTGCTCGCAAGGGTGCTCCTGCTTCACAAGCTGAAGGCAACATCATTCTAGATATCAATAAGATTCTGGAGGATGCAGGCGGCGAAGAGAAGGGAAAAGACAAGGCGGACAAGTTTGCAAGTCCCTATGTTAATGACTTGCTGGCTCGCGTAGGGGTTGGCGGTCTGCCAGAAGGTGATGGGTCATGAATGATGCTCTAAGGCAGCTTGCAGACATGTTGGCTCCTGAGCTTAGGTCTTCCCATGCTCGACAGTATGGGATAAAGCATGATGCTTCGGGTACTCCGATTGCTGTGGGTTATTCGCATGGTCCTGGTGGGAATCTTGCGTTTCCTGGTGTGGACCCTGCGGTATTCCACACGGTTGTCGGGAATAGAGGTATTCTAGGCCAGTTGCCTACCACACCAAGTCTGGATACCAATCCTCTCTTCCAGGTCATCACTGGTGTCCAGGATGTTTCTGGAAATGAAAAGAATACCGTTTGTGAGAATGCTCCAACGGCTGGGCTTATCAAGTCTTGCATGCTCACTTCTGTTTTTGGCAGATATGAGCGGGCAACTCCAGAACTAGAGATTAACCGTTTGGGCCAGCGGGTAAATCGGGGAGACCCCATGGACCTTGCCATGATAGGCTCTCCAATTCATCAGTCTGGTGTCTTTGCTTCTGGGCCAGAGAGTCCAGCTACTCCTGCTGATCTACTGGTGAATGAGATCAGCCGGAAGTTCTGGGAGCGTAATGTTGCAATCCATCGGCTCCTCTCGCAGCAGCTGTGGATTGGGAATCCGGTCAACAACTCTGTGGGTGGTGGTTATAAGGAGGTCACAGGGTTTGATCAGCTTATCAACACCGGCCACGTTGATGCGGTGACCAATACGGCGTGTCCTTCTATCAACTCTGACTTGAAGGATTTCAGCTGTGCGAAGATAGATGACAATGGCACATCCCTGGTGAATGCTCTTAGCACCATGTATCACTACGTCAAGGACTTGGCGGAGCGTACTGGTGTTATGCCTGTTCGCTGGGTCTTGGCCATGCGTCCTTCTCTCTGGTGGGAGCTGACCAAGGTCTGGCCGTGCGCTTATCTCACCTATCGGTGCCAGATGACTGCGGCAGCGGGCCAGCAGGTAATTGTCACCGGCGATGAGCAGACTCGAATGCGTGATGACATGCGCGCAGGTCGCTATCTGCTTATTGATGGTGAGCGTATCGAAGTTGTTCTGGATGATGGTATCGCAGAGGATACCGCCACCACCAATTCCAGCGTAACTGAAGGCTGCTTCTGTTCTGACATCTACCTAATCCCGATGTCAATAACTGGAGGCCGAGCAGTTACGTTCCTGGAGTATTTCGACTACGGGAATCCTTCGATACAGAGTGCATTGAACAACATGATTCTGATGCGGCAGGAGGGGGCGTTCCTCACCTGGCCACGACAGACCAACCAGTGTATTGTGTGGCAGACCAAGTTTGAGCCCAGGCTCATTCTGAGGACGCCATGGTTGGCTGGTAGGCTTCAGAACGTCATGTATTGCCCGCTCCAGCACGAGCGTGAGCCGTTCCCGACTGACCCGTACTTTGTTGACGGGGGCCTGACCAGCAGGCCGGGGCCGAGCTTCTTCTCTCCGTGGGCGAATAGGGGTTAAGCGGCGGTTGATTGGGAGCGATTAACCGTGGTGGGAAAGGAGACTCCCGTGGGGCCAGCTGACTTTTGCGGGAGTCTCCTAACCCAAACTAGGGGGAGAGAGCATTGCTGAGAGGCAAGGTACTCATAACTGGTGGGGCCGGTTTTCTTGGTAGGGGCATTATTGGGCGTGCTCACCGAGAAGGCTGGCCCTGTAGTTTTACTGTTTTGTCTCGTGATGAGGAGAAACAGAGCATTCTCCAACATCGTTATCCTGATGTTCGATGCATCCTTGGAGATGTAAGAGATTCTGACCGACTGGATCTTGCCTTTGTAGGTCATGATGTGGTGATTCACGCGGGTGCTGTGAAGTTTATTCCTGAAGCCGAATACAATGTGGATGAGTGCATTGCGGTTAATGTCCAAGGCTCCAGGAATGTCGCCAGGGCAGCTATCAATGCAGGAGTGAAGACGGTCATTGGCATCAGCACCGACAAGGCTGTTCTCCCTGTTAACAGCTATGGGATGACCAAAGCTCTGATGGAGCGTTTGTATGCTCAGCTAGACGGCAAGACTGGGACTCGCTTCAAGGTGACTAGATATGGGAATGTGATTGGGTCCACCGGCAGCGTCATTCCTCTCTTCCTCCAGCAGAAAGAAGAGAGGGGGAAGGTCTTGGTCACTAACGAGCACATGACTCGTTTTTGGCTAACCATTGATCAGGCCATTGATCTTGTTTTGAGAGCCTATGAGGAAGAGAGCATTGGAGCGGTGATTGTTCCGCGCTGCGGAGCAATGAGGATTGTAGATCTGGCCAGGCTGATAGCTGATGGTTCTCCGATAGAATTCATCGGCTCGCGACCTGGAGAGAAACTACATGAGCGGTTGGTGGATTACACAGAGGCCGTTCGATGCGTAGATGAGGGGGATTGTTATCTGCTGTATCCACCTACGTCAAAGGTGAAAGGGGGAGGGGAACCCTGGACATACACCAGTGAGAATCCCGCTCATTGGGTAACACAAGAAGAAATGGCTTGTGCCATCGTAGCGGCTAAAGGGGTATAGCATGGCAGACAAAATTCCAGTCTTCAAGCCTACGATGCTGGGACATTTCACGAGTCTGTTGGATACACTGCGTTCTAGCTGGTGGGGTACAGGGCCAAAGGTGCAGGCTTTTGAACGAAAATTTGCAGAGGGAATTGGTGTGCCACCGGCTCATTGTATGATGCTCAATAGTTGCACTGCTGCTCTCCATTTGGCGGTCAAAATGTTTCCAGATGCGGAGAGGGTGTTGGTGCCTGGAATCACATTCATTTCTTCTGTTCTTGCTCCTCTGTATGAAGGTAAGCAGGTCATCCTTGTAGATGTGGGAGAAGACCTGTGTATTGACCAAGATGATGTCCTAGCAAAGCTCCAATCGCCAAAGGATATTGTCATTGTCGTTCACATGGGTGGACAGGTGGCAAACTTCAGCAAGTTAGAAGGCCACTGTCGAATCATCGAAGATTGCGCTCATGCCTTGGGTTCCTATGGGGGCAATGTGGCGAGTCCTAACTTTCATCACGTGGGGACTTGGAACACTTCCTGTTTCAGTTTTCAAGCCACCAAGGTGCTGCCTATTGGGGATGGCGGCATGTTGGTGCTGAATGATGGAAATAAGAGGAAGAGAGCGGAGGCTCTCGCTTGGTGTGGTATTGGAGACTCCACTTGGGACAGGGCACAGGGCGAGTACCAGTGGCGATATGAGATTGAGGAGATAGGTTACAAATATCGGGCCAATGATGTTCAGGCAGCTCTTGCCTTGGATCAGTGGTCTGGCTTAGGAGACTTGCTGGCTAGGAAACGAGAAATAGCAGGAAGGTATGAAAGAGCCTTTATGAATTTGAGTTGGCTTGCGCTGCCTCGCGCTCGCGCGGGTACGCGCCCGAATTGGCAGGAGTACATCATTCGGACTTCTCGCAGGGATGCACTTTGTAAGCATCTCAAAGGGCTAGATATCGCCAGCACCGTTCACTATGCCCCACTCAATGAATACCCTATGTTCCAGGACAGAGGAGGGCAGTGGATGACAAAGTGGGATTTGCCTAATACAGAGAGGCTGTGGAAAGAAATCCTGACCATCCCTGCGTTCAGTGCTATGATTGATGAAGAGATTGAGCGTGTTATCGGTGGTGTCTGTAGTTTCAAGGCATAGGAAATATCTTGAAAGGCCACAGGTGGGAGAGCTTTGCACTCTTCGAGATGCGACGTTTGATGATGTAGAGCACATAGTAGCTTGCAGAAATGCATCCAGGATGGGTTTCTTTGATGCGCGGCTCATCACAGCTGAAGGCACGCGGCACTTCCTGAAGAACGCGGATGGCTGGCACTTTGTTATTGAGCACGACGGTCAACCATGTGGCTACGTCAGCATCCATGGCATAGACGAAGAAACCGGGCTAGCAACTGTGGGGAGATCAATGCTCTGCCCGGAATACCGTGGCAAGGGCATTATGGGTGAAGCCAGGCATCTATCAATGGCCTATGCCTTCCTGCACGCGCCAATCAGGAAGATTTGCGGTACAACAAGACAGGACAATCCTCATGGACTCAAATTCGCTCTGAGTGTAGGGCAGGAGTTTGAGGGTATACGCTATTATCATTTTGGAGCTGATCAGATAAGTGGAGTGGTCCACGGCTGTTTCAGAGACCGTTATCTTGAAGACTTTGACTCGCAGGCAAGGTGCTATCGCCACCCTAGTCTTTTGTCGGAGACCATAAGGAGGTTCTTGGGGCTGTGACCATGGTAGAGGGAAACACAATGGTTCTTAGTATTCGATGCGCCAATCAAGAGGACATAGTGTTCATCACCAATTTGCGTAATGAGCTGAGACGCTATTTCCTTTCAAGTGACCCGGCTGATGCCATGACGACAAAACGAATGCTGAATGAAGATGGCACTCTTTTCTATATAGCTGAGCAGGGAGAGAAGCCCATAGGCTGCTTCTCACTAGAGATGAAGCGGAATGGAATGTACGACCATGCAATGTTTGGCCACTTCATGATTATGCCAAGGCATCAGGGACAGGGGATAGGCGAGAAGGTCATGGAGATGGCCAAGGACAAGGCAAGAGAGCTGGGGCTCAAGGCTCTTTATCTCAGTACACTTTCAGATAATGTGGCTGCTCTGAAAGTCTATTTCCGAACCAATTTCAAGACACAGCAGCAGGTTCCAGCCACCACCGAAATGGTGTGCCAGCTGTAATCATGGAGGTAGAAATATCATGAGTGACATACACAAGAGTGAATGGGATGCTCCCGGAATAGCCTCTTACATTGAGGCTCTCTGGGAGGAATCGCACTCAGACATTTGGCGCGAGAAGGTTGCCGAGTGGATGGGTCCACAAACCGGCAAGTTCCTTGATCTTGGCTGTGGTACTGCTCGCATAGCACAGTTCTTAAAAGGTGGCCAATATCTGGGTGTCGATGCATCCAAGGAGATGCTGAAGATTGCTGTGACTCGTCAGGTGACAGCTGATCAGGTTCAGTGCGTTGACATCACCAAGAAGCTGCCTTTCAACGATGCATCCTTCAATGCTGCACTTTGCATGGAGGTGCTCAGGCATCTTTCGTCTTATGAGCCTGTGCTACAGGAACTAGCCAGACTCGTCAAGAAGTGTGTTTACATTGTTGATGTCTTTCAGGAAGGCACGGAGACGGTCTTTAGCCAGGACAAGCTCAAGGACCAGCTCTTCCCCAACAACATGTGGTCGCTGTTCCAGTTTCTTGCGGATGTAAGCGACTACTTTCCTGGCTGGAAGGTGGATGTTGGTACGCTTGGCAATGTGGCTCAATGGGCAATCCGAATAGAAGCACCGAAGACGAAAGCCGCTTCTAAGAAGTAATGGAACTGACTATAGCAACCCTGGTTCACAATGACTTTCCTGAAATGCAGGAATGTGTAGTAAGCTTGCTCACGACACCGGCCAAGCGTTATCGTTTCATTCTCCTAGATAATGCTTCTGAGGAACCAATGGAAAACTTCCTCTATGATGATCTGAAACCTTGCTGGGAAGGCCGGTGTATCGGTAGGCCAAAGTATATTCGCAATCGTGTGAATCGATACGTGTTTGATGGGTCGCAGCAGATAGTCGAAAATTGTTCTACTGACCTCTTGGCGATCATTCACAATGATGTGCAGATTCTTCAGTCTGGTTGGGATGTTGAGGTCATGCGGCTCTTTGCTGATGATCCCAAACTTGGCCTGGTTTCATTCTTTGGCTGTCCTGCTGTTCTTGCCGATGGTACACGAGGAGGTTTGGACCCTGGCCGGAGTGTTGGGTTCAGCAATCTAGTGGATGCGGAACAGCACGGTTTAAGGATCAAGAAGCCACGAGCAATGGCTGTCGCTGATGGCTCTGTCATGATTCTACGGCGAAAAATGTGGGAGGCCACAGGAGGATACACCCCACAGAATTATCAGTACGATATCACTGTGGCTCTTCAGAGCCTTGCGTCGGGTTTCCGTAACATGGTTGCACCCATATCCTTCCTACATCTGAATGGTCGTAGCCGATTCACACCGGCCTATACGAAGTGGATGCACAGGCATTTCAGTACTGGTGACATGTGGGAGACCCAACGGTTGATTAGTGCATATATCGTGCGAGTCTGGGGGCCATGTTTGCCGCTTTTTGTCAATCAGGATTTCAGTTTCGCAGAGACTGAACCGATGGCAAGGACTCCAACAGGTCAAGACATTCGGACCTATGATTGGCGAGCGGCAATGCATCAGGATTATTGTATGCGCCAGGTTGGAAGAGGAGCTTGATGGACCTTCCTCCTATAACCGTTGTGTCTCCGCTTTTCATTCCAAGCTCTGATGGTGGGATGTCTCGCTTTATGGGTGCGAAACAAACTCTCATCTCTTGGGGCAGGCATCTTCGATACACAGGCCAAATCCGTGTGCATCTGGCCAATGACTCAGTTGGTGTGTCAGATGAAGAAATGGAGAAGATTGTTGGCTTCAGTCCCTTTGAGACGGTGATCAGTCACACTCACGGGAAGGGTCTTGGTGGGGCTCTCAATGAAGGGATACGAGCAGCCTTTGAAGTCTCCCCACTAGTTCTTATGACTGATGATAGCTACTCGCTTATTGATGATATTGACCTGACGCCTTGGGCCACTGTCCTGATGCGTCACGATGACATTGGTGCTGTGAGTCTTATGCCACCCCGTCCTGGACAGACTGGGGGAGAGGTTCTGTACATTCACGATATCAGGACGGAAGGGCTGGCTGGAATCGTCTTTCATCGTCATGCATATGCCTGGAATGGGCGACCGATGCTTTATGCCCAGCGATGGTTCAATGCCTATGGATGGTTTGCAGAAGGAGTCACCGGGTATGAATTGGAGAGGGAGTATGCCGAGCGTTACAATGAAACAGCAGGGCCAGCGGTCTTCTATGCCTTTCTTGATCCCTGGCAGCATGTCTGGTCTGGCGTTTTGCTAGGTGACAAACCTGCAGGATGGAAAGGCTGAGATGAATGCTCGTGTAACAGTTGTTGTTCCTGTTGGCCCTTTTGCTGTCTACAAGCAATGGCTGAGTGAATGCCTGAACAGTGTGAGAGCACAAACGTATCCAGCAGACGAAGTGTTGCTGATTGATGACATGGCTGACTTGGGTAATGCTGTACTTATTCCGTTTCTGAAAGAGGATGGTGCCGCCATCGTCGTGAATCGGAATAAGTTTGTGACGGAATATTGCATCAAGCGGTCAACACCAGAACAAGAGGCTTGGCAAGAAGATTGCACTCTTCGCATCTGGCGTGCGCCGTGGAATCTTGGGGATGTGGGTTCATTCAATTGCGGTGTAGGCTTGGCTCGGAATGAGCTGGTGTTCCTTCTTAGCTGTGATGACATGCTTGAGCCGGAATGTCTAGAATTGTGCGTAGCCGAGTGGGAGAAGCATGAGCGGCGGGATGCAGTCTATTATGTCGGGACTCATATCATCGGGTGCGAAGGGGAGAAGGTTGCGCCTGACCAAACTGATCCCTTCGGCAATGCGATGGTGACAAAGGGTCTCTGGCAAATGACTGGCGGTTTCTTACCTGGCTATGCAATGGGGGATTGGCTTTTCCTTCAGATACTCGGTAAGAACTTCCCTGATCGTTGTTTTCCTGTGGATGGTGCTAGAGTGCTTTATAGTGCGCGGACTCATGATCAATCTCTAACGATTCGGAGAGAAACGGGTGCACCGCCAAGATGGCCCACAGAATGGGGGAGAGTTTCGTGACCAAGTTGGCAAGTCACATCGTAAGAATGATATGACTGATTGGCCGAATCTCTGCATATTGCTCTTGACCTACAACCGGCTAGAGTTTGCCACTAAGACTGTGCGTTCAGTTCTTGAAAACTTGCATTATTCCGGCCAGCTTCGAGTTCACATTGCTGATGATGGCTCGGATGAAGAGTATCGTGAAAGTCTTAGAACCCTTGTCGGGGGCTATTCTAATGTTGTTGGTGTTGGAGTTTCTAATTCTGAACGACGAGGGTATGGAGCCAATTACAATTTAGCTATGCAGGCAGTTCATAGCCATTCTCGGATTGTTTTGCCGCTGGAGGATGATTGGCAGCTCACTGCACCTTTTGACTTGGACCCATTGGTAAAGGCTTTAGGAGAGGAATATTTCGGCTGTATTCGTTTGGGCTATCTTGGTCTCACCCAGTCATTGAGTGGTGAATTCATTCTGGCTAACGGTATCATTTGGTTACTTCTCAATCCAGACTCTCCTGAGCCTCATGTCTTTGCTGGTCATCCGCGATTGGAGACTGTTGACTGGGAGAAGGCAGTCGGTCCATGGCCAGAGGATTTGGACCCTAACACAACAGAGTTTGCTGTCTGCCATCAGCCTGAAGCACGAGAAGGTGTTGTATGGCCAGTCAGCATGCTGACAACCAATGGAGGTCTGTTTGCTCACATCGGTTCTTATGAGGCCGGTGAAGGCCGTGTCCATCCAAAGGAAGAAGTGCTGGCATGAAAGCTGAGTATGTCTACAAGAACTGTTCTCAAGGGAAACGATGCTGGCCTACCAATGAGATAGATTATTCTTGTGAGAATGGTTGTCGGCCTGTATGGAGAGCAACAGGCCAGCTGTTGAACAGAGAGGCTTTGCGCAGAGTGTTTGGCAAATCAAAGCATAAGCGGCAGAAGGAACATGCCAGGACTATGCGAGCAGTGATTGGCCGAATACGAGCGGGAGCAAAGGCCAAACAAGAACAGGTGGAGGCGGGATAATGGTGCAGTCAGCCGAGTGGAGCCTACAACAGATTTATGATCGCTTGGGAGTGAAGCTCCCATCTGATAGTGTCACAGGCAATCTTGTAACCATTGATGCTGTTCATTCTAGAGTCCACAAGGGAGAAACATTTATAGCTTCATACAGAACAGCGGATGGGGCTCCTGCGGCTGATAATGCTGATATTGAAATTCTTCTTCAAGTGGGAGCAGCTTTAACTCCTCATTTTGTGTTTGAGAATGCTGCTGCTGGAGAAGCGGAATTGGAACTGTTTGAGGGGCCAACTGTGAATGCAGCCGGCACTCCCGTTACGGCTTATAATATGGATCGGCAAGCAATTCAAACTGCCACGATGACTGTTACTCATACACCAACTCTTGGTGGGGACGGAACAAGAATTCTTCACAAGGCTTTGCCTGGAGGTACTCATCCAAGGCAGAGTGGTTCGACAACTCGCGAAGGTACAGAATGGAATTTGAAGCGCGACACAGATTATCTGATTCGTCTTATCAATCGAAGCGGTGCTAATTCTACTCTTGGCATTACACTTCAGTGGTATGAGGAACCAAGGATTGCTGTCTAGGGGGAGAATATGAAGGTTTACATCTGGCCAGAATTTGGTGGTAAAGACGAGGGAGATGGCGGCGTCCGCAGGGTTGTCGAGCTTCAACGGTGTCATCTCCCTCGCATCGGTATTGAGGTCATCGACAACCCTGCAGACGCCGATGTGTTAGCAGCACATATCACTATGCCGGATACATTCTTGGCTCGCTTCCATGACAAGCCTTTGGTGATGCATTGTCATGGGCTTTATTGGGGTGAGTACAATTGGGAGCACAATTGGTATTTCAAGGCTAATGCCCAGGTGATGGAAGCCATTCGGCAAGCAGATGCTGTGACTGCTCCCTCTGAGTGGGTGGCTCAAGCCATTCGCCGTCACACTCTTCGAGATGTGGATGTGATCAATCACGGAGTTGATATAGAAGACTGGAAATCAGGACCAGGCAGCGGATACGTACTATGGAACAAGAACAGGATAGACCCCATTTGCGATTCTGAGCCTGTTAATGTATTGGCTCGAATGATGCCTGATGTGAAGTTTGTGACCACCTTTGGCGATGAGTCAGTGCCCAATGTGATAGTTACAGGGTCTGTTTCATACGATAAAGCCAAGGCTCTCGTTGAGGAAGCAGGAGTATATCTGTGCACCACAAGAGAGACGTTTGGGATAGGTACATTAGAAGCATTGGCCGCAGGCGTTCCTATTGTCGGCTGGGCCTGGGGTGGTCAGAGAGAATTCTTGCGGCACGGAGAAGAATCTTGGCTAGTTACGCCAGGAGATTTCGACGGGTTGGTAAAAGGAATCCAGTGGGCTCTGGAAAATCGAAAGAAGATATCTCCCAAGGCTCGTCAATTGGCTTCTGAATTCTCATCGGAGAAGGCTGCTCGCGAGTACGGGCGCGTATACGAGCGGGCGCTCGCGGGCGCGAGAGCGAGCGCGAAGCAGCCCAAGACCTCTATCATTGTGACGGCCTACAAGCTTGAGGACTTTCTCAAGGAGTGCCTGGAATCTATAGCAGCCCAGACCGCAGACAATTGGGAATGCATTGTGGTTGATGATGCCTCTCCTGATGGCTGCGGAAAGATAGCAGATGAATTTGCAGAGAAGGATTCTCGTTTTAGGGTTATCCACAATGAAACAAATCAGTATCTGCCTAGTGCTCGCAATATAGGAATTGCAGCGGCCAGAGGGAAATACATTCTCCCGCTGGACGCAGATGATTTGATCGCGCCAGCAACAGTGGGGCTTCTGTCTCATGCCTTGGACGAGGACAGGTCCATTCACATAGCTTATGGCAACGTAGAATTTATGGACCCTGGTGGGAGATTATGGCACTCAGGCTGGCCGGTGGATTTCAAATGTGAATGGCAGCTTTCTCCTCCTCCAGAGGGTGGTCGCTCTCCAAACCTACTGCCTTATTCTTCAATGTACAGGAAGACAGTTTGGGAACAGACTGGAGGCTATCGCATCAGATGTCGCACGGCTGAGGATGCTGATTTCTGGTGTCGTGCGGCCAGCTATGGTTTCCGTCCGAAGATGGTTACGCAGGCAGACACATTGAGATACCGCAATCGTAATGATTCCATGAGTAGGGTGGAGCCTGCTTGGGATTGGACTGCTTGGTTTCCCTGGGCAGGAGAGAAGTCACTGAGTCCTGCGGGCATCCTTACAAATGAGCAAATGCCAGTGCCTTCTCTTGATCCACCACAGGTATCCATCATCATCCCTGTGGGGCCAGGGCACCAAGGCTTGATGTGGGATGCTTTGGATTCTGTGGCGTCACAAACCTTTCGGAACTGGGAATGCATTGTGGTGAATGACACAGGAGAGGAACTGCCTAAATTGCCCTCCTGGGCGAGATTAGTTGAAGTGGGTGGTAAGGTGCCTCTTGGGGTAGGAACAGCCAGGAATCGCGGTCTAGAGGCTGCTAGGGCCTTTCTGTTTGTTCCCCTAGATGCCGATGACTTCCTAGAGCCTCAATATCTTGAATCTGTGATGGCTGTGGAAGAAGAACACGGTGGCATTGTATACACAGATTGGTATGATGATTTTGGGGAAGAAGGAATAAGAGTTCTGGAAACGCCAGATTACAAGCCCCAGCTTCTCATAAGTAATGGTTGTCTCCATGCCGTCACAGCTTTGTATCCTCGCTCGCTGTGGAAGCAAATTGGAGGATTCCAAGAGGGACAGGCGGTGGGATGGGAGGATTGGGACTTCCAACTATCAGCAGCGGCCAAGGGAATTTGCAGCAGGAGAGTGGCGACGCCTCTGTGGACATATCGCAAATATAGTGGCCAGCGCAGAGAAGAGACCCAAGTGGCATTTGATCAGGCAAAGAAACAGATTCTCTCCAAGTGGAGTGAATACTGGGAAGGAGACAAAGAGCTTATGGCTTGCGGAGGATGCCGTCAAGGTAGGGCAACAACACAGCCACAGTCTCGTGGGCGCATAGCAAAGGGCTCTGTTCCTGCCTCAGTGCCTGATCAAGAGGCGGTGCTAGTTCGGTACATTGGAGAGAAGGAAGGGGCTGTAACATTTCGCGGCACCAAGGGTGCCATCTATCGTTTCAGCAAGGTGGACTCATTGAAGTATGTACTTACTGATGATGCAGAGATGTTCAAGAATCGTCTTGATTTTGGCTTTGTTGAAACACCTGGCGCAGAGGGATTACCAGAGGGGAAGAGGCTAAAAGCTAAGGGCACAGGACAGAAGGAAATCGTTTCGGTATGATAGAAGCTGTCTGGATAGGCATGGCGGTCTGGCGCATCTCTTCCTTGCTGGTGCATGAAGATGGTCCGTGGGATGTCTTTGTGCGCTTGCGAAAGCTGGCAGGAGTGAGTTCTGGTCCTGATCCAGTTGAAGGATTCTTGACTAACCTTCTTTCCTGTGTGTGGTGCACAAGCCTATGGGTGGCTCCTGTGATGTGGGGTTTGTGGCAGGTGACGGAATGGGCGGTGATCATCCTGGCTGCTTCCACCATCGCAATTGTAGCAGAGAGGTGGAATCGTGGGTAGAGCCGAAACAAGGACGAAACTTCCTCTGGCTGAATGGGCCAGGATAATGGGTATCAATCCTCTCCATTTCGAGGGAGTTATTCTGCCTGCTGATAGGCCGAGTGTTTGTGCTCAACCGTGGTTCCAGCATCCTTGGCAAGATGCGGATCGGGTTGGCCGGGAAGATGTGGCTATTGCGATTGCCAGGGCCGAAGAAGACATTGAAAGATTCTTGCGGGCTAGGCTTCTTCCAGCATGGGAAGCAGACGAGTGGAAACCCACGATTCGCTTTCACAAGCCTGAGATGTTTAATCTCTCTGCTTCGGATGTTCGTGGTATGGCCCAGGTGGTCCAAACTCAATGGGGTCATATGATCAGTCCTGGTGTTGAGAAGAAGGATGAGATTGAGCTTGATGTGGCTATTGCTTGGGCCTCTACTCTTCCTCCTGTTGCTTATGCGGATACAGGAACAGTTGCTATCGCTGCTCTTCCGGCAGCAGTGACTAAAGAGTGCGAGATCCACATCTATTATCCTGGCAAGAGTGGTGCGGATGAATGGGAAATCAGGCCCATCAATGTTTCTATCACAGCAGGCGCAGCTGCCATCACATTCAAGCGAGAGCTGACTGTCTTGGAATCTCTCCAAGAAGACCCGGAGACTCCAGAGATTCTTGGCACAGTTGATGGCAACTTCCTAACTACGGTGGATGTTTATCGGAAGTGGAATGATCCTCAGACACAGGTATCCTTTCTCTGGGAGCCTACGGGTATCTGTGGCTGTGGAAATGCGACCACTTGCGTCAACTGTGCATATAGCACTCAGACCGGCTGTCTGATGCTTCGAGGTGATCCCAAATTAGGAGTTGTGTCTTACAGGCCAGGCACTTGGGATGCTGCAAATGATCATTTCGACGCGGCTGCTTGGGCTGTGAGTCGCCAGCCAGATATAGTCAGGCTGTACTATCTTGCAGGAATACAAGACCTAAAAAGGGCTTGTCCCACTGTCCAGATGGACCCGGCTTGGGCTCGCACGGTGGCCTACTATGCGGCGGCTCTCTTTGATAGGGGAGTGTGTGAGTGCAATAATGTTCATGCCTGGGTGGAAAGAATGCGGCAAGATTTAGCAGCCAATCTGGAGAATGTGTCATTTCAAATTTCAGAAGGGGATTTAGACAATCCATTCGGAACGAGAAGAGGAGGTATTGATGCATGGAAACGAGTTAAGAATGCCAGAGAAGCGGTGACAGGAGTTGTAATGTGAGGGAAGTAATTCACATTGATAAGGATGGTCGGAAATCAGCAGTTCGCATCCCTGATAGTGCCTCAGAGAGCGAGTCGCAAATGGGCATTCTTATTGGGCCACCTTCCTTGGAAGCTCTTGGGCTTCCACAAGAGGTGGAGGTGAGGTTACACAATCAGTTATTTGAGCGCAGGTTGTTTACTCTGGAAGATGTTCGGCGTAGGCACGGACAGTTGATGGCGGCTATGTTGGCTGCGTTCAAGCCTGAAGTGTCCTCACTGGTGAAGATATATATGCAAGAAAGAGGTGACTAAATGGGAGTTGGAGGGAAGATTCTAAGGTCTCCAATGTCTCGCGTCTTCCTGCTGGAAGACAGAGCAGGGCCAGCAACCGTGCCCACTTATCAGGGCATGGCGAAGGCGCAGGGTTTCACATGGGATCAAGGAGATAGAACACCTGTTCGCTTGCCCAGTGATGACCAGTATGATCGATTCTTGATTGTGGACAAAATTCGGGGAGAGCGGGGATTGCCAACGCTGCCTCTTCAGGTGCGTTACAATCGCGATATCTCCGAAATGTTCCGCTTGATGCGGAAGGGATGCCCGGTTGATCTTCAGGTCCATCTCGGTCTCTGCCAAGACCCCAGAGATTTCAATGGAGGCTGGGACAAGATTCTTGTTCTAGAAGATGCTGATCTCACAGCATACTCCACGGATGACCTTGGTGCCTTGGAACAGGGTGAAGATGCCATTGTTAATGAGCTAGTCAACTGGGTAGGCGCGGATGCTTATGAGCTAAAGCGCATCCGTTTCTCAGAGCTAGGTGAGGCAGAGATTGTCCAGCAGATCATCGATGTCCTCATTTGCGACGCAAGGACTTGTGGCGAGTGTGGTATCGCTTCTGATGGCTGTCAGGTTGTGTTTGCTCTTACCCTTGCAGCCGGGGGTTCTCCCGGTTTGCCTGCTGAGTTGATCTTTACTCAGGATGGCGGAGCCACTTTGGGGCAGACAAACATAGCTACTCTTCCAGCCAACCAAGATCCTACTGCAATGGCTTGTGTAGGGGTAAACCTGGTGGTGGTAAGCAATGTTGCTTGCTCCCTCTACTATGCTCCTATCGCAGACATTCTACTTGGGGTAGAGGTTTGGGTGCCAACTGCCGTTGGTCTGACCTGTGCGGCTGGCGCTCCGAATGCCATCTTCAGTTTGGGTAGCACTTTCACCTGGATTGTGGGCGATGGTGGATATGTCTATTTCACTCAAGACCCAATGGCAGGTGCAGGCACAACTCAGGATGCCGGAGTAGCTGCAGCTGGTAATCCTCTCAACGACATCCACGGGATTGATGCTCTCAATCTTGTGGCGGTTGGAGATGTTGACACCATCATTGTTACTGTTGATGGTGGGGTGACCTGGGCAGCAACGGCTGCTACTCCAGGAGGCGGCAACTACACTTGTGTGTGGATGAAGACCATCAACGAATGGTTTGTCGGAGATGATGCCGGTGGTCTCTACTACACAAGAGATGGTGGAGTCACCTGGGTTGCAAAAGCCTTCCCTGGGAGTGGTGGTGGAGCAATTCGGGACATTCACTTCCCAACTCCCACAGTCGGCTATATGGCTCATGACATTGCGGGTCCAGCAGGTAGGATTCTGCGGACTATCGATGGCGGTTATTCGTGGTATCTTGCACCAGAGGATGCAGGGGTCAACATTCAGGCCAATGATCAGATTAGCTCGGTCATGGGCTGTGTAGAGAATCCCAACATCGTCTTTGCCGGCGGTCTGGCCGATGATGGCGAAGACGGCATCTTTTTGAAGGGTGCCTAATCATTAAGTGAGGGAGTTAGCAATGGAGAAAGAACAAGAGAAAAAGACAGATGCGGCGGCTGTGGCTCCGCTAGTCGGGGCCACACCGCCAGGTATTGTTGAATTGTCTAGTGGAATAATCTTACGTGTTAAGCCTGTTCCTCTATTGGCAATTCGCCAGGCCACTCTTGCCTTGGGTCCTCCACCCAATCCTCCAATGATCCATATAGAGGAGAAGGGACGGGATGAGGAGAATCCGAATGATCCTGATTATCAGCAGGCGCTCGCGGAGCATACTGAATCGGTAGCAATGACCGCGTACAAGGTCATCATGGTTCTGGGCACAGAAGTAGATACCATTCCTGAAGGCATGGAAAGCCCAGGCGATGATAACTGGATAGATGACTTGGAATTCTGCGGCATTGAAGTGGATCGGGAGAATCCGCGAGCGCGTTATCTGGCTTGGCTTCAGTGGTATGCTATCAAGAATAATGATGATTTGCAACGAGTAATGGCCGGATCACGTGAATCAGCAGGCATTTCAGAAGAAGAGGTGGACAATTCGGTAAACTCCTTTCGCCGTGCTCCGGTACGGCGAGCCGATAACAAGCGTAAGCCTGGGAGACGCGGTTGAGACAGGGTTAACTCTTGGCACTCCGATACCGGGGTTTGTGGCTGAACTGGAATGTCGTGAAGCTGCAATATTTGGAGGTTACAGGTGGATTGATTGGATAGAACTTTCTCGTCAGGAGCAGGCTGATTCAGTGGCTCACTATCGTCTCCACTTGCTGATTAAGATGCATCAGGATGATGCCGTGACTAAAGAACGAAAACCGAAGACCAGACCATCAGCCAGAAAGCATTGATATGGCTCTTCAAGAGGTTGGAGTCCGAGCGGTTGTAAGAGGTTTCAGCCAGTATCAATCCCAGATAGCCGCGATGAATGCCTCAACCAAGAAGTTTGGTTTGGGTATTGGTAGAGCTTTGGGCACAGGTGCCAAGCTTGGTGCTGTGGCAATAGGGATATTGGGTGTAGTTTCTGTCAAGGCTTTCGCGGATTTTGACGCTGCCATGACCAAATCCTTGGCTATCATGGGAGATGTATCTGACACCATGCGAAAGGAAATGTCAGATGCCGCTCGTGAGGTGGCCAAAACCACGACCTTCTCAGCTAATCAAGCTGCCGAGTCATACTTCTTCCTGGCTTCTGCCGGACTAGATGCGGCTTCATCTGTCGCAACTTTGCCTGTTGTGGCAAAGTTTGCTCAAGCAGGCATGTTTGATATGGCTTTGGCCACAGACCTTTTGACTGATGCACAATCCGCTTTAGGTCTGACCATAAGAGATGATGTCACTAAGAACATGGAAAACATGATTAAGGTTTCCGATGTTCTTGTGAAGGCCAACACCCTGGCTAATGCCACTGTGGAACAGTTCTCAACCGCTTTGACTAGAGAAGCTGGTTCTGCAATGAAGAGTTTCAAAATTGATATTGAAGAGGGTGTGGCTGTTCTTGCTGCATTTGCTGACCAGGGAATCAAGGGTGAGATTGCAGGCACAGGATTTTCTCGTATTCTCCGGTTGATGACTGCTGGAGCCGTGAAGAACAAAGAGGCATTCACGAGATTGAATGTTGCAGTCTTCGATTCTTTCGGGAACATCCGTAATATGGCAGATATCATCGAAGATTTGGAGAATGCTTTTAGGCATTTGAGTGATGAACAGCGAGTGGCTGCACTCTCTTCATTGGGATTCAAGGCACGAGTTCAGGGCATTATCCTTCCCCTAATTGGGACTTCAGATGCTATTCGACGTTATGAACAAGGCTTGCGTGCTGCAACCGCCATCACAGATGAGATTGCTGAAAAGCAGCTTCAGACTTTCAATGCTCAGCTGGGTCTCCTAATGAGCAATCTTAATGATGTCTTCATTGAGCTGGGACAGAACCTCGTGCCCATGCTGAGTGATTTGAATGCTGAACTCTTGGGTCTTCTGCCCCGACTTCAGGACTGGGCTAAAAAGCACGGTCCAGATGTTGCCATGGTCATCAAGATAATGGCCGATGGAGTGGCAGAGTTGGCCAAAGCCATCGCTGATATCACCAAAGCTCTTGCAGATAATCGGTTAGTTCTTACCGGAGCCATTACGGGATTTGGGCTGCTTTTTGCTGCTGCGAATCCTCTGTTGACGATACTGATAGGCACTACTGGTTTGGTCTTTCTGATGGGTCAATTGAGTCAAGAGATTGGAGAGCTTGAGGCTCCACTTGATCATACGGCTCTGGCAACTCTTCGTTTCAGATTAGAAATGATGGAGCTGACCAGGAACATCTTGGATATGGTTCACAAGCTCCAGGTAGTGGCTCCTGTGTTGGCTGCATTTGGGCCTCCAGGAATTGCTGCGGCTTTGGCTCTCATTGTTACATATGATGAGGTTGGCGAAGCTCTCGATGATCTTGAAGGGCAGATTCACGAGACCAAAGAAGAACTGGGCATCTGGGACCGGAAAATAGCTGCCACTCAGCGAATGATGAATGAGTTTGAAGCGGGCCAGATGATACAGCAATTCAGGAGGGTGAGTCAATCCATTCTTGATGTCGGAGGAACAATAGAACAGATACAGCGAGAGGCATTCAAGATTGAAATTCCGGGTGTCACCTTTGAAAAGGGTGAAGTGCTCAGACTTGAAACCGTGGCGGAGGAGATGGGGCGCAAGTTTGGAAGATTTTTGAAGACCGCAGTTGATGATGGTCTCAATTCCCCTCCTCCTCCTTCTGTGCCTGAGCTTACAGGCCCTGAAGGGGGAGACGCGGAAGAGGAAATGTCCAAATTGGGTCAGGCATTGTCTTCTGCATTCACAGAGGAATTGCTGATTGGCCTTGAGACTTTGCCACCTCATGTTCTGTCTATCATTTCTGAAGCAGGAGAGGCCATTGAGCAATTCAGTAAATCTTTCCGGCCTGCTATTGAGGAAATTTTCATAGATATCAATCAGCTGGCTGTCCTGGGGCCAGAAGTCCCTGCCTCTTATCTGGCAACAGTGAAAGCCATGGACCGAGTACGAAATCAAGCGGGTTTCTTGGCTGCAGTAATTCAAATTGAGAAAGAGGAAGTAAGAGCACTAACCGAGGAACTTGCCCGCCAAGAAGCACAATATAAGGATTTCAATCAAGTATTACGAACATATGAAGCAGATATGAATGCTGCACAGGATGCATTGAATCGGTTCGAAAGCGCCCAGTTAGTTGGCACAGCCGCAATTGAACAGGCCGCATTTGAT